>Ga0315286_10002095_pt1 | contig 18444 bp, 10 predicted proteins | sample YL17G10_0_MG_FD_205038 | JGI IMG/M metagenome (GOLD analysis project Ga0315286, IMG submission 205038) | Sediment microbial communities from Yellowstone Lake, YNP, Wyoming, USA - YL17G10_0 | ecosystem: Environmental > Aquatic > Freshwater > Lake > Sediment | place: USA: Wyoming | collected... | reverse complement strand
CGTATTTCCCACATGACCGTTCAATACGATAATGTTCTTAAAGAGGTCGTCGGCAAGGTTTTCGAGAAGGCTTTCGACGAATGGCGCGTAAGCCTCTTCGGGAATCGAGACCGTGCCGGGAAAGGCCTTCATCGACGCGGTCATGCCGTAGTTCAGCGTCGGGGCAATCAGCGCGTTCAGCCTTTCGGCGATATCCCGGGCCATCGCTTCGGGAGCGAGATTATCCGTCCCGCTGGGGATGACGCCGTGGGGCTCGAGTGACCCAACCGGCACGAGCACGGTGTTGATTTTGGCCGGAACGAACTCGCCGAATTCCTGCCAGCAGAGCAGGTTCATCTCCCTCGTCGTGGGACCGGGTTGAGGTTTCTGGGCTGCGATAGAAATTCCGGCGACAACAACCATAAGCAGGCTCAAAGCGATTTTTTTCATTGGTCTCTCCTCCTCATATTTTGACGCCGAAGAGCGATCCGCGCATCCTTTTATATAATAAGGCATACCCGAATCAAATGTCATGCGCCCGGGGTGATACCGGCTCCGCTCTAAAATCAGATAAATCTCGGTCCCGGCATCACCCCCGAGGTTCCCATAGCGGAAGGGGGCCGAAGCAGGGAACCGACGGGACTGGTTCCCAAGGGAACCGGGAGTGATTCTGGCACCGAGATGAAACTGCACGAACGGAGACGCCTGGGATTGCACGGAATTCCGGTAATGGGATATCTGTCACCGAATTGAATGTCACCGGATTGCATGTTATAAACATGCTTCCGCCCACATCAAGGAGGTTTCATGAGACCAAAACTCGCCTTAGTTATCGCCATCTCTCTTCTCTGTTGTTTCTCTCTGGCTTTGACCCAGAATCCGCCCCAGGCGAAAACCGAGGCGGCGGCGCCAAAAACGCCGCGTCCGATCGGGCTCCTCGACATCCTGAATTGGAAATCGATCACGAGCACCGCCCTCTCGCCGGACGGCCAATGGTTCGCCTACCGTCTCTCGCCTGCCGAGGGAGATTCCGATGTCATCATCAGGCAAACCAAAGGGGCCAAGGAATACAAGTTTCCGGCCGGCGAATCGCGTTCCGGCGAGATCGCCTTCTCCGAAGATGCGAAATACGCGGCGTTCATGATTTATCCCACGGCGAAAGAAACAAAGGCGCTGCGGAAGGAAAGAAAGCCGGTGACCACCAAGGCCGCCGTCCTCAACCTCGCTTCGGGCGAAAAAGTCGAATACGAAAAGATCCGGAATTTCGCCTTTGCCAAGGACAACGCGGCCTGGATCACCCTCCTCAAGGCGCCGGCTGAAAGCCAGGCCCGGGACAAGGATAAATGGTCGGGGTCGGACCTCGTTCTCCGGGAGCTGGCCGCGGGAAAAGAGCTCTTGTTCGGAAATGTCGCGGAGTTCGCCTTCGATAAGAAAGGCCAGTGGCTGGCCATGCTCATCGACGCCGTCGGATTGACAGGCAACGGGCTTGAGCTGCGCAACATGGCTTCCGGGTCCGTCCTCTCTCTCGACAACGACAAGGCGAACTACAGGAGCCTGACCTGGAACGAGGCCGGGACGGCGCTGGCCTGCCTCAAGGGCAAGGAGGACAAAGCCTATGAGGACAAGCTCTACAGCGTTGTCGGATTGACCGGATTCGCCGCGCCGGGCGGGCCGCAAAAAACCGTCTACGACCCCAAGGACGATAAGGCTTTTCCGCCTGGAATGGCGATCAGCGGGAACCGCGCCCCGCAGTGGACGGACGACCTCGACGCTCTTCTCTTCGGGATCATCGAACCCAGGAAAAAAGACGAAGGAGCGAAGCCGCAAGGGGCGGCCGACGCATCCCCGACCCCCGCGCCCGGCGCGCCTCCGACCGCGGCGGAAGCCGACGAAGACATGCCCGACCTCGTCCTCTGGCATTATCTGGACAAACGCCTCCAATCCCAGCAGCAAGTCGAGTCCAGCCGCGACCAGAACCTCAGCTTTCTCTCCGAGTTCCGGGTCAAGGAAAAGAAATTCATCCGCCTGGCCGACGAAGACGTCCGCCAGGTCGAAGCCGCGCCCAAGCATCGCTTTGCCGTCGGCATCGACGTCAAAACCTACGAACTCGACGCCAATCTCATGGGCACCCGCTACCAGGACATCTACGTCATCGACATGAAAACAGGCGTGCGGACGCTCGCCTTGAAGAAAAACCGGAATTTTTACGGCTCGTCGCCCGACGGGACGCATTTTCTCACCTACGATGACGGACATTTCTATACGTATGACATGGCCGCGGGCAAGGCCTACACCATCACCAAGGATGTCCCGGCCTCGTTCATCAACGAGGACGACGACCACAACGTCGTCAAACCGCCCGATTTTCCGATCGGCTGGACAAAGGACGGCCTCTCGGTCCTGTTGTCCGACGGCTGGGACATCTGGAATGTCCCCGTCCATGGCGGCAAGGGCGTGAATATGACCGGCAACGGGCTGAAGGACCAGATCCGATACCGGCAGCGCTACAGGCTCGACCCGGAAGAAAAAGGGATCGACCTCTCCCAGCCCGTCTATGTCGGCGCTTACGGCGAATGGACCAAAAAAGCCGGAGTCATCCGGATCGAAAAAGGGAAGCCGGCCCCGGCTGTCCTCCTCTGGGATGAGGCGGGCTTGGGCGGCATCCAAAAAGCGAAGAAAGCCGAGATCTTTCTCTATTCCCGCGACACCTACCGAGACTGCCCCGATATCTATGTCGCCGACGCCCGCCTTCAAAACGGACAAAAAATCACGGAGGCCAATCTGCAGCAGAAGGATTTCCTCTGGTCGAGCGGATCGGTTCTTCTGGATTACAAAAGCGCCAAAGGCGACAAGCTCCAGGCGGCCCTTTTCCTCCCGGCCAACTACGAGAAGGGCAAGCGCTATCCGACGATCGTCACCTACTATGAAAAGATGTCTCAACAGCTCAACCGCTATCAGCAGCCCACGTCCAACGGATTCAACAAGTCCGTTTACACGAGCAACGGCTACGCCGTCCTGATGCCCGACATCGTCTATAAAATCAACGATCCCGGGATGTCGGCCGTGTGGTGCGTCCTTCCGGCGCTCGACGCGGCCGTTGCCGCGGGAGTCGTGGACCGGGCCAAGGTCGGTCTCCAGGGCCATTCCTGGGGCGGCTACCAGACCGCCTTCCTCGTCACCCAGGCCGACTTCGCCGCCGCCGTGGCCGGGGCCCCCCTCACGAACATGATCTCGATGTACAGCTCGATCTATTTCAATACGGGCTCGGCCAACCAGCCGATTTTCGAGAGCAGTCAGGGGAGGTTCAAAGGCGGCTATTGGGACAACCTCGAAGCCTATCAGCGCAATTCGCCCGTTTACTATGCCCAGAATGTCCGCACCCCGCTTATCATTCTCCACAACGACAAGGACGGCGCGGTCGTCTGGAACCAGGGCATCGAGTATTTCAACACGCTCCGCCGCCTCAAGAAGCCGGTCGTCATGCTCCAGTACGTCGGCGAAAACCACGGCCTGGCCAAGGCGGCCAACCAGAAAGACTACACGGTCCGGATGAAGGAATTCTTCGACCACACCCTCATGGGAAAACCCGCGCCGAAGTGGCTCGAGGAAGGCATCCCCCACCTCAAGATGAAGGACCATCTCAAGGAACGGGCCAAGGAGATGAAACCTCCGGAAAAGAAAGAAGAAAAAAAAGAAGAGAAAAAGTAAGCGATAGAATTTCTTCCGTCTGGCGAAGATCGCGCTTCAAACTTTGATTGAGAGGCGATCGAAAATCGGATTTATCAACCCATTTGACTCCCCGGGCTGAAGCCCGGGGTATGCTCAGGGTTAATACTGAGCGGCGCTTTTTACCCCGATTTAAAAATCGGGGTTTGGCGCCGTCGAACGTATCAGGAAATTGTTTTAGGGATTTTTCCCGACCTGTTTCATCGTAATCTATTTAAATTCAGCGTCTTATGAAAAAAGAAAAAAGGCGCTGGCTGTTGAGGCGCCAAGGTTTGAAAAGGAAAAGGAAGCGGGGCTAAGGAGGATCCTCTCCAGCCAGCATCATTCCTATATATAATCAAAAAAAAGTAAAAGTCAAAGAAAATCTTATTATTTTTTCCGCTCGATTTCTTGAAGGAGCTTTTTCGCCGCGTCCTGGTTCGGGTTCAGTTTGAGCGACGCTTCCAGGACGTTGCGGGCATCCTCTCTCCGGCCCGCCTTGAAATACGCCAGGGCCAGGGAATAAAGCAGCCCCGGATCGCTGTTGTAAATTCCGTTCGCATCGAGGAGGCTCGAGATCGCTTCCTCGTTTTGGTCCAATCCCATGAGCGCCCGGCCCTTGAGCATGCTGTAGGAGAAGCGGAGCTTGGTATCCTCCTTAATGCCGTCGAGGAGGTCGAGAGCTTCCTGGAACTTATTCACTTTGAGAAGGAACGAGGCGTAATCCGGAATCTTTTGCTTGTAGCTCGGGTTGAGGTCAAAGGCCTTTTTGTAGGCCGCTTCCGCCCGCGGATTTTCGTCCACCTGGTCGTACTGATGGGCAAGCATATAATAAAACATGAAGCTGCTGGTCTGGGCCGAAGCCTTGGCCACGAACTGGGGATGAGGAAGCGCTTTCTGCGGAGAAAGAACGAAATTCGTTCTTTTCTCGTCGAGGACCTTTCCCTCCCGGTCGATCAAAGAGACGGACAAATCATAGTAGTCCGGCGGTATATCGGCGGCCGTGAGCGCCAGGGAGATGGCCAGCGTTCGATGGAAAGCCTGGCCGTTCAGCGGCATGGACACGGATTTCCGGAAAGGAGTTTGGGCTTGAGTTCCCTGGAAGAGCATTTTCACCGTTCCCTCATTCCAGAGGTCCCGGGTCAGGCCGATGACGTTGAAGAAAACAGCGATCTGGTCGGCCGCGGCGAAAAGCTTCTTGGGATCGACATTGACCTTTTTGTTCTCGGCCTGATAAGGAAGGCGAAGCCCCGGTTGGGAGTCCGTTATCCCGTAGCCGAGGATAGGCAGGCTGAGCTGGGGAGACGCATCCGGGTCGGGAACCTCGATTTCCCGTTCGAGGACGCTGAACTCCTTGCCGGCGGTATTCCTGAGGAGGACGGTCAGCTTGTATTTGCCTTCGATGACGGGAAAAGAATCCTCGACGCTGACGCCCATCCGCCGCGTCCGTTCGTAGGCCTCCCCCGGAATCACGAACGGGATCTCCTTCGCGTATTGAAAGACGACCTTGTCCCCGTCCCGGAGGCTGACGTCGAGCTGGAAAGCGCAGTAGTACTGGTCCTTCGGGGCATAATGTTCGATGGACAACAATTTCGGCGCCAGGGAAAACTCGCAAAAGGCGAGGTCGGTCACGGGATCGCGGACCACGGCCGCATAGGTTTCGGATTCGATAAAGTTCGTCAGGTAGTCCGTGCTGACGTATCCCTTATAATTCAGGAAATGGGTGGCGTACGTGTCGCTGACATTCTTTTTTGCCGAATCGAGGATCCCGGCCATGAGGATCGGTTCCTGGGGCGAGGGCTGAAAGTTGAACGGAATCGTTCCGGGGAGGATGGAGAGGCTGACAAGGGCCAGTCCCGGCTGGAATTCGTAGATCCGGTCATACATCCCCTCGTAATCCGAAGGCTCCATTTCTCTTCCGTGGATGAGGAGCTCCGACGGCCCGTCGGCGAACGGGTCGTAGAGCTTGTATTCGATGCCTCCCCCCTTCTGGAAAAAAACGAGGGAGAAGTACGTCGGCGTCCCTAAATCCGGGTTTCCGTGGTAGGACCAGATTTCGGCCGAATAGACCTCGAAATCGCCCTCGATCCGCTCGATGCTCGTCGGCGGCCCAAGAATGATGTGGATCCGGCCCTGGTCGGTCTGCCACCCTTCGCGGACCGAATGGCGTCTGAATTTCGTGTTGGCTTCCCGGAAGCGCTTGATGATTTCTTCCTTAAATTCGTTCTGCGGCGTACCCGGAGTCGGGTCGCGCTGTCTCCAGAAGGCCTCGATGAACAAATCCCGGTCGCGGTCGCTCTGGAGCTTGAGGAAGACATCCTTTTCCTTATCCCTGATGATATAGGCCGAGACCTTCAGCCATTCCTGGTATTGGGGCGCTAAGGTCTTGGTATCGACCTTCTTCTGTCCCGGCAGGACGGTCACCAAGGATATGAAGAGCGCGATGAAGAGATTGAACCGACCCGGCTTCATGACGACTTCTCCGCAATTGAACTCATGATCATATTATTAAATGCCATCGGCGGTTGAAATGCAAGCGACGCGGTGCCTGACTATAGTACAGTTTTCAAGAAACGGTACAAGCAACCCTGTCCCATGGCTTTGAGCGTGCATCAAAGCAGCTTATTTTCGCTTGTCGCCAAAGGGACAGGGATGCGCGTCCCGGAAAACCGTACTATAGTCATAAAAAAAGCCCCTCCCGCCCGGAGGCGGGAGGGGCTTTGAGCTCGAACGTGTGCGTTGTGCTGCTTAGAACTCGAACCGGATTCCGATGCGGGTGATTCTGGGGTTCAGGACTTCGTTGACGAGGCCTTGGGTGGCGTCGGTCTGGGCATAGGTCTGGGTGCCGTTGGTCTGGAAATAGAACGAACCGTAGTATGCCGCATACTTGCGGTTCACGACCAGGGAGTTGAGGACGTTGAAGATGTCGGCCGAGATATAGATCCGGCCGGTGTTGCCCAGTCTCAACATCTTCTCGATCTTGAGGTTGCCGTAGGCCATCGCAGGCAGTCTGTCGCGATCGGAGGTCCTGGAAATCGGCAGGGTAACGGCCTGGCTTCTCGCATTGGGGAGGGTGTAGTCGGTGATGCCGAAGGTGACCGGATTGACCCAGCCTTCCCGCGCGGTGATGTTCATCGAGACATTGAAATCCCAGGGAAGTTGATACATCGCCGCCAGTTTCGCCATCCAGCGGACAAAGGCCGGCTGGGCGATCTTGCCGCTCGAGGCGCCGAGGCTGTAATTGTAGGGCTCGTCCTGGTAGGCCCACAAATCGCTCAGGTTCATGTACCAGTCTTCAAGGTAATGGGCTTTCTGCCACTGATAAGTGAAGGAACCGTTGAGCATCCACTTGTGGGAGAAACGTTTGTTGAAGACCAAATCCACGCCCATGTACTGGTTGTTGCGGCCCGAGGGCATCGTGAAAATGCGCCCGTAGCTTGTCGGGACGTTCCTATCGCCGTTGGCAAGAGTGTACCACGGCCGTCCTGCCGCAGCTCCGGTGCTGTACGTGGTTCCTGTCGCGGGGTCGGTGAGAGTGTTGGGTACGGTCCTCAGAGACTCGTAGTCGGCGTTCGACCGGATCGTATCGTCCGCCGTGTTGAATAGCCCATCGGGGCCGGCGAATCTCGAGAGCGTCGTGGTGAAATTGTCGAACTTGCGCCAGGTGAAGTTTACCGAAACGGCGAAATCGGGGATGATTTCCCGCTCCAGGGTCGCGAGGACTTCCGTCGTATGGTTCTGGCCGTCGAAGCTCGAGTCGAAGTCGTTGTAAGTCTTCGGAGCAATGACCCCCAGGGGATTATTCCATTCCCAACCGCTCCAGAAGGTGTTCAGCTCTCTGTTGGCGGTAGCCAAGTCCCACTGGAAATTTCCGGCGTCATCGAAAGCCCGATAGATCGGCCGGGCCGTGAGTGCGGAGTTATACCAGTAGAGCTCGCGGTAGTCGATCCTGCCGTCGTTGTTCCCGTCGTTCCACCAGAAATTGACATTCCCGGACAATCCGCTGTAGGCCCAATAGCCGGAGACGTCGCCCATGTAGGCGCCGTACCGGGCGTAGTTGAACTTCATCAGGGTCTTGCCGTTGCCGAAGATGTCCCAAGTGATCCCGATTCTCGGAGACCAGAAGTCCCAATTCCAACCGGGGTTGACCGCCGGCGCGGTTTTTACCGGCCAGATGCGGTCGATCGCTTCCGGCGTTCCGGCAGTCGTCTTCGCTTGCATAACCTCGTAGTCGTTGGTCATGAAGCGTTCGGACCGGTCGCTCAGGGGCACCCGGTAGGTGGAGAATTCCTTGCGGAACGGGGACTGACGGTCGAAACGGACGCCCAGGCGGACGTTGAACCGTCCGAAGGAAATCGTGTCGTTGACGTAGCCGGCAAAGGCTTTCTCCCCGATGTAGCCGAAGGAATTGCTCGTAAAATAGAGCCGGTACCAGTTCGCGGGGGGAATATCTCTCGTGCCGTTGAGGTCGAAGTCGGCCTGCTGGGTATTGTAGTTGTAGTTGACGTACATGTTCCCGGGGTTCGTGCCCTGGGATTTGGACTGCCGGTAAGAGTAGTCGAACCCGAGCTTAATTTCGTGGGCGACCCCGAACAGGCTGTCATTGTAGTACGTCGCAATGAGGTTCCCGTTGTATCCCGGCCTGTCGTAATAGGTCCAGGTGCTGCCTTCCTGGAGACTCGTCGTCTGGTTGTATCGGACGAGGCGGTTCAGCGCGGGTGTGGAGCTCGCGACGCCCAGGAGGTCCCGGTCGTCCATCGGGAACATCCCGAATCCGGAATCCTGGAACGAGGCTTTCAGGGTGATGAACAAATTGTCGCCGAACATCTGCTCGTCCTGGAACTTGTAGAGCGGGCTGCCGAGGGCGTACTTGCTCATCTGGTAGAGGCCAGGAGGATAGGCTGCCGTGGCGCTTCTTCCCCATTTCTCCTTGTTTCCGAGGTGGAGGAAGAACTCCGCCCTGTTCTCGGGGATAATCTGGAAATTGATTTTCGCCGCGATGTTGGTCAGCAGCGAGTCGTCCCTTGATCCGACGAGAACGTTCGTCTTGATGTCCTGGACGCCGAACGACGCCCACAGCCAGAGCCTGTCCTTGATGACCGGGCCGCCGAGGTTCACTCCGTAGTCCTTGACGTTCATGATCTTGTTGTAGCCCGGAGTGTAGGAAATGCCCTTGGCCCTGATCGTCTCGATCGACGGGTTGGACTGCATGATGTTGTCCGTGTAAAAATTGCGGCCGCCGAGGCTGAGCCTGTTCCCGCCGCGGCGCGTGACCATGTTGAGCAGGATTCCGCCCGTCTGGGTCTCGACGTCCATGCCGCCTGAGGTGACCTGCAATTCCTCGAACACGTCGAAGTCATAGTATCCGGGGGAGCCGCCCGAGGACTGGTCGGTGATCACGACGCCGTCCAGGTTCCACTGGTCGTCTCGTCCGGTTTGCGAACTCTGGCCCCTGGCAATGAAGCTGGACTGCTGCCCGGATTCGTTGCCGCCGACGTCTTCACGGTCGACGACGACCGCGGGAGCCATCTGAAGGACGACCCACGGGTTTCTCGCCGTAGGCAAGGACTGAAGAGCCGTGAAGTTCATCGACGTCGAAATCGACGTCTTTTTCGCCTGCACGACCGGAGAAACGGCGACGACCGTGACTTGCTCTTCAATCTTTCCCTGTTCCAGGACCATCTTGATGTCCGTCGTGCCGCCGACCGCGACGATGATGTCCGTCTGCTTTACGGGCTTGAAGCCCTGAAGCTCGGCCCTGACGGAATAGTCGACGGCCGGAAACAATCCCCGGAACCGGAATGCGCCGACTTCCGTCGTCATGACGGTGAGCGGCGCCATCGTGCCGTGGGTGAGCAGGACCGTGACTCCGGGAAGCGGAGTTCCCTCCTGGTCAACGACCACGCCGGCGATGTTCCCTGTGTTCATTTGAGCTGCGGCCGGAATAGCGAGCATAAGAATTAAAAGAACCGGCCAAATTCTCTTCATTTTTCCTCCTTCAATACTCTTCCTTTTGAGGTTTTTTCATCTTTCCCTGGAGTATCAAAATACTCCGCCTTAGCTGCCTTAACCGCACAGATTAAATATTCCCTAAGTCTTCTTTCCTCACCTCCTCTTTTTCTCACAGCTGTTACTTACTTCATTCTTATAGCAAATTTTATGCCAGAAAATTGAAATGTTATGTATATAATAATAAATAAGTTACGTTATCTCTGTCGAAAAAATCATCCAAATTGTTGGATATCATCCAATTTATTGGATTTCATATTGCAAGCTTTCCGTTGAAGCGCATTAAAAAAAAGATGGATATTGACAAAAATGTTGTCAAATCATTCCTTGATCCTCCTGACGACGAGACGAGTACTAAGGCCGGGCGTTCGTTCCGCTTGATACATTCGACGGCGCCAAACCCCGATTTTCAAATCGGGGTAAAAAGCGCCGCTCAGTATTAACCCTGAGCATACCCCGGGCTTCAGCCCGGGGAGTCAAATGGGTTGATTTTTCCCGATTTTCGCCTATATTATCTATTCGCCCGATAGGTTTCATAGGCTTTGAGGAGGCCCGATGCGATCCCCGATAAAGATGATGATCCTGACTTTAAGCCTGTTTCTGGGCTGGGCCGGTTGGGCCGGCCTCAATGCCCTCTTGAACGGGCGACCGGAGTCAACATATGCCCCGCTTTCCGAAGACAAAGGAGGTCAAACGATGGCTCAAAAGATCGAGAAATCCGATAAAGAATGGAAGACAGAGCTCACGCCGGAGCAATTCAAGGTCATGCGCCAATGCGGAACTGAGCCGCCGTTCAGCGGAAAATACAACGATTTTTACGAGAAGGGCACCTATCTCTGCGCCGCCTGCGGCGCTCCCCTCTTCAGCTCGGGCACGAAATACGATCATGGCACCGGCTGGCCGAGTTTCATGGGCCCTCTTTCGGAGAAGAACATCGAATATCGCGACGATAATTCCCTGATGATGCACCGGGTCGAGGTCCGCTGCGCCGTCTGCGGCGCCCATCTCGGCCACATTTTCGACGACGGCCCGGCTCCGGCCAAGTCGCACTTCTGCATCAACTCCGTTGCCTTGAATTTTGTTCCGGCCGCGCCGGCGAAAACCGAAAATTTCGCCGCGGCGGGAGGTCCCTCCGTCAAGGATGGTGAGCGCGCCTCGAAAACCGAAACGGCGACATTCGCCGCGGGATGTTTTTGGGGGGTTGAGTATAAATTCGGCCAGGTGAAGGGCGTCTTGAGCACGGTCGTCGGATACAGCGGAGGGCGGACAAAAAATCCGACCTACAAGGACGTCTGCAGCAGCACGACCGGCCATGCCGAATCCATTCAAGTGACCTTCGACCCTTCTCAAATCAGCTACGACGAGCTCGTAAGGAAGTTTTTCAGCTTTCACGACCCGACTCAGCTCAACCGTCAAGGTCCGGACGTCGGAACACAATACCGCAGCGTGATTTTCTACGGAAATGAAGGGCAAAAAAAAATTGCGGGACAGGTCAAGGCCGAATTCGAGAAAAAAGGAATTTTCAAGAAACGAGTCGTGACGGAAATCATCCCGGCCGGCGAATTCTTTAAAGCCGAGGAAAACCACCAGAAATACTACGAGAAGAACAAGATCAAGTCCTGTTCTTTCTAACTCATTAATATTAAAAGACTTGAATCTTCGTTGGGGCCCTGAGAGGCAGCTCAAGGGCGCCTGGAACCTTTTTTTATCACATTTCTTTAGTGTGTAGTTAACTTATTTAATTTCAAACAGTTATCGATTTCCGGCTTCTTTCTTGAGCCTTCGTCTCATTGAAGGCAGCTTCCCTTTCTGCTAATGTAGGTGTTTTCTAAGTCCATGGCTGATAAAACCTATCATAAAGTCGGGTTCATCGCCCCGTCCACCTGTCTTCCCCGCAAGGAGAAGACCTCGGTAAAAAGGACGGCTTCGATCCTGAGCCGGTTCTTCGGCCTCAAGCCCGAGGACATCACCTTCAGCGAATATCTCTACTCGAGCGACGAACACATCGACCACGTCACGGCGCCGGCGGAAATCCGTTCCGAAGAATTCAAGAAGGTCATCCGCGATTACGACCTGATCGTCTCCCTTGCCGGAGGAACGGGCGCCGAGGACCTTTCGTTCAAGACCGACAAGGTCGATTACCGCATCATCCGCAAGCGGCGCCCGGTCTTCATCGGATTTTCCGATTTCACTTTTCTTCTGAGCGAAATCTACCACCATGCCCGGGTCCCGGTCGTCTACTTTCCCACCCTCAAGCTCGGCAGGGGGAACTCGAAGAAAATCCTGGCCCTCCTCGCCGGCGAAGACATCCAATACCAGGGAAAACGCTGGCTCACGCCGCCTCCTCCCCGGAAGTTTTCCGGAATCCCCATCGGCGGGAATCTGTCGACGTTCGTGAATTTCCTCAACAGGCAGAAACCGCCCCAATTCAGCTGGAGACGTCATATCCTTTTCATCGAAGACGTCCACATCGATGTCGAGGATCTGCACCGGTTGCTCGCCGCCCTGCGGCGGCACGGCGTCCTGGACAAGATCCGGGGCATCGTGATCGGCTCGCTCTTCGGCTACAGCAAGAACCACAATTACCGGAAAAACCAGAAAGGGGCGCTGGCCTTTATCCAGACATATTTGAAGGACGCCATCCGGAAGCGCCGCGTCCAAGGCCGGCCTCTCCCCATCCTCGCCGTTTCGAATTTCGGCCATAACATCACCCGGGACCTGATGGCCGTTCCGATCGGCGGCCGGGCGACGATCTCCAAGAGCAAGAAAATCGCCTTTCGTCTCTGGAAATAAGGCCGTGGCCGCGGCGGGAATTCGGCCTATTTCAGCACAACCCCGGTGTCGCCGACCTTCCACTGTTTTTCGGCGAAAATGTAGAGAACCGCGCGCTGCGCTTCGCGCTCATTTTCGGTTTTGTATCTGAGGTCCACGAGCATCCAGTCGTCGAGACCCTTGAAGATCATGGCCAGGACATTTTCCTTGGGCTTGGCGAATCGCCTGCCTTTGAACCTGGCCAGCATCTTGGCCTCGTGACCATAGTTTCTGATCTCGATGGACAGGGCTCCGCGGACTTCCGCGTCGCGCTTGATGAATTCCTCGACCGCATTCTTGGGAACGTAGGCTGCGTCGATCGTCACCCAGGGATAGTCCGCCGCCGAGGACCGGCTCTCGCGGCCGGACGACTTCAAAAGAAGATAAGCGCCGAAGGCAACGGCGTCGAAAATGAGAAAATAGATTAAATATCTGCCAACCTTGCTCATCGCGACTCCTTTCTCAGGCTTCGCTTATTCCTCATCGGTCGGAAGATTTTTCTGAGCGGCTCCGGCCGGCGCCTTCTCCCGGGTGATTTTCCGGCCCGCTTCGCACCGCAGGAGCTTAAACCGATCGCTCGGGATCATCCGCCGCTTGGCAGCGGAGGTCGGACCGGCCGCTCGGCCGCCCATACCCTTGCGGAAGACGCCGGGCGCATGCTCGTCCTCGTCGCCCGCAAGGCCGAAGAGCTCTTTCTCGCGCGGCCCGGGATCGATCTTGCCGAAATCCTCGAACTGCGGCTTGGATATCAGCCCGAGCCCGCGCAGCGTCCGGAGCATCGCCGCCGCGCTGACTCCGAAATATCGTTTTAGGTAGAGGGCCTGGTCGAAGCTCAGCCGTTGCGAACGGAAATTTTTTTCGGTCAATTCCCGGACTTTTGCCGGCGGCATCAGGAAGCGCGCGGCGAAGGTTTGGGCGAACTGTTCGCGGGGATGGTAGAGTTCGACGTATTCGTCGATGAACATATCGGGATTTTCGATGACCGGCCCGCCGAAGCGGTCCTTCAGGTAATGGCCGTATTCGTGCGCGGCGCTGAAAACCTGCCTGCCCAAGGACTGGGCCGAGTTGACGAGGGCGAAGGCCGCCTCCTTCAGTTCAAGGAAGATGAAAACGCCGCTCACCTTGGAATCGTCGGGCATGGGCAAGCGCAGAAAGCGGCAGCCGTTCGCTTCAAAGAGGGGGAAGACATCGCGGATGGGCTCGTCTCCGAGGCCGAGGCGGCGGCGCTCTTCGTCGGCCATGCGCTCCGCGGAGATGCTCTGCGGATAGAGCGGGGCAAGCTCAAGACGGCGGCCGGTGAGAGCTTCGACTTGAAGATAGGCGTCGCAGTAGCGGCGGAACTTGAGGAGCTCTTCGCGCGCCCGGTCGTCGACCGCTTCGGCCCGATAGAGGAGAGTGAACGGATCGGACGGAGCAGGTTTTTCCTGGAAAAAAAAGCCGATGTCGCGTTGGAGATACGAGGCGATTTTCTGAAGAGTGGAGAAGCTCGGCGTCCGTTTTTCGGCTTCGAGGAGAGAGATATATTCCGAAGATAATCCGACCGCCCGGGCAAAGGCCCCCTGGGAAAGGCCTATGGATTCCCTGGCTTTGCGAAGGCTGTTACCGAAGAATCGATCCATGGTTGCGCACCCCTTCGGCGCTCCGCGGGGAGGATAACACGCGGTTAGGGGGATGTCAACGGCGAGCCGGGCCGGGCCTTGGCTATTTTTCCAGCTCCCAATTTTCTGATAATATGGCGCTATGGCCACGGCCTTTTCGACCGGCATTCCGGACGTCACGCCCCCGCCGCTTATGAATCGTCGGAAACCGCGGCCATGAAAAAATCCCGGGCTTGGCTGGAAGTCGGGGTGTGCGCGGCGTCGATTTTCGCCATCGTCCCGCTGGCCCGGGCGATTCAGACCTTTGCCGACCGTAATTTCGGCCGGGCCTTCTTCGTTTACGCGGCCGCGGCGGCGGTCGTTGCCGCGTTGGGCGCGTCGATTTATGTTCTGGCCGTCCGCCTCAAGGTCCGCCGCGTTTCTCAAATCCTCTGGCTGGTCTCGTCTGCCGCGCTCTTCCTCGGAATCGCCTGGGGCAAGCGGGTCAGCCCGGCCGAAGCGGCCCACATTCTGGATTACGGGCTGCTGAGCTTCCTCCTTTTTCGCGCCTGGCGATTCTCCCTTGCGGATCCGTCCGTATATTTCGCTTCATTCTTCAGCGGCACGCTCGTCGGTATCCTGGACGAAATCGTCCAATGGGTCACCCCGGGCCGGTATTGGGGAATCGAAGACGTCGCTTTGAACGCCCTCGTTGTCGGACTCCTCCAAATCGCGCTCTGGAAGGGTTTCCGCCCGAAGCTGGCCTCCCCGGTCACGCATCGATCCCGGCGCATCGTTTCCGGCCTTGCGGCGTCGGTTCTCATTCTCCTCGGCTTATGCCTGAGCGCCACGCCCGAGCGGGTGAGCCGATTGTCCGCCCGCTTTCCGCTCCTGGCGCCCCTTGAAAAACAGGAGCCCATGGCCGAAACCATCCTGAAACATCGGGATCCGGATATTGGAGCGTTTTACTCGAGAATGACCGTGACCTGGCTGCGCAAGATCGACCATCTTTCCTCGGCCTCGCAGGGGAAGATTCTGCGCGACTGGAAAGACCAGGATTATGCCGAATTTCTCTCTCGGTATTCGACCGTCAGTTTCCCTTTTCTCCACGAAATGCGAGTCCACCTCTTCCGCCGGGACAAGAGAGCCGCGGCCGGCGACAATTTCACCGCCTGGAAAGAGAATCGCATTCTGGAAAAATATTTCGGCGAAACGCTGGCCGCCGGCGGTTATCAATGGTCGAAGGAGACGGAGGCCGGGACTAGGACCCGGATCGACCCTCAGAAGGCTTACCAGAGTCCGGTCAGCAAGAATATCTTCTTCTGGTTGGGAGAGGGACCCAAGTGGATCTCAATCGGCATCATCCTCCTGGGCCTCCTGGCCTATAACATTTTGACGACGGGCAGGCGAAGAGACTGAACGAAGGCCGGATCTCGGGGAGCCGGCGACCGACGATATCATCCCGCAAGGATATTCTTCACCCAAAATCTGGGCGGTTCCGGCGACTTTTCACCCGCTTTTTCACCCTTAAAGGTGATTGCGCCTGAACTCCCGCCATGCGAAGGTAAGGATGTCAAAAAAAGATATGCGGACAGCCATGGATTTTCCGGCCAACACATCGCTCGGAGGAGGTCTTCCTTGACGAATGAGAACGGCCTGAAGGCTCTCGTCGTCGATTTCGACAGCGACACACGGGGAGCCGTCTCCAAGCATCTCGAAGATCTTGGGATCAAGGTCGTCATTGCCCTCGACGGGGCTTCGGGATTGGAGACGTTCCGCAAAGAGCGCCCGGATATCGTCATCACCGAAGCCATGTTGCCCAAGCTCCACGGTTTTGAGCTTTGCTCAAAAATCAACGAAGAAGCCGCCGACATTCCGGTGATCATCCTGACCGGGACATATCGCAATCCCATCTTCAGGCTTGAAGCCCTGTGCACCTGCGGGGCGGCGGCATATCTCGAAAAGCCGTTCGCCGCCGAGGCCTTCGATAAAGCCCTCAGGGACGTCTTCAACCACTCCCTTTCCCACAGAAAGTCCGATCTTCGAGAGGAAAAGCGGGCCAAGGCGCCCGAGGCCAAGAAATCCGGCCAGGAAATTCCGGCGGAAATAAAGCTTGAAATCCCGAAAGAAAAAAGGCGGGAAATCCCGGAAGACAAGAAGCTTGAAGAAAAGCACCCTCAATCCGAATCCCCCGCTCCGCCGCCCGATCTGACCCCTCCGTCCGCCGCGGCGGTGTCGAAAAATCGAAATCCGCGATGGCATCGGTCCGATTTAGAATCCCTCCTGGACGAGACTCTGGCCGAATTCGGGATTAAATCGGATAAAAACATGATCCCGGCAAAAAGAAGGGAAAAAAAGCCTCAGGAAAAATCCGTCAAGCCCGAAGCTTCCTCCGCCGCGGGCGTATCAGTCCCGCCCGCCCAATCCAAATCGTTCAATTTAGAAGATTTGCTCGCTCCCCTGGATTCCATACTCGCCGAAGCCGATCTGAATGAGACGGCTCAAAAGCAAAAACTCCTCCATGTTCTGGAAGATAGCCTGCGTCAATACGGCTCCCAGACCAAAGCGGAAGAACCTCCGGCCTTGAAAAAAACCGCGACGGCCGGCGCTTCGATTCCCGAGGAACCGTTCAAGATCCAGCCTTTTGCCGACCCCATCGGAAGTCCGGAAGAAGAATTGGCCGAACGGGCCGAGCGCCGGGCGACTCATGGCCGCAATAAAATGATCCTGGGAATCGTCATCGCCGGCCTGGTCATCGCTGCGGGATCCTTGTTCCTTTTTATTCCGCGTAAGGTTGCCGTTTCCATCCAAGAAACAACGAGATCCGTCCGGGCATCGGTCCCCGAAAGCCTGGAAAACGCGGACCCGAGAGCGGCGGTGGTGGCCGTTCTCAACGCGGCGCCGGATCCAGCTGTCGAAAAAGAAAAACCGCCGGTCAAAGAAGGGCCTGCCGCTCAAAAGCCGGTTGAAGATGAGGTCCTTCCCGGCGAAGCGATGAAACCCTTAGCGCCCAATGGACTTCCTCAAATGACCGTCCAGATCCCCGCCGACAAATTGACCTTCGTGCCCAAGCCTGATTCTAATTCAGGAAATCATCAAGGAGCCGAACCTCCCCCGAAAGAAGAGGCCAAAGCCGTCGCCCCCTCATCGACTCCGCGGGACGGGGCCGTTCCGGCCATCAAAGCCGGCGACGAGGTGCCACTTGACCGAGTGGATGTTGCGCCCCTGATCCTGAAATCCGTCGAACCCTCTTATCCCCCGATCGCTCAGCAGAAACAAATCGAAGGACAAGTGTCCGCGACTCTCTTAATTGCTGAAAGTGGCGAAGTCCTCCAAGTCCAGATCCTTCAAGTCGAGCCGTCCAACATGGGTTTCGACAAAGCCGCAGAAAAAGCGCTGAAGAAATGGCTCTTCAAACCTGCGGAGAAAGACGGCGTCCCGGTCAGAGTCAGGAAACCTGTCAGCATCACCTTCACATTAATAAAGAGATGAATTCACAATCCTGCGGAGGAATATGACCATGGCTTTAACGCGTGACCAAGAAGAGCTTTACAGAAAAACCTTGGAGGAAGTCCGGCGGCAGATCGACGAAATCGAGGTCCAGATCGAGGAAGAGATCAAGAACGTCAGGATCAAGCTCGGGGATTTGCAGAAAGCGAAGAAGTCTCTCCTCTCGGTCTATCGCGGGATGGCCGGGTTGCTCGGCGAAGAGATCGAGACCGAGGAAGAAGACGACATCGCGACTCCGGCCGCTCCTCTGGGCAAGGCGTCCTGAAACGGCGAAACACGAAAGCAGGAAGAAAAAGACAAGATACTTATCGACGGGCTAAAATAGGCGACAAAGCCGCATCCATTTTTCCCCTTCCTTCCTCTCTGACTTGTCCTCGATGATGATCATCGTCGACGACTGATGGAGCCCGGCGTTCCCGCGTCGTCCCTCTCGTCTCGTCCTCCCCGTACAGGGTAGCCGCTGCCGCAAGGAAGCTACAGCGCTATATCAACTTATACGGCAAGGGTGACGGTTGCCCTCATTCCTAACTATTTTTCCAGCTTCCCCTTCTTCTCAAGCTCGGCCATTCTTGCCTTGAGCTCCTCGATCGTCTTCTGCTGTTCTGCAAAGCTCCTTTGATACTCGGACAACGTCTTTTGTTGTTCCAGAATTGCTTGCTGCTGCTCTTTTGCCTTCTTGTCTTGTTCCTGCACGACCTTCGTCAATACCGCTACCACATCCATCGGGCTCACGGTCTTCCGGTCCTTGGAAGCGACAAGCGCCGGCACGTCTTCGGCGATGAATCCGACATGTCTTTCGGCCTTATCCGCTTTGTAGACGTACTTCACCGGAGCGAGCTCAGCCAGCGCGCCT
>Ga0315286_10002094_pt1 | contig 18454 bp, 16 predicted proteins | sample YL17G10_0_MG_FD_205038 | JGI IMG/M metagenome (GOLD analysis project Ga0315286, IMG submission 205038) | Sediment microbial communities from Yellowstone Lake, YNP, Wyoming, USA - YL17G10_0 | ecosystem: Environmental > Aquatic > Freshwater > Lake > Sediment | place: USA: Wyoming | collected... | reverse complement strand
ATCACTCCCAAAGATGAAAGTTCATTGAGTTCTTTTATGGAAATACCCATTTCCTTATGATAAATTTGAATGTTATGTTCACCAATTAAAGGGGCATGCCTGATTGGATTTGAGCGAGGAGGGTTGAGTATAACAGGGATTCTTAGACACTTTTTAAAAATGTTATTCCCAGTCTGGCAGACGTCTTGAAAAAATTCTCGCTCAATCAGCTGCGGGCTTTCAACGACTTCCCTAGGTGAGTGGACCGGTGCCCAAGGGTACTGCATGAGCTGGCCCAATTCGAAAAGTTCATTTTTAGTATGTGTTTGGGTCCATTTTCCTAGTACGTTGATGATGTGATCAAGATGCTTGAGTCTAAATTTTTCATCATTAAATCTGTTATCGAGTAAATCCTGAGCCATTCCTTCGCTGTTTAACCATTCTACGAGAGTATCCCATTTATCGAAAAGAGTTATCTGGATAAAACCATCTTTACATGGTAAAATATGGAAAAGATGATTCCAATGAAGAGGTCCTTGCCTTTTTGCAATTTTATTTTCGTAAAAAAAGCGCACCAGAACGTGCTCTAAAGTGGAGGTTACCGCCTCCTGGATCGAAATGTCAATGTGTTCTCCCGTTCCAGTCTTTCGCTGTTCTCGGATGGCAAGTAATACACCAACAGCAGCAAAAAGCGAGGCCGTCAGATAAGCCTGCGCACCATAATGTTTAAGGGGTTTAGATGCGCCAGTGACAAACATCTGGCCGCCATAGGCGGACGCTACCAAGTCACATGTTTTATAGTCTCGTCTATGCCCTGTTTGTCCAAAGCCGGTTACTGAGGCTATAATTATTTTTGGGTTGATATTTTTCAAATTTCCACAATTGATGTTCAACTTATTAAAATAACCCGGTGCAAAATTTTCCACAATCACATCATTATTTTTTAACAGTTCATAAAAAATGTCTCTCCCCTTAACGTGCTCTATATTAAGGGTAATTCCAAGCTTTCCAGTGTTGTTATAATAAAATGAGAGGCTTTTTTCACGATGGGGCTCGTTCCTTATAAAAGGACCTGCGTCTCGGGAAGCATCTCCACCAGGTCTTTCAATTTTTATGACACGGGCTCCCATATCGGCCAAAAGTTTTGAGCAAAGACTGGCTTTTTCATCTGTCAGATCTAGAACCCTTAATTCGGTAAGAAGCATTTCTTTTCTATTTTCCATATGCCTGTCATTGGAAGCTGGGTTCTGAGCAGCTGCGCTCACGGTTCAATGACCCTAAAAACAAAATTTTTTCCGATGGCAGTGCGTCGCGCGCAATAGTCGAAAAAGAAAACGCGCTAGAGCTTTCAGCTATTGCTTTTAGGGCCTTTCGCGGTACCATAGTACAGTATGGTGGCCCAACGCGTTGCAGCTGCAACCGCCTCGATTGGCTAGAGGCCAGAACTAAAAGGCAAGACGCCGACAATCAGTGTATCAATCAGAAGAAGGAAGAGGTTTTGGTTCTATAACCTTCATATCTTTATCACAGCAGGATGGCTGCCCTTCTGCGGCTTTTGTACAGAGAGCTTCGGTACCACACTCCTCACATTTATATCTTTTACCCAGTTGGACCATGTATAACTTCCTCCTTGTTATTCTTGTTATTTGGTTTTCATTGGTTCTCCACAGCACTTAATCTTACCCTTGCCGCCCCTGGTAACAACGAACTCTGATCCACATTTTTCACAAACATACCTTTTTCCAACTTCATTCGCCATCTCTTATCCACCTCCTTCTATTACTACGTTGGCTATATTACTTTTTTCTTTTATTTTTAAAAAAATTCATCTATAAAGTTGTGCAGCGAAAGATTAACACTGGAACGCCCAAGCCTGGTCAACCTTGTCCAACAGTATCGCATAACCTATTATACTCGTTAATATCAGTCTCTTTCAAGTTTTCAAACCATTCTTTGACTTTTGCCACTAATAATTCCTTATAATTCTATCTCCTTCAAATTCCGGCTTATTATAAGTCTTGGCTCTGTTACAGACTGGATATCCTCAGGTGTAAGTCCCGGAAAAACCTCCTCAAGGACAAGTCCTTCTTTGACTACACTGATAACTGCTATATTAGTAATCACTTTATCAACATTCCCTTTTGCCGTAAGCGGATATGTGCATTCATTAACAATCTTTGGTCTGCCATCCCTGGTAGTATGAGTCATAGTTATTATGAGACTTTTAGCGCCGGAAGCTAGGTCCATAGATCCCCCTATATTGCCGACATGTTCGGGAAAGCCCCTATCTGGATTATTCCACCCAGCCATATCGCCCTTCTCTGATACTTGAAGTGCTCCAAGTATCGCTACGTCCATGTATCCACCACGAATCATAGCGAATGATTCGCAACTAGAGAAGTAGCAACACCCTGGAAGCTCTGTCACAGGCTCACAGCTTGCGTTTATGAGATCCTGGTCAATGTTTTCACCCTCGGCCAAAGGTCCAACATTGAGCATGCCAATTTCGGCTTCAAGCACAACATCCTTCCCGACAATCCAGTTGGAAACAATGGTAGGAATCCCAATGCCGAGGTTTACATACATTCCATCTTTAATCTCCTTTGCTGCCCGCATCGCAATTAGTTCGCGGCTCAACCCTTCAAAAATTCTCAAATCACCTATTTCCATTTCTCACTCCCAGAATACATGCTTAATTTGTTAATCAATTGTTGGATAGAAATTCTGCGGCCGTTCAATCTTGACAACCCTTTGAACATAAACCCCAGGGGTATGAACGTGGTCTGGATCAATATCCCCAGGTTCAACAAGGTTCTCGACGGAAGCAATTGTAATAGTCGCTGCGGAGGCCATCTCAGTATTATAGTTTCTAGCAGTTTTTCTATAAGCCAAATTGCCTGCCCGGTCTCCTTTATGAGCGTATACAAAAGTATAATCTGGTTTTATTGCAAGCTCAAGAAGATATTCCTTGCCATTAAACATCTTCTTTTCCTTACCCCTCTCCACTACTGTTCCCACACCTGTCGCTGTATAAAAGGCAGCTATCCCAGCCCCACCAGCTCTCAATTTTTCTATAAATGTCCCCATTGGAATGACTTCGACATCAATCTTACCTGCGCGCACTGAATTCTCAAAGGGATGTTCGGCCCCCTTGGTGGCAGACCTATAAAATGGGTAAGTGCAAATCGCCTTCTTTATTTGCCCTTTTATTACAAGTTGAGAGATGTCTTCATTTCCTGGTCCCACGGATTGACAGATTATCGTGAGGTCCTTTGCACCATGCCTTGCAAGAGCCTGAATAAGATGAACCGGAGTTCCAGCAGTAAAAAAACCACCAATTGCAATTATCGACCCATCTGAGATATCAGCCACCGCTTCATCAACACTATGGCAAATCTTGTCCATTCACAAAGCCTCCATAAAAGAAATTTCAATCGGTATGGAGGAAAACCTCACGGCCGTCGCCCTCCCCCGCCACCGCATGCACAGGTTGTTCATTTAGTCTTGGCTACTGAACCCAAAGTGAATTGAACGACAAGAAGTGCATCCCAGTATCTATGAGCTCGCTTCGATCCATCTTCTTCATCAAACATGGCATAAGATAGATAGGCTCTTTCGAAAGGGAAGCTATTTCCATAAAAGTCATAATTAAAAGTTAAATCCATCACCAAAACTCCTATCTCCATCTCCCTTGATAAATATTTTTGAACCTCTCACCTTATTTGCAGCCAGACGCTGCGAGCTGCGATGCAAGCCTCTTCTCCAAATCCAGACCTTCCCCAAGGGTTAGCTCCAATCCTCTGACCACTGCCTGCTTAGCATATCTGACTGCTAAAGGATCATGAGAAGCGATTTTCTTAGCCATTTCCTCTGCGTATTCCAGTAGCTTATCCTTTGGCACCACATGATTAACCAAGCCTATGCGATATGCTTCTTCAGTGTTTATCCAGTTGTTAGTGAGCAACATCTCAAGCGCTTTGCTTCGTCCCACTGTACGGGGAAGCGTTTGGGTGCCTCCGGCAGCCGGTATCATGCCAAGGCCAACCTCTGGCAAGCCAAACTGCGAATCCTCTGAAGCTATTCTAATGTCACAGCATAATGCAATTTCAATTCCCGATCCCAAAACATATCCATGTATCGCGGCAATAAGAGGCTGCGGAATACTTAAAAAAAGGCCCCAAACGTCACGTTCCCATCGCACCTCTCGCGCAACGACGGGAGACGGAGCAGTAAGAAACTCACTCAGGTCTGCGCCTGCACAGAAAGCTTTTTCTCCTGCCCCCTTGAAGATCGCAACCAATACTTCAGAGTCGTCCTTTATAGCTTTCAAAATTTGATACAGCTCATCCCGCATTTGAATATTATATGCATTCATGGCCTTTGGACGGTTAATCGTCACATAGGCAATCTGGTCCTTCTTTTCATAAATCAAAGTATAAAATCCACTCATTTGGCCACCTTTGATATCAGACCTTTTTATTCTCCCTTGAAACGGGCTTTTCTCTTCTCCTGGAATGCCTTTATCCCCTCTGTCCGGTCTTTGCTGGTGTGCAGTAAAAAATAGAGGTCGGCCTCTAATCGTAAGGCTTGGTCCATGGTTAAATCCATCCCTTTGTTGACAACTTCCTTTGTATATTTCAAAGCAAGAGGGCCCATGGCAGCCATTTTCTGGGCCGTTTCCATGACCTTCGGCAAAAGCTGCATACCGTCAGTGAGCTGATTAACCAACCCTATCCGAAGGGCATCTTCTCCTTTTATGGTATGCCCGGTAAGGATCATTTCCATTGCATTGCTTTTTCCAATCAGCCTGGATAAACGCTGTGTACCTCCGTCCCACGGGATAATACCGTCTTTGATATGGGGAAGCCCAAAATAAGATTCAAAGGATGCAATTCTCATGTCACAGGCAAGGGCCAGCTCCAAGGCCTGACCTATAGCATACCCGTTTATGGACATGATGACTGGGATATCTAGAATTGAGACTGGGTCTGCCCAGGAAAATGGGCTGCCTCTCCCCGGATCAGTGTTCAAAATGTTTTGGCTCAAATCCATAACTATCGGTTGGCCGATTTGTTCCAGGCTGATAATGACCACCTGAATTTCCTGATCCAGAGAAATATCGCTGCAAAGTTCATTGAGTTCTTGGGCCAATTGGGCCGAGTTTGCATAACTTATCTCTTTATTATGCAAATTGATTGTCATCACCCGATTTTCCTTGTGATATGATAGAATCTCATAACGCATCGGTGATGCTCCTGTTATTTTAGGCTACTGGCCTCGCAACCTGGATGCCTTCTTTAATTTTTACAATGTCGCCCGGATTAAATTATACTATATCTTCTAAGTTGAACAAGTTCCTCTTTGGAGTAACCTATCCCCTTGCAATACACCGCCTGGTTGTGTTCTGACAGAACCGGTGCGCTTTGATTCAAGTCCCATCGGCTCTCAGAGAATCTAACAGGTGCGCCAGGGCATTTTAATTCTCTTGTGCCGGAGAACATGGCGGCCTCGAAATATTTTCGCTTATTGAGGTGTTCACAATTGACGACTTCTTCAATGGTTCGAACCGGCATGAACGGCACATGCTTTTGCTTGCAGAGTTCGAATATTTCTGCCCGGGTGTGGGACATCAGCCATGGCGACAACAAGTCGTCGAGTATCTGGCTGTATTTCATACCAGCGATGGCCCTATCCTTGAACCGTTCGTCCGATTGATACCAATCTGGAATTTCCCCGTCTCCGACAATTTCCAGAAAACGCTTCCACTCGGATCCTCTAAGAGCGATCATTGACAGGTATCCATCCTTGCATGGCAACAAGGTGTAAGGATAGGGAGCAAATGTTCTGTGGCCGGATCGGTTTCTTTTCCGCCCGCTGTATACAAACGCGGAAACAACGTTGCCCGTATGGAACAGAGACCATGACTCCGCCTCTGAAATATCGATGTGCTGACCCTTTTTCTCTTTTCGCCCAGCCATTAATGCGAACATGAAGGCATTAGAAGCAATGACACCTGTCTGGAAATGCCCCAATGAAAAAGGTGGGGTCAATGGTTCTCTTTGTGGATCACCTACAATGGAACTCATGCCCCCGATGGCACTAGCATTGATGGCATAGGCCTTATAATCCCGGTAAGGACCTGTTTGTCCAAAAGGTGTGATTGAAATTACGTTCAATTTCGGATTAAGTTCACGTAAACTGGCAAAATCAAGTTTGAGAGACTTTGCCATGGCAGGTCGAAAATCTTCGATTAAGAGATCAGCATTTTTTAAAAGCTCCAGACATATTTCCCGGCCCGTCGCCTTGCTGACATTAAGGGTAATTCCCTTTTTATTGCGATTTAAATAGTGAAAAAGGCCACTCATTTCTATATGGGGAATGTCATCCGGAAAGGGCCCGCATCTCCTAGATATATCCCCAACACCGATAGGCTCAATCTTGGTCACATCCGCGCCTAAACCGGCGAGCAGCATGCCACAATAAGGACCGGATATGTATTGCGCGCATTCGATGACTTTAATGCCGTCCAATGTATGACCCACGTTTATTCTCCTATGCTTCACGGATTGTCGAATAGCAGCTACCTGAAACAATAGCGGCTTTACTTCGGAGGATTGAGTGAATTAATAATTTTACAAATCACTTCCGATGTCGCTGGCAGGTCTGTGATGCGTACCCCGGTAGCATCATAAATGGCATTTAATATCGCTGGAGCCGTGCAGACCATGGCGCATTCACCCAGTCCTTTCGCTCCAAAAGGACCATTTGGGTCGATTGTCTCAACAAGTATCGGAGTGATTTTTGGAATATCCTTGATGGAGAATATTTTATAATCGTGTAAGTTCGGGTTTAATATCTTGCCGTTTTCGAACTTTAATGCCTCGGTCAAAGCCCAACCGAAGCCCATGACGGCTCCACCTTCGATCTGTCCTTCCGCCAGAAGCGGATTGATAACCTTGCCGGAATCATGAGCCGCATAAAAATTAATCAACTCCACCCTGCCGCTATCTGGATCAACCTCTACTTCGGCCAGATGTGTGGCAAAGGACATGGCGGGCCCGGGATAGGCATAATAGCTTATCGGATCAAACTCAGGGGACACTTCGGGTCCATCGTAATAGCCTGTTCCAACAAGTATTTCTTGTTTTCCCGAATAAGATGCGGCTCCTATTTGCGCGAAGGTGACCCCTTTTTCCGGATTGCTCGAAACGAATACCCGCCGATCTTTTATTTGCAATTTTTCTTCCGTCGTATCCAGTATCCTTGCCGCGACTTTAAGGATCAGTTCCTTTAGGTTAGTTGCCGCTTGAACCACAGCGTTGCCGGCGCAAAAGGCTACTCTTGAGCCAAAGGTTCCCATGCAGGGCAGTGTCGTATCCGTATCAGAGGTGATCAATCGAATTAGTTCTGGCTTTGTGCCCAGTATTTCTGCCGCCATCATGGTCAGGATGGTATTGGACCCTTGGCCGATATCCGTGGCACCCGTATGCAGAAAGATGCTGCCCCCCGCATTCATTTTTATGGTGGCACCTGAATAATTAAAACCAGAGCCTCTGCTGCCGCCACCCGTATAGGTCATCGAGGCGACGCCAATCCCTCTATTCTTGGTTTTATTCTTTTTCTTCTGTGTCCAGTTTGAAGCTGCCTTGACGGCTTCAAGCGTTTCGCGCAGGCCACAGCTTGTAATCTCAACGGCATTGGCGGTTTTTTCGTTGGGGTTGTTTGCGTTTTTCAATCGTAATTCAATGGGGTCCATATTGAGTTTTTCGGTGATCATATCGATCATGGTCTCTTGAGCAAAAGTGGCCTGGGGGTCGCCGTAGCCGCGACAGGCACCACCATAATTCTTATTGGTATAGACGAGGAAGCCTTCGTACGAAATATTTTCAGCACGGTAAAGTGTTGAAAACATAACATTATGGTATCCCAAAACAGAGGGGCCATGACTGTTGTAGGCACCATTATCCATTATGGTGGTCGCCTGTTTGGCAACGATGAGGCCATCCCGATTGAATCCGAATTTCAAATGACATGTGGACGGGTGTCGCATGCGGGTCGCAATAAACTGCTCTTCTCGCGTGTTGGTTATCTTAACGGGGCGGCCGGTTTTTTTGGAGAGCAAAACGCAGGCCACATGGGTCGTATCCAAGTCGATTTTACTGCCAAAACCTCCCCCAATGAAGGCCGGAATCACACGAATCTTATCCAAATCAATGGACAGAACGGTGGAAAGCCTTTGCTTCAACGGATGAGGAGCTTGGGTGCTGGCCCACACGGTGACTTGGTGATCTGAGCTATAATCGGCAATACAGGTATGGGTTTCAAGGCTGCAATGCGACTGCGCATGGGTGGTAAATGTTTTTTCAATAATGTAATCGGAGGCTGAAAAGCCTTTTTCAATATCTCCGCACTCCATTTTAAAATGTTTGGAGATATTGTCTTGGACGTGGTCATGAATTTTCGGAGCTCCTTTTTTCATTGCTTCTACCGGATCAAAAACTCCTTCAAGCTCTTCCAACTCTACCTTGATCAGCGATATGGCTTTAGTCGCCGTTTCTTCATCCACCGCAGCCACGGCAGCGATCTCATCACCGATATACCTCACCTTTTTATCTTCGAAGGCGAGCTTATCGGCCATTTTCGGGTGAATACTGTATTTTATCAGCGGCGTATCTTCACATGTGACAACCGCCTTGACTCCTTTGAGTTCTAACGCTTTAGATACGTCAATGCGGCGTATTATGGCATGGGGGACCGAAGACCTTAAAATTTTACCATGGAGCATTCGCTTAAGCTTCATGTCACCGGTAAAAATGGCCCTGCCTGTGACTTTGGTAACGGCATCTCTGTTTTGGATCCGTTTTCCTACAACCAAATGGCTATCCATTGTCTATGCCCCTCCGCGTTAAGCCTTTTTCAACATTTCTTTTGCGCTTTCGACGGCATCTAGTATTTTAACATAACCCGTACAACGGCATAAATTTCCTGATAGGTAATCTTTTATATCCTCGGTTGTGGGGTTGGCCGTCTCCTGGAGCATGGACTTTGAGGCCATTACCATGCCGGGTGTGCAAAAACCACACTGCACCGCTCCACTATCCACGAAGGCTTGTTGAATCGGGTGCAGCTTCTCAGCGGTGTGAACACCCTCGATGGTTTCAATGACCGCATTGTCGGCTTCCACAGCCAATACAAGGCAGGAATTGACAAGCTTATTGTTGAGAATAACGGAACAAGCACCACAATCGCCTTCGTTGCACCCTTCTTTGGTACCCGTAAGTTCCAAATCTTCGCGCAGGAGCTGAAGCAATGTCTTTTGAGGTTCGACGTGCATTGAATAATTTTCGCCGTTAACATTTATCCGAATAGGATATTTTTGTGTCATGCGGCCGCTCTCCCCTTTTTTGTGCGAAACGTCTTCACCCTAATTAACTGCGGCGGTGTCAGGTGCATTCCATGATCCATGAGTCTGCCGGCTAAGCGTTGCAAAGGGATTTGATGCCTTTAGTAACCAATACCTGCACCAGATGTCTTCTATAGTCAGCGGAAGCCCGATGATCTGAAATGGGAGATGCTTCATCGGCTGCTGCTTTCGCGGCGCTGGCGATCAACTCAGGCGTCAACGGGTTATGGGTTAGGATCGCTTCCGCGCGCGAAGCCCGCATGGGAATAGGGGCTACCGCCCCCATCGCGATGGATATTTTTTTGCAATGGTTTTTCCCGGTATCGCGCTGGAGTGCTATGGCAATATTTACTAGCCCGAGATCATTAGATTTTCCTACAGAAAATTTTAAGAAAACCCCTTCCGATTTGGATTCATCCTTTGGCACGATAATTTCGGTAAGGAGTTCGCCTTTTCTCATTACGGTTTCGCTAGGGCCTATAAAAAAGTCCTGTAAGGACTGCTCTCTTATGCCTTTATGTGAAACGATTTTGACCCTGGCATTCAAAGCCAGAAACATCGCACCAAAATTGGCGCACGGAGAAGCATTGCACAGATTCCCGCCGAGGGTCGCTCTGTTTCTAATCGAAATGGAACCAAGCGCTTTTGCCGCTTGAACGAGAAAGGGCATTTTTTGTTCAAGCGTGGATGAAACCTCTATATCCCGGACGGTTATCAACGTCCCGAATCTCCATCCCTGATTAAATTCGAACGCATTGATGCCAGGTATGGCTTTAATATCAACAATACAATCCGGTCTTATGGTTCTGTATTTCATTTTCACTAAAAGGTCCGTTCCCCCAGCCAGCACAAAGGCATTATCGTATTTCTGGAGTGCCTCAATGGCTTCATTAAGACTTGTCGGTTTGATATATTTAAAAGTTTCCATCAATCGACTCCTAGTGTGGTTGTCTCAATACCTGCGCTGTCTTTTTGTCTGTTTCGGGGATAAGGGCTTGGAAAATCAAACCATCGGGTTGATGAGCCTGAAGTCTGCCCAGCTTCAGGCTCTTTTGTTCGCGTCTGAATTACTCAAATATTTTTTGGTAACGGGCATCCCTTTCTTTGACCGCTGCTTTAACACCTACATCTCTTCTGCGCTTGATAAAATTAAATTCGCCTTTTTCGAATCTTGTGTTTGTGAACATGGTATGGCCTAAATAGCCCTGTCCGAACGCCGTGCTCAGCCCCATGGAATCGTATGCCAGCCTGGCACAGGCCTTGCCGATGGCGATACCGTCTCGGGGCAGCAAGGTCATAGATGCAGCCAGCTTTCTGACTTCTTCATCAAGTTGATCCCGCGGGACGCTTTTGTTGACCAGCCCTATCCGTTCAGCTTCTTGCCCGTTGAGAAGCCTGCCGGTCAACAACAGTTCCCTCGCCTTTTTCTGCCCCACCAGGCTCATGAGTATCGGGAATACATACATGGCACCTGAGAACCCGAGTCTTTGTTCCGCATGCCCAATCTGGGCATCGTCGGAACAAATGGTCATGTCGCAGCAGAGGGACATATAAAGGCCGCCGCCAATGCAGTAGCCATGGACTTGTGCAATGGTGATCTTATCCAGAAAGAAAATGCGACGAAGACTCTCAGCTCTCCATTTGTCATACGCCAATCGGGCTCTTTGGCTTGGCCTTCGGGTGTCGTCCTGCGGTTTCCCGGTTCCTCCTCCGTAGACAAAATAAACGCGTTCCAAGTCATACCCGGATGAGAAAGCTTTGCCAGAGCCTTTTAAGACCAGGGCCTTGACGTCGTCATCCCGCTCGATCTCGTCCAACGCGGCGTCAATTTCTCTACTGAATTCAATATTCAGTGCATTTAAGGTGTGCGGCTTGTTGAATGTTAAAGTAACGACGGAACCCTCTTCATAGTCGGCTCTTTCATAAAGCAGAGTTTCAGAATTCATGGTCATCCTTTCACGTTTTAATTGGTTAAAATGAGATAAAGAATCACTCTATGCTGGTGCCGGGGACATACCGGCCGCCGCCCTTTCTGCCAGTAGTTTTGCCATTCGCGGCGATGGTCTCTCCTCTCAGCATGGTCAAGATTGGCCAACCCTTAATTGTCTTGCCCGAGACGGTTGAGAAATCGCTATTGGAATAAACCGGATTCTCGGGAACGGTATCTTCTTTCGATAGGTCGATGATCGCAAGATCGGCATCCGAGCCGACGTTTAGAAGCCCCTTCTTGGGGGCAAGGCCAAATAGGCATGCAGGGCGATAACAACAGACGTCGACCAAACGCTCCAACGAGATCCTTCCCTTGTTCACTCCCTCACTGAGCATCAGGGGCAAGAACGTTTCCGCGCCCGGCATGCCGACGGTCGCAGACCAAATATCCTGTTTCATGGATTTAAGGACCGGTGCGTGATCCGTTGCGACTACATTGACATTTCCATTTCGCAACGCTTCCCAGAGCGCTTCGTTATCTTCCGGCTCTCGAATGGGAGGGTTGACTTTGGACAACACAGGGTCGACATTGTCGACATTTTGCGTTAAATATTGGACGCAGGTTTCCGCCGTGACGTCAACGCCGCTGGCCCTCGCTTTCGCTATCATCTCCGGACCCTCTTTAATGGTCATGTGCACCACATAAATAGGGCAGTCGGTCTTGCTGGCGAGGTAAAGGCACTTCTGCATGGATTCTTCTTCGCAGATCCTTGGGCGTGCCTCATTCCAGGATGATGGTTTTGTGTTATTGTCCAAGAAATCGTTTTTAGTCTGGAGAAAGATTTCGACGTTTTCGCAGTGAACACGGACAAACACCCTGCGCCCCTGTTTTGCTAATCTGCCGACTTCCTTGAAAGTCTGGTAGATAATTCCATCATCAATCCCGCCCACGCGGTTTTTCCAGACGGCTTCGCTGCCTTTATAGGGAAGGAGCAGTTTTACGCTGCGTATTCCATAATCGTATATCCTGCTGATTTGGTGTATGTGCTCCCGGGTATATATCCTAGCGCTTAAGGCTAAATCTACATAGGCATTTTTTTCATAGAGCGCGATGAAATCGTTCGCCTCTTCAGTGATGTTATCAGCCGGTGCGAGCAAATGGATCAAGGTCGTACAGCCGGCCGCAGCACAGGCTTGCGTTTCAGCGCGGATGTTCGCTATCGGGTCAACACCCGGCGGATACTGGAGATGGAAATGCGCATCCACGATTCCAGGAATAACAAAATTGCCCTTGCCGTTTATGATGTTTCTTGCCGGCGGCAATTCGGAATCATTTGCAACGGCGACGATTTTTCCTTGGCTAATCGCCAAACCGGCGTCCATAATACCATCGTGCCTGACAACGCGGCAGTTGTTGATAACGGTATCGACTGTCATCGGAGCCTCTATGGGTGAAAAAGCTGCTGCAAGGGCGTTCTGATACCCAGGTGATGGTTCAATAAAGTATTTTTTTGTCGATATAGCTTTGGATGGTATCTTGCGGCAATCCCAAAATCTCGCCGAAAACATATTCGTTATGCTCGCCAAGCATGGGGGCCGGCCGCCTGATCGTTCCCGGCGTTTCGCTCAGTTTGCACACTACATTTGGGATAAAGTCCAAACCGGTTGCCGGGTGTTCAATGTTGACGATATTTTGCCGAAACTGGAAATGGGGATCGGTAAATCGGTCCTCAGTGTCCGCACATGGTGCGGCGGCAACGTCAACACTCTGCAGCAGTTCCATTATTTCATAAGGTGTTTTCGTTTTGGTCCACTGTCCGATGTGCTGGTCCAGTTTTTCACGGTGTTGCCGTCTTTTGTAGCTATCCGCAAACTCATTTTGCAAGGTCCATGGCGGGCTGCCGATGGCGCGGCAAAAATTTCCCCATTCCTCATCCGTAAGAATAGCGATTGAGACCCATTTATCTTCTCCCTTGCAGGGATAGTTATTATGAACGGCCATCTTGCGGTCGAGATTTCCAATCGTCTTCAAGTTTCTGCCGTTAAAGCTGAACTCCATTACCGGCTCAGGCATGGTGCTCAAAAGGGACTCTATCTGGGCAACTTCGATATATTGGCCCTCATGAAATCTTTCCCGATGAAATAAGGCAACCTGAATGGCAAACGCCCCAAAGAGCGCCGAGTTGATATCCGCGTAAGCTTGTTGCATCCCTAGGACCCGCTCGCCTTCGTAACCAATTAGTCCATCGAGGCCTGCAAGAGCGGCGAGCGATGGTCCATAGGTTACCACCATAGACAAGGGTCCTTCGCTTCCTACGCCGGGAAAGGAAACCATGATGATGTCTGATTTTAATTTTTTTAATTGCTCATAATCCAAAGATAGCCGCTTCATGACACCCGGCGAAAAATTTTCCACAACCACATCGCTTTTTTTGATCAAATCCTGAATCAAGGATTTGCCTTCTGGGGTGGTCAAGTCCAAAAGGATTCCGAGCTTATTCCTGTTTATGCTGTGAAACAGGGGGTCTTTCTCCGGGTCCCGCTCGGTATTATCGGGCCCGAACCTTACAGGGTCGAGGCGTCTGTGCGTTTCCACCTTAATGACTTCGGCGCCCATGTCTGCCAATAGGCAGGTTGCGCGTGGAGCTGCTGCAGCCCATCCAAAATCGATCACTCGATAGCCTTCAAGTGGCAAATTCCCCATTCGACACTCCACGTTACAGGGTTCAAACACTTTAATGCCAGCGCCTTCCGGCCTTGCCATCGTCAATCATGAAGAAACGGGGGGAGGCAAATTAATTTATAATTGCCGTCCAACCAGGGCTCCTTGATAAATCGCTTGTTTGATATTTTTCGGCTGGCAACAGTCTCCAATCATCCGAAAGGGGATACCCTTTTTTTCCAGTAAAGTAGCCAGACCATTTATCGGCTCAGAACCGAGTGCCAATACAACGACATCAGCCTCTACCAAAATGGTGTTGCCCGTTTCAATGTCGATGATTTCCACGCCCGTTGACGTGATTTTATTAAATTTATGGTTGGTTATCTCTTTGACTTGATGCTCCTGGAGAAAATCCATTATGCCTCTTCTGTTGGTCGGCTCACAGTCCTCGGCCATATAGGATCCTGGCCGCATTTTGATCACCGACACCCGGTTTCCCTGAGAAGCCACCAATTCTGCCGTCTCGCAGGCGAGCATACTGCCGCCGACGACGGCAACCTTTTGGCTATTCAGCGCCACGTCTCCTCTCAATACGTCCCAGGCAAGGACGACCCGGTTGGTATCGCTTCCGGCGATGCCGGTGTCTTTAGGGGTGGCCCCAGTGGCAATGACCAACTCATCAGGATTTTCCGCCGCGATCAACTCAGGAGTGACTTCGATGACGAATTTGATGGTGACCCCCTGCTTTTTGAGTTGAGTCGCCAGGAAGTCCCTCAGCCAGAGCATTCTCTGCTTTCCAGGCGGCCTTGCAGCGATCAGAAGTTGCCCTCCAAGTTCAGTTCCTTTCTCGTAAAGGGTTACGTCATGGCCTCTCAAAGAGGCAATCCTGGCGGCTTCCATTCCGGCCGGGCCGCCACCAACGATCATTATTTTCTTTTTCTTGGCCGCAGGCTTGAGCGTGGTCCAATCCGCTTCTCTTCCAAATACCGCGTTGACAGCACAGCTCTGGGGATAGTTAAAGGAACCGCCCCTGACATACAAGCATTCGCCGCACGACAGGCATTTTCTGATGTCCTCAACTCTGCCCTGGTAAGCTTTTAGAGGCCATTCTGGGTCTGCGATCAGCGGCCGTGCAATCCCCAGGAAATCGGCAACCCCGTCGGCCACGATTTTCTCAGCGACTTCCGGATTCCGATAGCCGCCGGCAACGATGATGGGGACCTTAACGGATTTCCTGATCGCTTCGAAAAGCGGGCGCTTGAAGTCCTCTTCCATGCGCATGGTATCATTGGAAAGATGTTGGGTCTCATGGCATCCGGCAGAAATACTGATGACGTCGGCTCCCGCATCCTCGAGAATTTTTGCGACCTGACAGGATTCTTCCAGGGTAATGCTGTTATCCAGATAGTCGACCGCGCTGATCCGAACCGTCACAGGAAAATCGTTACCGACTTGGGCCTTTATGGCCTTTATCATCTCTACCAGGATCCTGGTTCGGTTTTCGATGGGGCCGCCGAATTCATCCGTGCGCGTGTTTAGCAAGGGAGAGAGAAAGCCGCCAAGTAGGTAATCGTGGGCGGCATGGATTTCTACCATATCGTAACCAGCTGTCTTGGCCAGGAAGGCGCCTTTGGCAAACAGGTCAATGGTGTCCCAGATCTCGCTTCTCGTAATGGGAATCGGCCGAGTGTACGGGGTGCCGTCGCAAAAAAACTGCTGCACGTTGGATGCTGCCACACTTTGCATGTGGGTCTGCCCGCCGATATGGCCAAACTGAATGCTGACCTTCGCCCCGTAAGCATGCAAGGACTGGACAAGCTCGCAGTGCCCAGGGATGTATCGAGGGTCGCTGAGGTTCAAAGAGGCTGGTGTAAAGAATTTATGACCAGGCGGAAATACCCTCGTAGAACCAATGATGATTAATCCAACGCCGCCCTTGGCTCTTTCGGTGAAATAGTCGATCGTTTTTTGGCTGACCTCGCCATTAACGCCTTGGAACTGCCGTGCCATGGGAAGCATGACAATGCGGTTCTTTATCGTCAGGTTGCCTATTTTAGCCTTTTTGAAAAGATGCGGAAAATGCACGTTAGACATGAGGCTCTCCTTGATATGGAAAGTAACTGTAAGCAAACACTCGCGGTAAGTTTTATCTCTGTTTCCTCGCTACATCTTCCTGTGCCGGGAAAAGAATTATTTTAGAAAAATTCTTTCCGGGTCTAGAGCGCGCACCAAATTCAGTTCCTGCGTTGTCGGCAAAGCCAACTTTTCCAATGCCGGCATTGTTTTAAGTTTCCAGCCACAGGTTTGACTAATTTCTTTTACTCTTTCCTCCTGGGAAGACAGCAGCGAAGGATAGTAGCTCTTGAGTACCAGCTCCGAATTATGTTTGACGAAGACCCCTTCATGGGTGACCAAGGTGCTGACCTTGGTTCCCGGGCAAGTTACGTATGAAACCTGTTCAACCAACCGGTTGGCGCGTTGCACCGCGACGATTACTACTTCCTTAACAACACTAGCGATATCGTTGCCGCCGCCAGCCCCAGAGAGATAAATGTCCCCCTTGGTTGGGTTCTTGATGATTGTGGAGTTGATGTTCCCCGCTTTGTCAAGCTGGCCGGCCCCTAAAACTCCAAGGCAGTGGCTGTTGACGCCACCGGCGCTGACTCCGTGAACATCAAAACTATCAGAGATCATTTTTGCAGTGGCAATGATGGCCGGGCTGATAAGCAACGGATCTCCCGGGCAAGGTTGATAACCGATGCCGCCCGCAATCAAATCGATCTCATATCCTTGCTCTCTCAGCAGGTAGTAGCCACACCATCCGGCCAGTCCGGACAGGCCAATTCCTGCAAACATAGTACTGTAGCGATTCTTGATAACGAGGTCTCTGATCTCGCGCGCACCGCAGATAATGGCATACTCGTCGGGTGTAGGAGGTTGTCCATCTCCGCTATGGCCTTCAAAGGGTGATTGCTTCCGAACGGCTGCGGAAGTTGCCTTGCTGCCAAGATCTTCAAGCTTTTTCAGGTATTCGTCATGGGATCCGACATCAAGGACCCACTCCTGTACCCACTTTTCAAAAGCTTGAGCGTTTTCACTGGCTTTACGGAATTCAGCCAAAAACTTGCGATCGAGATCATAACCGTCGAATTCAGGCAGGCTTTGAGCATTTAGGTTTTGCGGGTGAGCGCCGCGAGGGGCAACGCAAACAGCCTTGACAATACTCCCCTGAATTTTCACCAGCATAGAGTGCTCGCGAATGAAATCTTCGGATACAATCCTTTCAACAGTCACAATAATTCCATTACGACTCGCCTTTGCCCCCCACGCGTCTCTGGGCGGGGCTGCCATAATGACATTGCCTCGATAGTCAGCAGCCCATCCGTGAATTATAGAGATATCCGGGTTCAGTGCTTTGATCAACCCGATGTGTTCGCTATTATCAAATGGGTTGTTGCAGAGTTTGAATGAATGGTGGTTCTCTTCAGCTAAACTGCTGCCAATAATCGAACGTGTCGTAGCATAAGGAAGGTTCAGAGCACCCGCCTGGAGTGACTGAATTAGAGATAACATAGACCAGTTTTCGAGCTTAACGGTACCTTGCCTGAAAGCTCTCTGGATAACCGGGTTGGGAGACGGTTTTGGGAAAATATCGGCACATGTGGCAAAAATTAGTTTTTTAACAAGGTTGCCATGGATCATGCTTAAGGCATAATGCCCGCCGATCATGTTCATGATAATTGTAAATCCGGCTTGTCGGCCCCAAAACGTTCTTGCCAGCTCACGGGTGGCCGCCCCTGCCTCAAGGCCGATGTAGATGGACATCCCCGGTGCGATATTTTCCTGGATGGCGCGGTTCAAACTAATGACTTTGTTTTCCATCGGTTAAAAGCCTGAGAAATTATAACAAGGCGGCCACTAAATCTATTATGAGATACATTGATCAGCTTAAGTCTAAAACTTGCTTAGTTCTCTGTTAATTAAAGCTGCTTGGCGGTCTTTTTGCCAATTGAGCTGTTCTCTGCGTGCGTGAAGCTTCTTTAAGCTTAAAGTGGCACTGACGATTTCTTCGGTTTCTTCGCCCTGCGCAAATATGAACGCCGGCCGGGGGCTGAGTGGCCCCGCGATGACACTGTGTCCATAGTAGGTTCGGTTACGTTCTTTGCCGACCAAGTTTGCACTTGCGGCATATATACAATTTTCGGTTGCACGACTGCCGGTCTGCTGAACGATGAAGTAAGGCTTTCCCGGTCCTGAGCTGCTGGCGGATGTGTTGACGATGATATCGGCCCCTTTTAGGGCCATTATCCGGGCTAATTCCGGAAAAAAGTAAAAATCATAACAGATAAGTACTCCAATCAGGCCATACCGGGTTTCCCAGACCGGGATTTCGTTTCCGGTAGAAAAGCAAAGGCTCTCTGTAAAACGGGGCAATGGGGCGAGGTGCAGCTTTCGATAAGCACCCAAAAGTCCTTGAGGAC
>Ga0315286_10002093_pt1 | contig 18455 bp, 18 predicted proteins | sample YL17G10_0_MG_FD_205038 | JGI IMG/M metagenome (GOLD analysis project Ga0315286, IMG submission 205038) | Sediment microbial communities from Yellowstone Lake, YNP, Wyoming, USA - YL17G10_0 | ecosystem: Environmental > Aquatic > Freshwater > Lake > Sediment | place: USA: Wyoming | collected... | reverse complement strand
GCCCTGAATCGCGAATGCGTTTCGATGCGCCGAGAGAAGCGGCAGCCGCTCCGCGTTGCCCGCCAGAAACCTGTTCACCTCCGAGGCCCTCGCCTCTGCGTTCGCGATCGCCGCGAGCTCCTCCCCGCTATACAGATGCCCCTCGGCCTTCGCCGCAGCCACGAGATCGTATCCGTCCCGCCAGCCCGAAAGCGGCACCTCACCGCCGCCCTCCATGAGCCGGATGAGCTCGATCGTTTCCTCCTGGAGACCGGCCGACCGGTCCGGGGAATCGCAGGGACGGCTCGCGCGAATCGCGCGCTTCGAACGCTCACTCCGGGCAAAGAGCGCGACGAGGTCGAGAACGGCGCCGAACTCGAGCTTCTCCGCAGTGTGCGCGAAATCTTCGAGCATCACGAGATCGCCCGCCTTGCCGTTTCGCTCTTTCATGCAAATTGATATACGCTGAGCGCGCTCACCGGGTTTCCCGTACCGGCCCCGCCTGGACAATGTCGCTCGAATCGACGCGGACCGGGGAACGCTTTATGAAAAAATGGTACACCCGGGGCAGCACGGGATGTACGGCCGCGGCGACTCGATTCGTCTCGAGCTTCTTCTTGAAACCGCCCGCGGCCGGAATGCTGAAAACGAGGACACAGACGAGGCTCACGAACAGAACGCCTTTCAAGGCGCCGAATACCGCCCCGCCGATCCGGTCGACGGGATTGAGAATGGTAACGCTCACAAACTTTTGGAGCACGAGGCCGATGAGGTGAAACACGAGCGCGACGATGATGAAAACGACCGCCGAGAAGAAGAAAAGAACGATCGGGTACGATATCCTCGTCGAGCCCTCGAACCGATGCGCGAGAAAATGCCCCATGTAGTATGCGCCAATGAACGCCGCGATGAGCCCTACAATCTCGAAGAGCTGTCGCACGAGCCCCCGGCGGATCCCGTCGACGAAGAAAAAAACGATAATGAGCGAAATAACGATCGTTATCACGGTGTCCATGCTCACCCTCGCGCCTTCTGGAGCAGCTCGGAAACAATGCGGTTGACGGCGGCGCCATCGACCTTGCCCTTGAAGCGCTTCAGCATCTCGCCCATGACGCGCCCCATGTCACGCGGCGTCGCGGCGCCGGTCTCGGCGATCACCCGCGAAGCTTCGCGGCGGATATCGTCGTCGCTCATCTGCTCCGGCAGGTACGAGAGCACGATGGCGAGCTCACCCTGCTCCTTCATGACAAGGTCCTCCCTCGACGCCTTCCGGAACTCCACGATGGATTCCTTGATCCGGCGGGCATAGCTCGCGACAACGGCGAGCTCTTTCTCGTCGGAAAGCTCCTCGCGCTCCTCAAGCTCGGCGTTCTTGAGCGCGCTGAGGATCATGCGCAGGGTGCTCACCCTCATCTTGTCCTGGGCCTTTACCGCGTTCTTGAGATCCTCCTGGATCTTGTGCGCAATGACATTTCCCGACATTGAGAACCCCCTTCCTCCGGCATCCGGAATCGCTTGAACGAAGTATACGTGCGACCCGTGCACCGTGTCAAGAAACGAGGGACTGTGGAGCCGCTCTATTTCCGAGAGGGACGGGAACAACCGCTCAAGAGCCGGTAGCAAAGGCAGATCGCCGCGGTTTCGCTCCGGAGTCTGAACGGGCCGAGAGAGAGCGGGACGGCCCCCTTCGAGACGAGCCTCTCCCGTTCGTCGGAGGTCAGCCCCCCCTCGGGACCGACGATCCCGAGAACGGGACCATCGCTCGCCTCCAAAACCCCCGTCGTCGTCCCTCCGGAAAGCCGCTCCGCGAGAAAGACGGCCGCGTACGAAGCGAGCCGTTCGATAAGCTCGTCGAGGCTCGCCGGCGCGGCGATTTCGGGGAAAAACGGCTGCCCCGACTGTTTGCACGAAGAGGCGATCTTACGCCGGATCCTGTCGATCTTCAGCCCGGACTCGTCCGCCGCCTCCCGCCAGAGCCCCCTCTCGGCAATGAACGGGATCAGTCTTCGAATGCCGAGCTCCGTGCATTTCTCGACGGCGAGGTCGAAGCGCGGGGCTTTAATGACGGCGAGCGCGATATCCACGGAAGCGCCTTCGTGCGCCCGCTCGCGGGAAAGCACCTCGAAGGAGACCTCCCGTGCGCCGACTTGCGCCACGCGCGCCTCGTACGTTACTCCCCGCCCGTCGAGGAGCTTGACGACATCGCCGGGACGCACCCGGGAAACCCGCACGCTGTGGTGAAACTCCGCCCCTCGCAGCACGATTATGCCGTCCTTCTCCGCATCCGGGGATACGATGAAGTACCGGTCGCTTTTACTGCGGTTCGATTTTCGTGCCGATGGCCGGAGGCTTTTCACGGGTCTTTTTCTCGAGCTCTTCGAAGGCGGTACGCTCTTCCCGGCTGAGGCTCCGCGGAGTCCAAGCGACGAGGCGCACGAGCTGGTCACCCCTGCCGTATGAATTGAGATGTGGAATTCCCTTTCCCTTGAGGCGAAGAATCTTGTGGGACTGGGTGCCGGCCGGGATCTTGATCGCCGCCGTGCCGTCGAGTGTCGGAATCTCGATGCGAGCGCCGAGCGCGAGCTGCGCAAAGCTCACGGGAAGATCGCTGAAGATGTCGTATCCGTGCCGCTCAAATACCTCGTCTTCGATTTCCTCGATGAGGATTATGAGATCTCCGGCCGGACCTCCGCGGGATCCCGCATCCCCCTGCCCGTCAAGCCTGATATAGTTTCCCGTCGCCACGCCCGCCGGAATCTTTACCTCGACATTCTTGCTCCCCTCCATCCCTCCCTCGCCGCCGCACGCGGGGCAGGGATCGCTGATGGAGGATCCTTCTCCCCGACACGAAGGGCATGTCTTCACGTTTACGAACTGGCCGAACGGCGAACGTGAGACCTGACGAACCTCACCCGTCCCGTGGCAGACCTGACAAGTCTCTCGCACGGAACCCTCCTTGGTCCCGCTCCCCTTGCACCGTGCGCAGGGAATCACCTTCGACACTTTGATTTTCTTGGTGATACCCGTCGCGATTTCCCGCAGGGTGAGACGGAGCCGCACCTGGAGGTCGTTGCCCCGCCCGGAGGAAGGACCCGCCCTCCGGCCCGCGCCCCCGCCGAAAAAGTCGTCGAGGCCGAAGCCGCCGAAATCGCGCATGAAGGCTCTCAGCGCGTCGCTCAGGTCGAAACCGCCCCCCGTGAACCCCTCGAAACCCTGGGGGCCGGGGCCCGAAACACCCCCGTGCCCGAACTCGTCGTACCGGGCGCGCTTTTCCTTTTCGCGGAGAACCTCGTAGGCTTCGGTCGCTTCCTTGAATTTTTCCTCGGCGTCTTTGTTGCCCGGGTTGCGGTCGGGATGGTGCTTAAGCGCGAGTTTCCGGTAGGCCTTCTTTATCTCATCGAGGGATGCGGAGCGTTCCACGCCGAGAATCTCGTAGTAATCCCTTTTTGCCATTCCTCCCCAAACTCACCGTGTTCGGCAGATGGCAGGTATGATTCTATCTACTTCGCGCCGTTAAAATCCTTGTTGGCGGTCGCATTATACATCAGTTCGGCGATCTTATACACTGCAACCGAGAGCCGTTCGATCGCCCTGCGAATATCGTCGGGCTCGGCGTCCCCGGTGGCGACGAGCTCCTTGAGGGACTTCAGCGATTCCTCGATCATCTGCCGGTCGTCCGCCGAGACGTTGTCGCCGTGGTCCTTGAGCGTCTGCTCGGCCGAATAGATGAGAACCTCCGCTTCGTTGCGGACCTTGACGACGCCGCGCTTGGTTTCGTCTTCCCCGGCGTGCGTCTCGGCGTCGCGGACCATGCGATCGACCTCATCCTGGCTCAGGCCGCTCGAGACCTTGACCTGTATCTTCTGCTCCTTGCCCGTGCCGAGGTCTTTTGCAGACACGTGGACGATGCCGTTCGCGTCGATATCGAAACTGACTTCGATCTGCGGGACGCCGCGCGGCGCGGTCGGAATGCCGACGAGGTCGAAACGAGCGAGCGTGCGGTTGTCCTTCGCCATCTCGCGCTCGCCCTGGACCACGTGGATGCTCACCGCGGGCTGGTTGTCGGTCGCCGTGGAGAAGATCTGGCCCCTCTGGCATGGAATCGCCGTATTGCGATCGATGAGCTTCGTCATGAGGCCGCCGAGCGTCTCGATGCCGAGACTGAGCGGGGTCACATCGAGCAGCAGGATCTCTTCGACCTGTCCCGAGAGAACGCCCGCCTGGATCGCCGCACCCATCGCGACGACCTCGTCGGGGTTGACCCCCTTGTGCGGCTCCTTCTTGAAGAAATCCTTCACAAATTTTCGAACGGCGGGCGCCCGCGTCGAGCCGCCGACGAGAATGACCTCGTCGATATCGCTGACGGTGAGGTTCGCGTCGCGGAGCGCCTGCTGACACGGCTCGAGGGTCCTCTGGATGAGCGGATGGACGAGCTTCTCCATCGTCGCCCTCGTGAGCACCATATCGAGGTGTTTGGGCCCGTCCTTGTCGGCGAATATGAACGGAAGGTTGATGTTCGTTTCGTGAACGGTCGACAGCTCGCATTTTGCCTTTTCCGCCGCCTCGCGGATACGCTGCATCGCCATGCGGTCCTTCGAAAGGTCGATCTTCGTCGACATCTTGAAATCGCCCACGATCCAATCCTGGATCGCACGGTCAAAATCGTCGCCTCCGAGCATCGTGTCGCCGCTCGTCGATTTTACCTGGTAGATTCCGTCGGAGAGCTCGAGGATCGAGATATCGAACGTTCCGCCCCCGAGGTCGTAGACCGCGATCTTTCCAACCTTTTTCTTCTCGAGTCCGTAGGAGAGAGCAGCGGCGGTCGGCTCGTTGACGATGCGGAGAACTTCGAGTCCGGCGATTTTTCCGGCATCCTTTGTCGCCTGTCGCTGCGCGTCGTTGAAGTACGCGGGAACCGTAATAACCGCCTGGGTGATCTCTTCACCGAGGAATTCGTCCGCGAACTGCTTGATCGCCCGCAGAATCATGGCCGATATCTCGGGAGGCTGGTAGCTCTTGTCCTTGAGCTGGATGAGGATCTCATCCTTCTTCCCCTGATTCACCACGTACGAAACGCGCTTTATCTCTTCCTGCGCCTCCGAGAACCGCCTTCCCATGAAGCGTTTGATCGAGTAAACGGTATTGTCGGGATTCGTGATCGCCTGCCGTTTCGCGAGATGACCGACGAGCCGCTCGTTGTTCTTCGCAATCGCAACGACCGACGGAGTCGTCCGGCCTCCATCCGAGTTGGGAATGATCACAGGCTCGTTGCCTTCGATGACTGCCACACACGAGTACGTCGTTCCGAGGTCGATTCCTATTACCTTTCCCATTATCAGTCCCTTTCAGATTGAGATATCATCCCGAAACCGGCTGTCCCTTTTTCCTCGACACGATCACGCGGGCGGGCCGCATGACCTGATCGTTCAGCATGTAGCCCCTCTGAATCACCTGCGCGACGTGTCCTTCCTCTATCTCACTTTCAATCTCACCGACCGCTTCGTGGAAAAGGGGGTCGAACTTCCGATTCAGGGCTTCGATCTCGCCGAGTCCGGCCTTCTTGAGAACGTCCATCAGGCCGACATGAATGAGCCTGATTCCCTCTTCAATTTGACTGTCCGCCCCGCCCAGGTTCGCAAATGCCCGATCGAAGTTATCAATGCCACCCACGATTTCCTTGATGAGATCAGCGTTCGCCGTCTTTTGAAGCAATTCCCATTCCCGTCGAGTCCGCTTCCGGTAATTTTCGAATTCGGCCGCCAGGCGAAGGAGTCTATCCTCTTTTGCAATAAGATCTTGCTTTGTTTTCTTGACCTCTTTATCGAGTTCCTGAAGCATGGTGTTCTTCCGGTGGACGAGCTCGAGCAATTCCTTGCGACTGGCCCTCTTTATTCGCTTTTGCACGGGCTCGCCGTCTTCCTCATAGGAAGCCGGTTTGGACGCGACATTCTCATCGGCCGTCACGGGCTCCGGAGCATCTCCTTCCGGCTCCGGTTTTTCCTCGGCGGGAGAATCGGCTGCGGGTGCGTTTTCAGGCTGGTCAGGGCTTTGGTCCCTCCCCGTCTCTTCCTTGGTGAGGTCCCATTCCTTTTCCTGTTCCAACGACTTCTCCTCCTCCAAGCTTCGATCACTCTTCAACGATATGAATATGCTGCAGCTCCTCGGCAGTTCTATCGAGGAGCGCGAAAACGAGCCGGTAGGACATTCGCGTGGGACCGAGCACGCCGAGGAGCCCGTCGCAATCGGCGGTTCTGAACTTCCGCGTCACGATCGCGAAATCCTCGAGCTCGCGCATCCTGTTTTCCTTCCCTATGGTGACCGAAACATCCGACGCGAGCCTGTTCTTGAGCACGCCGAGCATAATGCTTCTCTCGCCCATGAGGCGGACGAGATTCCCCAGAATCTTCGGATTGCTGAACTCCTGATTATCGATCAGTCTCTCTGTTCTTCGATAGTGGTATTTGAAGTCGTAGGGCCAGTTGAAGAGATATTCCGCCTCCTTCGAAACCGCCTCGGCTATCTCCCGCTCAGTACCCGCCGCCTCCCGCAAGAAGGCCTCGAGACGCTCGGGAGCACGGTCGAGGGGATAACCCGCAATACGCTCGTTGATCGTCTGAACCGCGCGATCGACGATGTGCGCGGGATAATCCTTGGAGAATTCCACATAGACCTTCCGCACCATGCCCGGAAGCAGGGTCAGCACGACGAGGCCGCCCCGCGCTTCGAGCTGCGCGATTTCAAATCGTTCGACCACGCTGCGCGAATGCATGATTCCCATCGAGAGCCCCATATAACTCGTGAGCTCGCCGAGGAGCTGAGACGTTATCGCCATGACATCGCGGAAATCGCTCCATTCCTGGCCGATCCTTCTTCGCACCCGCTCCGCGAGCGGTCTCTCGAGGGCGCTCACGGCCCCGAGCTCATCGACGTAAAGACGGTAACCCCCGTCGCTCGGCACCCTTCCCGCGGAAACGTGAGGTTTGTATAGAAACCCCAACTCTTCGAGGCGGTGAAGGACATTCCGGATGTGGGCCGTGCTCTCGGCGAGGCGATAGCGCGACTTGATCATCCGCGAGCTGACCGGCTCCCCCGTCTCGACGAAAAGATCGATGACGTCGCGCAAGATCCTTATTTCATCGATAGATATGAGGTTTCTTTCCACCATGTTTAGCACTCTCCATGCCCGACTGCTATCGTCCTACAAATGTAGGGATTCCGGGCAGGATTGTCAAGAAAGCGGTAAGCAAGGACGAAGCCAGATCGCCGATCAGCGGATGAGATCGCCGATCCGCGCGAAGCGGATCCAGTGCTTCTTGTAATCGAGCGAAAAGTAGAGGAAGAGCGCCTTGCCCCGGAGCAGCTTTTTGTCGAGGGGTCCCCAGTAACGCGAGTCAGCGCTATTGTCCCGGTTATCTCCGAGACAGACTATGTGCCCCTTGGGAACGATAAAGGGTCCGTAGTCGCGCACTCCTCCTTCTTTGTATTTCGCATAGGGTTCGGCTTTCTCGACCCCGTTGATGAAAAGATGCGTTCCCTTGAGCTCCACCGTCTGCCCTTCGACCGCGATGCACCGCTTGATATAGTCGGTCTTCTGGTCGCCGGGGAATTTGAAGATCACGATATCGCCGGGCTTCGGGTCCCGGAGCTTCGGAAAACGCCAGTCGACGAACGGCACCTTCGCCCCGAAGATGAACTTGTTCGCGAAGAGAAAATCCCCCTTGAGGAGCGTGTCCTCCATCGACTCCGAGGGAATGTGGTAGCTCTGTATGATGAGCGCGCGGACGATCAGGGCAAGGATAACGGCGGTAACGACGATCTCGACGTACTCATGCAGCTTCGATTTTCTCTTCGTGCCCTTTTCATCCTGATTCATCGGTACCTCCCGCCGTCATACGTGTGTATCATCAGTACGAAATTGAACGGTGAACTGTTCCGGGGATTCTACCAGCTTCGGCCGCATAGCGCAAACAGGGATTTTGCCGCTCAGTACGGAACCACGAAGCTTAGTCCGACGCCCTCATCCGTCGCACGCGGCTCCACCCGGAATCGCATATCGTCGAGATGCGCGTCGACGTACGCGTCGATCACGACCACGAGGAGTGCGGCGCTCGACCACCAGATCCAGTCGACGGAGCGCTCCCAATACTCCCTCACCCACCGGTCGTGGATGAGCCATTGGTACGAATCGACGGGGAAAGCGTCGCGGACGACCTTCTCCCGCTCCCAGTACCGCCGGTTCATGAGAACACCGCTCATATAATACGTCTCGGCCCCGAGCGCAATCGCAGCCTTGAGCGGTTTTTCGTTATAGATCTGGCCGAGCCCCGGCACGAGAAGCGCGCAGGCCATCGCAACGCGGCCGTTTTTCCGCTCGCGGTACTTCACGCCCGGCGCGAGCGTTCCCGTCTCGTCGCCGAGCACCCGCTTGAGCTCGTCCATCTTCCATACCGATTTCTTCTCGCTCCCGCCGAGAGTATCGGCGCGAACGGAATCGGCACGAACCGTATCGGCCCGGGCGCTGGCGATCGTATCCAGAACGGCGGAAGCGAGCGCGGCCGGCCCGGCGACCGCCGCGGCGGAGGCGACGGGGGCGATCATGAGAGCGCAGGCTGAGAGCGCAACGAGCGAACCGCCTCGAACGATCGACCGAAGATCACCGCCGCTCATCGTCGCACATTCCTCCCGGTGTATGATGGCGGGAACGTGTGGGAATCGAACCCACCCCGGATGGTTTTAGCACCCGGCAGAAGGATTTGAAGTCCTCGAGGTCCACCAGAACCCATCCGCTCCCGCAGTCTACATAATAATGTGCGAAAGGAATCGTGTAAAGGCGTTCATCGGCCCAGGTAAGCGATCGCCTCGATCTCGACGAGGCCGCCGAGGGGAAGCTTCGCCACCTGGTACGTCGCCCGGGCGGGAGGATCTTCCGCGAAAAACCGCGCGTAGACGTCGTTGAGCCTCGCGAAATCATCCATCGACTGAAGGAGCACGGTAGTCTTGACGATTCGCTCCATCGTGCCTCCCGCGGCCTCGATGATGGCGGCGATGTTCATGAGCGCGCGTTCCGCCTCGCGCTCGATGCCCCCCGCGACCATTTTATTCGTCGCGGGATCGAGCCCGAGCTGTCCCGATATGAACAGATAGTCCCCCGCGTGAATAGCCTGGCTGTACGGTCCAACCGCGCCCGGCGCCGCATCGGTCCTCAACGTTCTCCTCACCGTGCCTCCTTCGTATGCAGCCCTCAGCGCAGCGAGCGCAGGCCGCTATTCGACCGTAACGCTTTTCGCGAGATTCCGCGGCTGGTCGACGTGGCAGCCCCTGAGAACTGCGATATGATACGCCAAGAGCTGCAACGGAATGACCGCGAGGATCGGGTACAGGAAATCGAGCGTCCGGGGAATGTAGATCACGTGATCCGCCATCTCGACGACCTCGTTGTTGCCCTCGTTCGTTATCGCGATGATCTTTCCCTTGCGCGCCTTCACCTCGCAGATATTGCCGACGATCTTCTGGTATGCGTTGTCGCGCGGGCAGATGAAGACGACGGGCATGTTCTCGTCGATAAGGGCGATCGGCCCATGTTTCATCTCCGCCGCCGGATACCCCTCCGCGTGCAGGTAGGATATCTCCTTCAGCTTCAAGGCACCCTCGAGAGCGACGGGATAATTGGCCCCGCGTCCGAGGTAGAGGAAGTTGTTGTGGTGATAGTATTTCTCCGCGATTGCGCGAATCTCCTCGTGCCCCTTGAGTATCTCCGCCACTTGGTCGGGAAGCTCCATGAGGGACTGAATGATCTTCTGCCCCTCGGACGATGATATCGTCTTGAGGCGACCGAAAACGAGCGCGAGGAGCGCAAGGACCGATATCTGCGAGGTGAACGCCTTCGTCGAGGCGACGCCGATCTCGGGGCCCGCATGGATGTACACGCCCGCGTGCGACTCGCGCGCGATGGTGCTCCCGACGACGTTGCAGATTCCCATGCAGCGCGCCCCGCGCTTCTCCGCCTCGCGGAGCGCGGCGAGCGTATCGACCGTCTCGCCCGACTGGCTGATCGCGAACACGATCGTTCCATCCTCGATGATAGGGTTGCGGTAGCGGAACTCGCTCGCGTACTCGACCTCGACCGGAATCCGCGCCTTCTCCTCGATCATGTACTCGCCGATGAGGCCGGCGTGCCAGCTCGTTCCGCAGCCGATGAGGAGGATCCGCTTCACGTCGCGCAGCTGTTCCTCTCTCATACCGAGGCCGCCGAGACGCACGTCCCCGACCGCGGGGATCAGACGCCCGCGCATCGCGTTTTTGATCGTCTCGGGCTGCTCGAAGATCTCCTTCAGCATGAAATGCGCATGCCCGCCCTTCTCGATCATCTCGAGATCCCAGTCGACCTCATGGACGTCGTGGCTCACATACTCGTTCTCGATCGTCATCGTAGTGAAATTATCGGGCGTGGCGACGATCATCTCGTGGTCCTCGAGATAAATCACCTGGCGGGTGTGCTTGAGAATCGCGGCGACATCGCTCGCGACGATATATTCGTCCTCGCCGATCCCCATCACGATCGGCGAACCGTTCCGCGCCGCGACCATCTTCTCAGGCTCCGACGCCGAGATAACGAGGATGCCGTAGGTGCCCTCGACCTTCTCGAGGGCTTTCCGGACCGCGACCTCGAGATCCTTGCCCGTGTAGTACTTCTCGATGAGGTGGACGAGCGTCTCGGTATCGGTCTCCGAGACAAAGCGGTGATTCTCCGCCACGAGCGATTTCTTGAGCGTCTGGTAGTTCTCGATGATCCCGTTGTGGATGAGCGCGATCCGCTGGCCGCAGTCGAAATGCGGGTGGGCGTTCGTTCGGTTCGGTTCTCCGTGCGTGGCCCACCGGGTGTGGGCGATCCCGAGGTTTCCGCTCATCTCGATACCCTTAAGCTTCTCTTCGAGCTGCTGGATCTTACCCGCGGTTTTCTCCCAGATAAGGGCGCCGTCCCGGACGATCGCGATTCCCGCGGAGTCGTATCCGCGGTACTCGAGGCGCTTGAGCCCCTCGATGAGAATCGTACCCACGTTGTTGCTCTTGCCGATATATCCGATGATTCCGCACATTCCGGCACCTCTTCAGTTGAAAAGTTTTCCGGGGCGCTTCGCGCGCCCCCAAGGGGCGCGACATACAATACAGTGCGCTACAGGAGCTTACCAGCCTCCCTCGCGAGATTCTGGGCCTCCTCGAGCGAACGCGCCTCGGCGATGACCCTGACGACAGGTTCGGTGTTCGACCTCCGAAGATGTATCCACCCGTTTTCCATATCAATTCTTATACCATCGATAGTCGTGAGCCGCCCCGAAAACCGCTTCTCAAGTGAATGTTCCACGAGGGCGAAATCACCGCTCAACGGATATTTCTCTTTCACGATGAAGTAGCGCGGGAAGGTCTGAACCTTTTTCGAAAGGGATATTCCCTCCTCCGCCAGAGACTGGAGTATGAGCGCGGCGCCGGCCATGGCGTCTCTGCCGTAATGAAGCCTTGGATAGATGACCCCGCCATTCCCCTCCCCGCCGATCGATGCACGAACCTCTTTCATGAGCTGCGTCACGTGCGCCTCCCCGACGCGGGAACGGTACACGGGAACGCCGTGCCGCGCGCCGACGTCATCGAGGAGGCGGCTCGTCGAAAGATTGGCGACGAGCGGACCCTTTTCCTCTTTGAGAATGAAATCGGCGGCGAGCGCCAGCGTGAGCTCCTCGCTGAGAACGGTGCCCGTCTCGTCGACGAGCACGAGCCGGTCTCCGTCGGGATCGCAGGCAAAGCCGACGTGCGCCTTCTCGCGCACGACCGCCTTCGAGAGATCGACGAGGTTTTGCGGCCGCGGTTCAGGATCGTGGGGAAACGGCGCCTCGACATCGGTGAAAAGCTCCACGACGGCGACTCCGAGGCTTCCGAGAAGGGCCGGCATGATGCGGCTCGCCGCGCCGTTCACGCAATCGAGGACCGCCTTGAACCCTCCCGCGGCGATTGTCTCACGGTCGATCCGGGAGAGCTCGAGAATCTTCCGGATATGAACCGGATCCCCCGTACCGTTCGCGAGGAGCGCTCCGAGCGTCGCCGGCCGCTCGAAGAGGGCCTCAGCGCCGAAGGCCCGCCTCGTGATATCGTCCATCGCCGATGCGGAGAGAAACTCGCCGCTCGAATCGAGGAATTTCAGCGCGTTCCACTCCGGCCCGTTATGACTCGCCGTGATGACGATCCCGCCGCCGGCCCCGAGCTCCCTGACCATAATCTCGACCGTCGGCGTCGATGCGATACCGAGATCGACCGCGGTGACTCCCTTGAACTGCAGAGCGGAGAAAACGGCGGAGGCGAGAAGCGGCCCCGAAGCCCTCGTATCCCGTCCCACGACGACGAGCGGGCCGGCGAGGCGGGAGACGAACGCGGCGGTGAACCGCACCGCGACTTCCGGGTTCATGCCGCTCCCGACGATTCCGCGCACGCCGGAAACGCCGGCCATAAGATCATTGCGCTGGGGCAAGGAGTTCCTCCTGTCTGAGCGTCACGATTATACGATATTGGAGCACACACGGCGAAAAAAATATGCCCGGCTGTAATAACAGCCGGGGCAATGCGTTACGGGGTTTCCTCCCGGCAACTATTCCCGGACTTCGCTGTATGCCCTCTGGAAGGACTTGAGGTTTCGAGCCGCAATCCTCCCGAAACGATGCGTCAGAGGCTCCTCGATCGATCCGGGTTTTATGACGCCGGTGATCTTGACCATCGCCCCGAGCATCGTCGTGTTCGTGATGGGACGCCCAAGCTCCTCGACCGCGATCTTCGTCGCATCCACGGTGGCCACGCGGAATCCCTCGTAGCCGAACTCCTTCTTGATCTCATCGGGGGTCTTCCCGGTATTGACGATGAGGACGCCCCCCTTCTTGATCCCCTTCTGCGGGCTCGCGATCTTGAGAAGGCTCGGATCGAGAACGATGACGACGTCGGGCTCCCCCACGGCGAAGCGCGTCTTGATCTGTTTGTCGTCGACGCGCGAGAAGGCGACGACCGGCGCTCCGCGACGCTCCGGCCCGAAGCTCGGGAAGCTCTGCGCGTAACGTCCCTCGCTGATGACGGCGACGGCGAGAAGCTCTGCGCTCGTTACGGCGCCCTGTCCGCCTCGCCCGTGAAATCTGATCTCCAGCATATCCGTCCTACTTCTTCATCGAACGACAGTCGATGCACGTGTCGAAGTGGTCCTCAGGAAGGTTCGCGATCTTCCGGAAATGCTCGAGCTGCCTGACCGGCGCGAAATACGTTCCGCATTTCTTGCACTTCGCCATCGGAAAATCGGTCTTCCAGATCGTGCGCACCCCGTCGTGCTCCTCCATCGGAATCACGCCGACGGGGCAGATGTAGTGGCACGAACCGCACGCGATGCAGTCCGCGGGGGACTCGTTGAACGGCGTGGCGATCGTGCGCCCGGGCCCCCGCGACTCGAAACCGATCGCGGAGACGCCCACGACCTCGCGGCACACCCGCACGCACTGGCCGCACATGATGCATCCCTTGAAATCGACGTCGAAGCGGGTTTTTTCGATTCCGAGATCAGCCGCCAGCTTCCTGAGCGCGGGATGACCCGGGTTCCGGGCGAGCAACAAGTGCATAACGAGCGTGCGGACGTTGCGCACGCGCTCCGTATCGGTTTTCACCTCGAGCCCCTCGGACGCCTCGGCGATGCAGGAGACGACGAGCTTCGTGCGCTTCTTGTGCGTGATCTCGACCATGCACATCCGGCAGGCGCCGTACGGCGCGAGCTCCTCGTTGTGGCAGAGGTTCGGGATGAGGATGTTCGCGTCCTTCGCGGCCTCGAGGATCGTCGTTCCCGCCGCGGCGGTGATCGATCTCGCGTCTATCGTGAATGTGACCGTGTCCGCCATTACTTCACCTGTATTGCATCGAACTTGCAGGCGTCGTAGCAAGCGCCGCATTTGATGCATGTTTCCTGATTGATCGTGTGGACTTTCTTCTTTTCGCCCGTCGCCGCCTTCGTCGGGCACACCCGAGCGCACGCGGTGCATCCGGTGCAGTTGTCCTTCACGACTGAATAGGCTATGAGAGGCTTGCAGACGCCCGCCGGGCATTTCTTGTCGCGGATATGCGCCTCGTACTCGTCGCGGAAGTACTTTACCGTGCTGAGCACCGGATAGGGAGCCGTCCCGCCGAGCGCGCACAAGGAGCCGTCGATGACCCCGGCGCCGATCCACTCGAGGAGCTCGATGTCTTTCTCCTCGCCCTTCCCCTCGGTGATCCGGTCGAGGACGATCCGCATCTGCTTGACGCCCTCTCGGCACGGCGTGCATTTCCCGCACGACTCCTCTTCGAGGAACTTGAGGAAGTACTTCGCCACGTCGACCATGCAGCTGCGGTCGTCCATGACGATCATGCCGCCCGAGCCCATCATGGAGCCGACCTTGGTGAGCTCGTCGAAATCGACCGGCATGTCGAGATACTGCTCGGGAATGCATCCTCCCGAAGGGCCTCCCGTCTGGATCGCCTTGAACGTACGGCCCTTCGGAATCCCTCCGCCGATGCCGAACACGATCTCGCGAAGCGTGATCCCCATCGGGACCTCCACGAGACCGGTATTGTTGATTTTTCCGACGAGCGAGAATATTTTGGTTCCCTTGCTGTTCTCCGTGCCTATCTTCCCGTACCAGTCGGCGCCCTTGTCGATGATGAGGGGCACGTTCGCCCAGGTCTCGACGTTGTTGAGGCACGTCGGCTTGTCGAAGAGGCCGCGATCGGTGGCGTGCACGTACTTCTGGCGAGGCTCGCCGACACGCCCCTCGATCGACGCGAAGAGCGCCGAGGACTCGCCACATACGAATGCGCCGCCGCCGCGGTTGATGGTGACGTCGAAGCTGAAGCGCGAGCCGAGGATGTTCTCGCCGAGAAGACCGTACTCGCGCGCCTTCTCGATCGCGATCGTGATATTCGTCACCGCGAGGGGATATTCATTTCGAACGTAGATGTATCCGTTGCTCGAGCCGATCGCGTAGGCGCCGATGATCATTCCCTCGAGAACCGCGTGCGGATTCCCCTCGAGGAGGCTTCGATCCATGTATGCGCCGGGATCTCCCTCATCCGCGTTGCAGATAACGTACTTCGGCTCCCCCTTCGCCTTGCGGGTCGAGTCCCACTTCCATCCGGTCGGGAAACCGCCGCCGCCCCTGCCCCGTAGGTTCGCCTTGATGATATCCTGGATGACACCCTCGGGCTTCATGAGCGTGAGGGCCTTTGCGAGCGCCGAGTAGCCGCCAATCGCGAGGTAATCGTCGATGCTCGACGGGTCGATCTGCCCGTTCATGCCGAAGATGATACGCGTCTGTTTCTTGTAGAACGGAACATCATGCTCGTAGAGTATCTTCTCGCCGGAAACGGGATCCTTGTACACGAGGCGGTCGATGATCTCGTCCTTGAGCACGGTCTTCGCGATGATCTCCGCCGCGTCGTCGAGCTTCACGCGCTGGTAGAAGATCATTTTCGGGTGAATGACGACGAGCGGGCCGCGCTCGCAAAACCCGTGGCAGCCGCTCGTCCGGATCTCGACCGCACCCTCCAACTTCTGCTTCTTGATCTCCGCTTTGAAATTGTCGATGAGCTTCTGTGTTCCGTACGCGAGGCAGCCCGTGCCCGCGCAGATCACGATGCGGGGCTTTTTGGGGTCGCGCGCCTTCTGCAGCGTACCCTGGAGGCTCGCGAGCTCTTTCGCCGATATGAGCCTATTCATCCGTCTCTACCTTCGCGCCGATGCCCTTGAGGACTTTGCTCGTTTTCGCGATCGTCATCTGTCCATGATACTCGTCGTTTACCACCAGAATGGGTCCCAGCGCGCAGGCACCGAGGCAGTTCACCGTATCGAAGCTGAACTCGAGATCCTTCGAGGTCTCGCCCGGCTTGAGCCCGAGCGTCCGCTCCAGATGATCCGATATCTGCGGGGCGCCGCGCACGTGACACGCGGTTCCCATGCAAATGGTCAGGCGATGCTTCCCCTTCGGCGTGAGGCTGAATGCGCGATAGAACGTGGCGAGGTGATACACGAGGCTGTGCGAAACGCCGAGGTTCCTGCAGAGCGCATCGAGCGCCTCGCGCGGAAGATAGTTCAACTCTCTCTGGATATCCTGGAGAATGGGAATGATGAAGCTCTTGTCTTTCCCGTATTTCTGAATGATCGCCTTTACTTTTTCTTCCATCGTCGGTCCTACAGCATCGAAGCCTTGGTTTGCAGCTTCTCGTATTCCTTCTTCACCCGCGCCTGGATCTCAGCCGTAAGCTCGGGCGTCAGGTGCCTGAATCTCCCCTGGGGCTTCAGGTACTCCTCGACGGGACGAAGCGCCGGGGTCTCGACCGTCATTGTGTATCTGCCCTTCTCGACCTCGTAGAGCGGGAACACTCCCGTCTCGACGGCGAGCCTGCCGATCCAGATTGCCTTCTCGCTCGGAAGCCCCCAGCCGGTCGGGCACACGGAGAGAATGTGAATGTATGCGGGGCCGTTCGCCTGCGCCGCCTTTTCCACTTTTCGCATGAGATCGAACGGGTAGCTCGAGCACGCCGTCGCGACGTAGGGGATGTTGTGCGCCACGGCGATCTCGGGCATGTTCTTCTTCCAGGTGACCTGCCCCGGTTTGGCCTTGCCCGCAGGAGACGTCGTCGTCGAGGCGCCGAAGGGCGTCGCGGACGATCTCTGAACACCGGTGTTCATGTAAGCCTCGTTGTCGTAGCAGACGTAAACGAACTTGTGCCCGCGCTCGAAAGCGCCCGAAAGCGCCTGAAGCCCGATGTCGCTCGTCCCGCCGTCGCCGCCCATGCCGAGAAATACCGTTCCCTTGTCGGGGAGCTTCCCCTTGCGCACGAGCGCCTTCACGCCCGATTCGGCCCCCGTGATGACGGCGGCCGCGTTCTCGAAGGCGACGTGGATCCAGGGCACGTTCCAGTTCGTGAACGGAAACGGCGACGAGACGATCTCCATGCAGCCCGTCGCGGAGGCCACGACGACATTCGAACCGAGCGCTTTCGCGACGAGCCTCACGGCGAGCGCTTCCGCACAGCCTTGGCACGCGCGGTGCCCCCGGGCGAAATACTCGCGCTTCGTCACGAGTCTCGATGCGAATACGTTGAGCGATTCCATTATTCCCTGACTCCGTAGAAGATGTAATCCTCTTCCCTGATGGGCTTCTTGTCCCTCACGAGCTCTTGGGTCTTCTCGTACATTTTCACAAAATCATCCGCCGTCACGTCGCGCCCCGCGAAGCCGCAGAGGAAGTTCGCGATCGCCGGCATGTTCTTTTCCTGATACAGCGCCGCGCGGATCTCGCTCGCGACGGGCCCGCCGGGGCCGCCGTAGGAGATCGCCCGGTCGATGACGATGAGCGTCTTGACGCCCTTCATCGCCTCGCGAATCTCGTCGAACGGGAACGGGCGCCAGAGGCGGAGCTTGATCTGGCCTACCGGCTTCCCCTGCTCGCGCAGTGCGTCGATCGCGATGGAAGCGGTCTCGCTGAAGCTCCCCATCGTGAGGAACGCGGTCTCCGCCCCCTCGAGCTTGTAGGTTTCGACCGGCCCGTACTGCCGGCCGACGATCTTCTCCATCTCGTCCCACGCTTGTATGATATGCGGCTTCGACGCGATGAGCGCCTCGTCCTGATTCTTCTTCGCCTCGGAGAAGATGCCGGGCATTCCGAAAGCACCCATCGTGATCGGCTTGTCGGGATTGAGCACGTTCACCGGCTTGAAATCGGGGAGATACCTCTTGACCTGTTCCTCGTCCCAGTACTCGACCGCCTCGATCACGTGCGTGACGATGAAACCGTCGATATTGACCATGACCGGAAGGGACACGGCGGGGTCCTCGCCGACGCGATACGCGAAGAGGACGTGATCGAAGAGCTCCTGCCCATTATCGGCGAACACCTGTATCCAGCCGCAATCGCGAACCGACATGACGTCGGTATGGTCGTTCCAGATGCTCAAGGGACCCGACAGCGACCGGTTCGCGAGGATCATGACGATGGGAAGGCGCATGCTCGCCGCGATGAACACGATCTCGTTCATGAGGGCCAGACCCTGCGCGCTCGTGCAGGTGAACGTGCGCGCGCCCGCGGCGACGGAACCGCAGCAGACGCTCATCGCGGAATGCTCCGACTCCACGGGGATGAACTCGGCGTCGAGCTCGCCGTCCGCGACGAGCTCGGCGAGGTGCTCCACGATGTGGGTCTGCGGGGTTATTGGGTACGCGGCGACGACGTCGACGTTCGCCATCTTGACCGCGTCGGCGGCGGCGATTGAGTTCTCCACACCGACGCGCTTGCCCATCACTCGGCCTCCTCGACCATCTTGATGCAGCCCGTGATGCACTCCTGCGCGCAGATGCCGCATCCCTTGCAGTAGTAGAGATCGGCTTCGAAGTAACCTTCAGCGTTCTTGTGGATCGCGGCGTCGGG
>Ga0315286_10002092_pt1 | contig 18458 bp, 16 predicted proteins | sample YL17G10_0_MG_FD_205038 | JGI IMG/M metagenome (GOLD analysis project Ga0315286, IMG submission 205038) | Sediment microbial communities from Yellowstone Lake, YNP, Wyoming, USA - YL17G10_0 | ecosystem: Environmental > Aquatic > Freshwater > Lake > Sediment | place: USA: Wyoming | collected... | reverse complement strand
ACTTCGACCCGGTTGTCGGCCAGGCAGTCCCCGGCGACATCGCGTACCAGACAATCTTCCTCATGGCCTCGGTTGTGATGGCCTTGGGCGTGCTCCTTTCCCTGTTCATTCAGAACCAGAAGTTCACATCTCAGGCATATGGGGGAGGTGGAGCCACCGGGTCGAAGGCTCCTGCCATGGCGAAGCCCGCGGAAGCAGATCTCAGGCGCTAGCCGTTGCGTGCTACTGTTTCTGGACGGATAGCCAGCTCTGCGCGCTCTTCCTCAGATATTCCTTGACCACGATTTTCGCAGCCTCACGGACCGCTTCCTCGCTGGTGTGCTCAGGCTTCCATCCGAGCTTGGCCATCTTCTTGTTGTCCAGAAGGAAGCGTGGGACGTCTCCTTTCCACCCGCTCTCGCCGCCCGTGTACTTTATCTTGACATTCTTGAGACGCGTCTCTTCCAGGAGGATTTCGACGATCCGCTTGACCGTGATCTGGTCCGAAGCGCCGAGGTTGAAGTAGTTCAGCCGATCCTTGCCGTGCTTGAAGCCGTAGATCATGCCGTCGACGCACTCCTCAGCGAGCATGTAGGATTTCTTCTGATTGCCGTCTCCGAGCACCTCGAGGACCTTCTTGTTCTTGTTGAGCTTTTCCACGAGGTCATACAATATCCCGTGGGTGCTCCTGTGGCCGACCACGTTCGCGAACCTGAATATCCAGCTCTTGATGCCGTAGAGCTCGGTGTACGCTGAGACCAGCCCTTCGCATGCCAGCTTCGACGCGCCGTACAACGAGATCGGGAGGCAAGGACCATAATCCTCTGGAGTCGGGAACACCTTGGCTCGGCCATAGACAGTTGATGTGGACGAGAATACGTAAGTCTTGATATCGTTCCTTCGAGCACATTCGAGGGTGTTGTATGTCGCGATAGTGTTCTGCTCGAGGTCCACCATCGTCGACTCGGTGCCCTTCCTTATGTCCGGATTCGCGGCGATGTGCCAGACGCTCTCGTGTCCCCGCATCTCACGGGAGAGGGTGCTCACGTCGAGCAGGTCGGCTTTGACTAACCTGAAGTACTTCTCGCCTAGGTGCTCCGAGATGAACTCCTCCTTTCCCGTGCTGAGATTGTCGTACACGGTGACGCTGTTCCTCTTGGCGAGCCTCTCGACGATGTGGCTGCCTATGAATCCTGCACCACCGGTGACGAAGTAGGTCATGGTCGAAACCCTCCTGAACAGATACGAGGCCTGATTGGGCGATGGGCGTAATAATCTTCGTCCCAATCCAACTGAGCAGAGACTCTCGCTCTTGGGAACCCTCAGACAGAAAGGTGAAGGGAAAAGGTTTGGTAGAGTTTCTATAGCAATGCAAGGCCTAGGATGCCCGCTCCTTGCGTCCAGGCCCGTCCCATGTCTTGCAGATCCACCTCATACCACTGAGTCAGCGTGTTCTTGGTCATCTCCAACTGTGATAGCGCTAAGTCTTTCGCCATCGTTCCATCCTTCAGGCCAAGGTACACTCCCTGCACATCGACGTATCTCTGCTGCTGGTCGAAGTCTGCACCCCAGTACCAGTACACGTCCATCATGTCGTGGAGTATCTGGAGGTAGATCTGGCGGCTGAACGACTTCCCCCATTCCATCGTGTATACGCTGCTCAGCGCAACGACCGCGTTCCCTGTCTGTCCCTTTTCGAGGGCTGCGATAGCTGAGTTCACAAATCCGAGATCGTGAGCGTGCTGCTCCGATCTCAGGAAGACATCCCACGAGCCCATCAGGCCGCCCTCGCCGAGCGTCCACGGGGTGATGATCCTCCGGGCATCGATCAGCGCGCGGTTCAATGCGTTCGCTTTCTGCCAGACGGCGGGATCCTTCGAAACGGCGTACTGGGCGTTCAAGGAGCTCGCGTATGCGTTGACCGCGACTGCCTGCGCTCTCAGGTTGCTCAGAGCAAGCAGGTCCACGTCGATGTTCGCCGCCTCCGTCGGTAGGGCCATCTTCTCGGTCTTGAGGTACGACGCCGCCCAGTCCACGGTGTACTGGAACTCAATCGGCAATACGAGCGCGTTGGCCGCTCGCATGGCCATGAGCGTGTGCATCCTCAGGACGATATCAATTGTCGCATGGCTCTGCATCGGCATGTCGTCATACTGAGTGTGATAGTACGGGTCGAACCCGGCCACCCACTGGAGCTGTATCGTTGACCCTCCGCCCTTCGCGCCGAAGGACCACGCATCCGTCCACGACCAGATTGGGTTGTAGTAACCGACAGCACCGCCCAATCCGAGGTCGCTTATGGCCTTTCCTACCAATCCGTTGACCTCCCAGGTGCACTCGGCCCAGTACCTTCCAGAAGCTTTGACGAAGCTGACGCCGTCCATGTTGAGCTCGACCGCAAGACCAGCCATTATCTCTGGGTGGGCTTTCACGAATTCATAGGAGCCGACCAGCCAGTTGTACCATGTTCCCTGAGGCCCACCCTGTTCCTCAGCGCCTACTGAGCAGAAGACCAATGTGCGGTCTGGGACGAATGTTCCGGCCTTCCTCGCCTCTGAGAACAGCCTCGCGAACTCCAGCATGGCGGCTATGGACGAGCTGTCATCGCTCGCGCCGTTCCACCAGCAGTCGATGTGGCCAGATATCACGACATACTCGTTCGGCCTTGTCTTGCCGTACATGTATGCCGCCACGTTGGTCGACGTTGCGTATTTCTCCGATAGTATGTCCACCCTGCCGTCTATCTTCAGTTCCACGCTGCCAGTCTTGAGCAGGTCCAGGATGTGCCCCGCCGATATTGGCGAGATGGAGAGGATCGGAATCGACCCTCCGACCGAGTCCTGCTTGATGCCTGCTGGCAGATCGTTGCCTGTGTAGTACCCGTAGAACACAGTCGCGGACGCGCCGTGAAGTGCAGCCTCCTCGACCGGCGGGTTCGGCCATCCCTGGACATCGTCATTTCTGTGTATGAGCGCGATGGCGCCTGCAAGGTTCCCGATGGCGTTGAGGTCTGCGTCCGTTCCCAGCCCGCAGTCGACGACTGAAGCTATTAGCGTCTTGCCGCCGTTCGTGTTCCCGAACGTGTACTTGCTGTGGTCTTCGTAGCCCCAGATCGAGTAGCTGTCCCCGTAGGTCGTCGCCTGCACATTCTCATCGCCATTTGAGACGATCTTGATGGTCGTCCCGAAGTGTTGCCATGCGGAGACAGGGAACTTCTCCATCACGACCTTGTCCATGGCCATGGAGTTCAGACGGCTGTAGATGTACTTCTGCGCGTTCAGTTCCGCATCCGTGCCTGCGACCTTCTCACCCATCCCGCTTATGAGAATCAGGTCATTCCAGGCGCTATCGTACTTCAGCCCTTTCAGGACCTTGACCTCGTTTGCAGTCAGTCCCGAGCTGCTGCCCGTGCCTGTCGCAGGCGCCCCGACCGAAGTCGGCATGAGCGCTACGGTCAAAAAGATGAATCCTACCGCGATAGCTGCTATTGCTCGTTTCACTATCTCCCCCCAAAGCAGAACCCGAGTCAGTATGACTCGGAGCCTCGGGTGAATCGTCTTCATGATTCTTAAGATTTCGTGCTTCGGGATGCGCGAGGGCCTAGTCAGATTTGATGACTAGAACGATGAGCGCCACGAGGAACACGACACTACCGAAGATCATGACGGCATATGAGGCTAGCATGATCCTCATGTCGCTGCCGAAGTTGTCCCCCGTTCCGTACGGATCCCAACCGGGGTCCGAAGCTGTGTGGAAGCTGTTGCTGATAGCGAGTCCATAGAGCACTGCCCCCAGGAAGATAATGATCAGACCTAGGAACGGCAAGAACCCGACCCAAGTCGCGAGCCTTTTCTTCACAGGCTCCTGGTAGGTAACAGGTGGTGTGTACATCGCGGGAGAGAGAAGACGCTGGCCGCACCTCTCGCAGAATGCCGCTTTTTCTACATTATCAGAACCACAGCCCTGGCACCTCGTTCCTCTCCCTCCAAGATGACGAAGGAACCGCCTCTTCTATATTCTTTCCTGCGCACGGCCACAATACGGTTATCTTCCAGTACCTGTATCCGTCCCCTCAATGCTCGTATCGGTCGTCGTGGGCACCCGCCCCGAGATAATCAAGATGGCTCCAGTCTACTTCGCCTTGAAGAAGACCAAACTGCTCCCGAGACTGGTGCACTCAGGCCAGCACTACGACTACAAGATGTCTAAAGTATTCTTCGAGGAGCTCGAGCTGCCGGAGCCGGAAGCGTTCCTGGGAGTGGGCTCGGGTTCGCCCGGTCAGCAGACAGGCGACGCCATCATCAAGTTCGAGAAGGAGTTCGAAGCGTCCAAGCCAGCTTGCGTCCTGGTCGAGGGCGACACAAACACGGTCCTCGCAGGCACGATTGGCGCGATGAAGAGACACTTCAGAGTCGGCCATGTGGAGGCCGGCCTGAGGAGCTACGACCTGCGGATGCCGGAGGAGCTCAACCGCAGACTGACCGACCATGCATCCAACTTCTTGTTCGCGCCCACGCAGGATTCCGTCAATATACTCAAAGGCGAGGGCGTCTGGGGCAAGATATTCAAAACAGGCAACACGGTCATAGACGCAACCATGGTCTACACTCCGAAGGCTCTGAAGAACCCGAAGGTCATGTGGGATGTGCCGTGGGGCAGCTACGCTCTGGCCACCTTGCACAGGGCCGAGAACGTGGACAATCCGGAGACTCTCGATCATATCGTGAAAGTCCTAATGGGCTCTCCGCTCCCCGTCGTGCTCCCGCTCCATCCAAGGACCGAAGCGCGGCTCAAGGAGCACAATCTCAAGGACAGGCTCGAGAGATCAAACAACATCAAGCTGCTGCCTCCCTCTGGCTACCTCGACATGCTCGTGCTCATGAAGAACTCCAGCTTCATCATCACCGACTCCGGAGGCATACAGGAGGAGGCTACGTCCCCGGTCATGAAGAAGACGGTCTTCGTGATGCGGAAGAGCACTGAGCGGCCTGAGGCGGTCAGAGCCGGATACTGCAGGGTCGTCGGAACCGATTCGAAGAAGGTCCTCAGGGAACTCAACAGATTCGTCGACAATCCGAAGGTGTCGTTCAAGCCCTGCCCGTACGGCGACGGCACTGCTGGGACAAGGATAGCCAGCGCGCTCAGGAAAGAGCTGATGAGATAGCGATTCGTTTCCTGAACGCGCATCGACATGAAGGCCTTAAATAATCACATTGCATCGGTCTCCACCATGCCTGGCCCATTGCGCGTAGTCTTCTCCAGCCATCCAGCGGAGTGGGTCCAGCTCAACATGTTCGACTCGCTGAGGGAGATGGGGGTCGACCTGATCGTTCACGACTGGGGCGAGGGCTACGACTTCCACGGGACGGATTGGATGGAAGTCCAGCGGAAGAGACTGAACCAGGACTTGCTCCAACTCGTCCAGAAAGAGCACAAGAAGGCGCCCATCGACCTGTTGATTACTTACTACTGGGAGAAGCACACCGACGGGAAGGTCATAGACGCCATCCGCGATCTCGGCGTCCGCTGCGTCAACTTCGGCTGCAACAACCTGCACCAGTTCCACATCGTCAAACCCTTGATCGGGCACTACGACCACCACTGGGTGACCGAGAGGGAAGCTGTGAAGCTGTTCTCAGATGCTGGAGGAGCTGCGGTGAGGGTCCAGCAGGGCGCGAACCCGAAGCACTACTTCCCGATGAAGGTGGAGAGGAAGTACGACATGACGTTCACAGGGTCCTGCTACGGGGACCGGATCGACATCTTCAGCAAGATCGCGAGGGCGGGCATCGACTTCCACGTATTCGGGTTCAGATGGCGCGACAAACGGTCGTTCCACAGGGTCATAGGCGAACAGTTGATCCCGTGGAGGATCTTCCACAAATACCAGGGGGCAGGGCTCGAGAACGGCAAGGAAGAGCTCACCAGGCAGTGCCTCGAGACAGAGCACCTGGTGCGAAGGCTTGGCGGGCTGGGATACGAGCGGTTCCCCGGCATGGTGCCGGCGTTCTCTCCGTTGCTGCACCCGGGCATACCCTTCCAAGACATGGTCCGGCTGTTCTCCGAGAGCAAGATGTCGATGGGCTTCTCCGCGTGCGGGAACCCCTCGGACATGCGCAAGGGAAGGCTCGTGCAGATCAAGTTGAGGGACTTCGAGGCGCCTATGGCCGGCGCCCTATTGCTCACCGAATACCAGGAGGAGCTCAAAGAGTTCTTCGACATCGGAAAGGAGATCGTGTGCTATCACGACGCGGAAGACCTGATCGAGAAGGCAAAGCACTTCTTGGCAGAGCCCGAGGAAGCGGAAAGGATCAGGGTGGCCGCAAGGGCCCGCTCGCTCAGGGACCACACTTGGCGGAAGAGGTTCGAAGAGCTCTTCGCGAAGCTGAAGCTTCGGACTGCCTGACGGTCCGGGGGGTTTGGCGAAGGATTGCCGTCGCTCTACTTCGTCGCGACGTAGACAACCGTGTACGAGATCCGAGGGAATCCGTTGCCGAGGCGCGAGAAGAGAATGTCGTACACCTCTCCGATCCCCAGGAATCTGAACGGACCCCTGATGTACGGCAGATCGATCGTCTGCCCTTTCGCGTGCAGGAGCCTGAACCCCTTAGATGAAAGGAGTCCGACCATTTCGTCGTGGGTGAACTCCCGCACGTGATAGATGTTCTCCGCGACTATCTTGGGAGGGATGGGGATACCCAGCAGCTTGCTCTTCAACCAGTTGATTAGATGGGCTGGATTCGGGGAAGACAGAACCAGAACGCCTCCTTTCTTGAGCGTCCTATGGCATTCAGCCAGGAATTTGTCCGGCTCGTCCAGGTGCTCGATCATCTCGAAGGCTGTCACCATATCCACGCTCTCGTCGGCAAGCGGGATGGAGGTCGCCGTTGCCATTACGAACTCGGGACCCGGGTATGACTTCCTCGCAAACCGAAGCGCCGCCGGAGAGATGTCCAGCGCCACGACGTTCGCTTTCGTCGAGAGTATGGCAGCTCCGTACCCAGTCCCGCATCCGATGTCTAGTACGATCCCTTGCGCTTTTCTGGCTGTCGCGGAATATCTTGAGATGTGTTCGAACCTGGCCAGGAACTTGCCTCGGGACAGAAGGTCCTCCCTTTCGCCAGCAAGCCCCTTGTCCCCATCAGGGACTTCCGTCTGCCCATCGGACACGTCCTGAGTGAGCCTTTTGCGCAGGCCCGGGGGAAGCATCTCGGCGATTATTCTCGCCCCGAACCGGCCCTCTTTCTTCACGGCCAGGCCAAACAGGGTGAGCACTATTAACCTTGACGGTCGCACCCCAGAGATTCGATCTAGCTCTGCACAGGCTTAAGATATGCCTCGTTTCTTACGGTTCGTTGTAGGCGAGAGGAGTGAGATGAAGAAAGCGTTGATAACGGGCATAACCGGTCAGGACGGATCGTACCTCGCGGAGCTTCTGCTTTCCAAAGGCTACGAGGTGCACGGGATCATCCGAAGGGCAAGCACATTCAACACATCGAGGATAGACCACATCTACAGGGACTACCACCAAGAGGGGATCCGGCTCTTCCTCCACTATGGCGATCTCTCCGATTCGGAACAGATATCCAACATCGTGTACAACATAGAGCCCGAGGAAGTCTACCATCTCGGTGCCCAGAGCCATGTCAGGGTCAGCTTCGACACGCCCACCTACACCGGAGAGGCCACTGGTCTGGGCACGACGAGGATGCTCGAGGTCATCAGGAGGAGCAAGCTGCCCATACGCTTCTATCAGGCCTCCAGCTCCGAGATGTTCGGCGCTGCGAAACCTCCTCAGAACGAGGAGACCCCGTTCGAGCCCAGGAGCCCTTACGCATGCTCGAAGGTCTATGCCTATTGGATGGTCAGGAACTACAGGGACGGCTACGGCCTGTTCGCCTCGAACGGCATATTGTTCAATCACGAGAGCCCGAGGAGAGGGCAGACATTCGTGACGCGGAAGGTCACGAGAGCCCTCGCTGGGATAATGGCCAAGACGCAGGACGCTCTCTATCTGGGCAACCTTGATGCCAAGAGGGACTGGGGGTACGCCCCTGAGTACGTCGAGGCCATGTGGTCCATGATGCAGCAGAAGAAGCCGGGAGACTATGTGATCGGGACCGGCGAGACACATTCCGTGCGCGAGTTCGTCGAGGCGGCCTTCAAGTACGCGGGCCTTGACTCCGGCAAGTACGTCAAGATCGACAAGCGTTATTTCAGGCCTACTGAGGTCGACTATCTGGTCGCAGACACCTCGAAGGGGAAGCGCGAAATCGGGCTCGACATCAAGCTCAGGTTCTCAGACCTGGTCAAGGTCATGGTGGATGCCGACATGCGTCTATCAGGGCTCAAGCCAATAGGCGAGGGCGACAAGATACTCGCGAAGAAGTTCCCGAGCAAATGGTGGAAGGCGGATTGAGATGGGATTCTGGGACGGCAAGCGAGTGCTCGTCACTGGCGCTGCCGGCTTTCTCGGGTCGTTCGTGCTCGACCAGCTCGAGAAGAGCGGGGCCGACCGATCGAAGATACGGGCATGGGACCTGAAGGACGCGGATCTTCGGAAGTGGGAAGGCTGCGTCAAGGCGGTCAAGGACATCGACGTTGTGATCCATCTCGCGGCGAGGGTGGGCGGCATCGGGCTCAACCGGGAGATCCCGGGGACATTGTTCTACGAAAACGCCATGATGGGCATCCAACTGATCGAGGCCGCGAGGGAAGCCCGCGTTGGCAAGTTCGTTGCGTTGGGGACAATATGCGCGTACCCGAAGTTCACGCCCGTGCCATTCAAGGAGGACGACCTCTGGAAAGGCTATCCAGAAGAGACGAACGCTCCTTACGGGCTCGCGAAGAAGATGCTGCTGGTCCAGTCGCAGGCCTATCGGGCGCAGTACGGGTTCAACTCGATCTACCTTCTGCCGGTCAATCTGTACGGTCCTGGGGACAACTTCGACCCAAGGAGCTCTCATGTGATCCCGGCTCTCATACGCAAGTTCGCGGAGGCGAAGGAGAAGGGCAGCAAGAAGATAGAGGTCTGGGGCACGGGGAACGCATCGAGGGAGTTCCTCTATGTCGCGGATGCTGCCGCGGGTATCTGCCTCGCAGCCGAGAAATACAACGGACCGGAGCCGGTCAATCTCGGGGCGGGATTCGAGATCAAGATCAGGGACTTGGTCGAGCTGATATCACGGCTGATGGAGTTCAAGGGCGAGATCGTCTGGGACAAGACCAAGCCTGATGGCCAGCCCCGGAGGATGCTGGATGTCTCCAGAGCGGAGAAGCTCTTCGGGTTCAAGGCGAAGACGAAGTTCGAGGACGGCCTGAGAAAGACGATCGACTGGTATCTGGCGCACAGGAAAGACGTTCCCTGAACGAACGAACTCGTCAGGGATGGATACATTCTTTAGAGCAATTCCCGATTAGCAACGCGCATGAGCTTGACTATCTGCATGGTTGTAGTCACCAAGGACCGCGAGGACGAGGTCAGGCGATTGCTGGTCTCGGTTGCGGCTCAAGTCAAGGTCCCTGACAAGGTAGTGTTCGTGGATTCTTCAGATTCATCTCACTTGAAGGAGGCGGCTGCTGAGATACTGAAGGACAAGTGCCCTCTCGTCGAGTTGGTCCAGCGCAAATGCACGCTGCCCGAGGGAAGGAACATCGGGATCGACAGGTGCAAATGCGACCTGGTATCGTTCATCGATGACGATGCAGTCCTGGACTCCGGCTACTTCGCCAGCATCGAGAGCTTCCTTGGGAGCGACTCTTCAAGGGCGATCGCGGGGGTCGAGGGAGAGATCACGAACATGTATGGGACCTCCGTCGGGAGGCACTCCGTCTGGTGGGCGCTCAACGTGCTCTTCTACCTGTCCTATCCCGGCAAAGGGACATACCGACGCTCGGGAGCCCCGAGGCCGCTTCTTCGTTCCTCAGCTCCGGCGCAAGTGCAGGTTCTGTCCGGCTCGAACATGACTATCAGGCGTGAGGTGCTCGAGAAGATCAGATTCGACGAGGAACTCCGGGGCGGTGGCTGGAGGGAGGACCTGGACTTTTCGAGGAGAGTCTCGAAGGAGCATAGGCTGTTCCATCTCCCCTACGCTAGGATGCAGCATGTCGTGTCGGAGAAGTCCAGATTGAGCCAATCACGATTCCCTGCGGCGAACCTAGTCAATCACCGGAAGCTGTTCTCCAAGAACTTCGATCAGGATACCAGGTCTCGGCTCGCGTTCAAGATATCTGAGCTGGGCATGCTCCTCCACTTGATCTTTGACCGTCAAGTCAACGCGATTAAGCCATTCGTCCAGGAGCTTCTCCGAGGTGACGGGAGAGCCAAGATATTGTATGTTCACCCGACGATGTCTACTTTCATCCAGGCGGATCTGGATCTTCTGAAGAAGCATTTCGATGTGCGCGTTGTCGACATAGGCTCCAAGAAGAAGAGCCTAGGGGGAATGCTTGGGGCGATGTGGGAGCTGTTCTTGGGGGTGCTCTGGTCGGATCTCACCTACTCGTGGTTCGCAGAGACCCACGCGAAATGGCAGGTCCGGTGCTCAAGATTGTTCGGAAGGCCGTCGATTGTGGTCGTCGGGGGCTACGAAGTCGCGAAGCTCCCGGAGATAGGCTACGGGTCCTTGCTGAACCCAGCGAAGGCGAAAATGGTGAAGTACATCCTGACACGAGCAGACAGGGTCCTGCCGGTCGACGAGTCCCTCAAGGTCAGCGCCATGAAGAACCTGGGAGTCGACGGGAAGAACATGCAGGTCGTCCCCACAGGCTACGATGATCAGAGATTCATTCCCTCCGGGGTCAAAGAGGAGCTGGTTTTGACAGTCGCTGTCTACAGCGATTGGCGGAGAGCCCAGGTGAAAGGCCTCGACACGTTCGTGAAGGCGGCAGCGCTTCTGCCCCATGTCAAATTCATGGTCATCGGAGGGAGTGGAGAATGCGCGGACAGACTAAAGGCGACCGGGGGGTCGAGCATTGACTTCATCGGGCCGGTCCCTCAAGAGGAGATCATCAGGTTGTATCAGAGGGCGAAGGTCTATTGCCAGCTCTCGAGGCATGAGGGTCTGCCGAATGCCGTCTGCGAATCGATGTTATGCGAGTGCGTTCCTGTCGGCTCGCGCATTCCCGGCATTGAGAGGGCTGTCGGAGAGACAGGCTTTCTCGTCCCTATTGGAGGCCATCAGGCAGCTGCAGATGCCATTCGGAAAGCGCTGGTTTCGAACAAGGGAAAGGATGCAAGGAATCGCATCAAGGAGCTACTCTCTCTGGAAAGACGCGACAAGGCGATCCAGGAAATCGTCCGCGAGCTCTTGGAATGACCGTCTGGCGGCTTCCGGCAATCCTCTTATAGCTCTAGGCTGATGGCTCCGCCGGGTCCGAACAATATGGCAACGCACGGCGGTCCGAAGAAATGGTTTATGCTGCAGATGTGGAGGGTGCAGCAGGTCTCCCAGCCTATAAGCCTGGCAATGCTTGCGCTCACGCTTTCCTTGACGGTGTGGAACTACGTCAAATGGAGACCGATTTTCAACAATCCCTGGTCTGGGATATTGATTATTCTGCTCTCTCTCGTAGCGGCGATATGGATATCTTCCTTCCTCTGGGACATCAGGTTCAAGATGTGGCGTGAGCAGACGACCGTGCTCATGGAGCGGAACCCATACGCGAAGGAGAAGATGACCGCGAAAGAGGTCGCCTTCTACAAGCTCACTTGGCTCCCCGTGATGGACAGGATGGCGAAGGACGATCCGAAGGTGAAGGAGGCAGCGGACATCCTTCGAGCGTGGATCAAGAGGGTCGAGGATATCGACCCTATCCTGAGAGAGGACCTCGAAGACATCGAGAAACACATAGGCATGAAGTAGCGCGTTCAGCTCTCGGATCTATGTCGCAACATCGAGGGCATCTTCATGACACTGACCTCTTGTGGCCATCTGCGTGTAGCAGTCCTAGCGGATGAAGCGATTTCGGGAGCCTGCTCGAAGAAACGTCCATTTCCCAAACAGGTTGTTGCTTCGTGGCGCGGAGTCTATTTGTAATGTATGTGCAATCCCGACCCTGTAGGAAACGTTTGCCATGAAAGGTATCAGGTGCAGTCCGAGGTTCAAGGTGCTTGCGGATGAGCAGGTCGATGCGATACACGAAGCTTCGCTAGCCATCCTCGAGAGGACCGGCATCAGGTTCGATAGCGAGGATGCAAGAAAGAGACTTCTGAAAGCTGGCGCTTCGAACCATTCAACCATAAAAGGCGTCATCACCTTCCCGAGATCGTTGGTCGAGGACGCAATCAGGAAGGCGCCCAAGCACGGCACCTACTACGCTCGAAACCCGAAGCAGGATGTCGTATACGACGGAGAGCATTTGTTTCCGTATGCTGGAGGAGGCGACCCGAAGATCCTCGACCTCGAGACCGGTCGGTCGCGATTGTCGACCTACGCGGATGTCGAGATGGCGGCTAGGTTGGGAGACGCGCTTGAGAACGACAGCTACGCGTCCAGTCTTGTGATGGCTAACGACTTCCCTTCGGGACTAGTCGTCCCAAAGACGATGGAAGCGACGATGAGGAACTCGGCCAAGGCGGTGGCAGGGTACGCTCCGAACAAGGAGACGGTGGACGTACTCGTGAAGATGTGGTCATGCGTCTCAGGAGGGGTCGAGGAGCTCAGGAAGAGGCCCACTCTCAGCCTGTCCAGCTCGCCCAGCAGTCCGCTCACCTATGGTGAGAACAACTGTGATGTTCTGATCAGGAGCTTGGAGTGCGGGATACCGTTCAGTCCGGTGCCTTGCCCGATCTGCGGTGAGACGGGACCAATGACTTTGAGCGGTGGCTTGGCGCAACAGAATGCGGAGATACTCGGCGGATTAGTTCTCATGCAGACAGTCGATTCGAGTCTGCCAGTCGTGTACTTAGGCAGAGTGTGCGTCATGGACCCGCGCTCTGGAAGGGACCTATGGGGAGTTCCCGAGGAGGCTCTCGTTAGCGTCGCCATCGTACAGCTTGCTCGCAAATACGGGATGATATCCGACACCTCTGGCATGGCCTCGGACATGACGAGGTGGGACATGCAGATGGGGCTTGAGCTCATGATGACGGTGCTGCCCCCTGCGTTGGCAGGGGCAGAGAGCATATCAGGCCTTGGTGCTGGCTGGGAGGGCGCCAGCAGTCTAGAGATGATGGTGATCGGCAACGAGGTTTTCGAGGATGTCTTCAGGCTCATGCGAGGAATCGATGTAGATGCCGACAGTCTTGCTGTCGGCCTGATCGACAAGGTGGGGCACATGGGCAACTTCCTTTCGCAGGCGCATACTATGGAGCATGTTCGCAAGGAGGAGATCCGGATATCGTCCTTGTGGGACAAGCGCACATCGGACCGGGCTGCTAAAGAAGGCTTCAAGCCTCTCCAGGAGGCCGCCAGGGATCGCGTCAGGAGCATTCTGAAAGCGCACGTGCCCGACCCCCTTGACAGAGACATCGAGAGAGATATCGAACGAGTGCTGAGGGCCGCTCAGAAGACGCTCTTGAGGTAGTCCCTAGGCCCTGTCGCGGGTCAGGCGATAGAATCTTTCCAGACTTCGAATTGCTAAGGTCCAAAATAGATGTACTCCTTCGACCGATTGCTCGTCCAAGGAGCTGCAGAGGATGAAGACCCGAACAATAAGACAGACAGTGTTCTTCGAGGCGTCGCCTCACGATGTGTACGAGGCGCTCATGGATTCGCGGAAGCACGCGAAGTTCACCGGTGGCAAGTGCACGATAGTCAGAAAGGTCGGCGGGAAGATCAACATCTACGACGGCTACATCACGGGCGAGAACGTCGAGCTCGTACAGGACAAGAAGATCGTGCAGTTGTGGAAACCTGATGAAGGGGATTGCTGGCCTTCAGACCACTACTCAAAGGCGACATTCGCATTGAAGGCCGAGAAGGGTGGGACCCGATTGACCTTCACGCAGTCTGGCGTTCCCGTCGAGTGCGGGGACAGATTTGACATTGGCTGGAGCGAGCACTATTGGGAGCCCATGAGGCGAATGCTCGAGCGCGAAACGAAGAGTGTCTGAAGCCAGCCTGGTCACTCGTCTCTGCTGGATTTGCCACTCCGTCTGATTAGTACAAGTGCAATCGCAACGAACCCCACAATCGGCAGAAGCAGACCGTGGAACTCGGGAATGGGCGCGAGTGTGTCCCTCAGGAATATGTCGCTCGTGTCGTTCAGTACGTCGTCGAGCGGCAACCAGTAGGGATCGAACGTGCCTCCGGGTCCTTGGGTGGCATTCATTGGCAGGATGCCAGTGTCGTTGTACTCTGGCCACGGGTCGAAGATGAGACACTTGTCGTCGCTGGTGTCAACAAGCGTGCCGCTGTCGTCCCATCCAGCTATGACCTTCGCGTGGCCCATGTCTGCCCTGTAGGTCGGGCCAGGGTACGAAGCCGATTGATTCGTTGGCCACCCGTCTCGATCCAGCCAGAGGACTGGATAGCCCTGCACGATGTATTGGGCAAGTAGGAATATGGTCAGGGGATTGGTCGAGTTGTGTTCTATGTATGGGACGCCCAGCGACCACTGGAAGGCCGTCTGGACCTCTGTCGGCCGTCCTCCTGTACCATCGAACATGCCCACGCCGTGGGTCTCTATTTGACCGTTCTTGAAGGTTTCGCCAAGGGTCGACTTGCCGCAGTCGTAGATGTTGTCCTGCAGTATGAAGTTGCCACCTCGACCCCTGTAAACTGCGATCATGGATATGCATGCGGGAGCGCAGTAGCAGGAGCAGTGTGGGCAGTCGTCAACTGTGCCGTATGTGAAGTCCGGACCACTTGTGTCGTTCCATGCATGAGGTCCGTTTTGTGGGATGCAGGCTGGTCCAACGGCGACACACATGAGGGAGTCTTTGTGCTGGCAGTTGAGCACTAGAGGCCACGTGAGCGTCGCCTCCATCTTGATCGGTGACGATTCTCTCTTGTTTCCAGGAAGGTAATTGAGGAGGGCGAACGCAATCCCGGAACTCACAAGCAGAATGATGACAGCCACTGCAAAAGGCTGCAACCTCTTCTTGCGCACATCCTCCAACTCGTGAGGTTTCTTCCTACTCTGCCCGCTCCCGACTAGCCCAGTCTCTGCTACGCTCATCGAATACCACCCCGCTCGAACAGGAGAATCGGACTAGACAATACTTAAGGCTGACGAATCTGGGAGCCAGGAGCTCATATGGCTACTTCTTGAACCTTCTCGCCAGGAGGACCACCACGAAGACAGACATGACTGCTGGAAGCAGATCGAACTCAGGCATCTGTGCACTGACACCGGGCTGGTAGACGGCGAGATAGAATCTAGCGCCAGATATGGTGACGTTCTTCGGATGCTCGATGATTATTCCATCGTTTGGCGTCCAATTTCCATTCCTCCAGTCCTGCACCATCAGATCCGTCCCATTGTATGCTGCAGGTCTGCTGATGTTGATGTAGGTCGTTGTCTGGCCGTTCAAGGCCACCATGGTTTGGCCACGATAGAAGACTCTGCTCACTAGCTTCCCGTTGCCTTCGGCGAGCGCGATCCACGCATTCGTCCCTGTTGAATTCAGGAGGACGCCAGAGCCAGCGTAGTAGGTCGCGGAGTACCGCGAATCCATTCTGTAATCTCCGAATTGCAGGCCACTGAAGTTGACTGGCAGTTGAGCTATGTCGAAGAAGAAAGCGGTCCCGTTGCTGACCGCCTTTGTCGAAGTGTGGTTGAGTGCGTAGACCTTGAACACATAGCTGTTGTTTGCAGGAGACGGCGCAGCGCCATCGGTGCTCGTCTTGCTTGCTTTGCCGGGAATGGGGTGAAGGAGCGAGACGAGTAGGAACGCCAAACCGAGAAGGGATATCGCGATTGCAGCGCGGCTCTTGCGCCTGCTACATCTTTCGGTTCGTTGCGGGTGAAGGTCGGCAATGAGGCCGCGGCTCGACGAAGTGAATGGCGCCACATTGTTACACTCTGCCTTCCGACTACTAAGAGCCCGGCGACACGATTATCAGCCTATCATTATCGATAGGAGTAATACAGGGGTCGCAGAACCAAGAGAGTGATAGAATTCGGCCCTGTGCATCGAGATGGTTCAAAGTACGATGATTGGATTGGTCCTTACTGCTGTACAAGATGACCTTTCTCAACGAGGTAGTCCCTGAGCGCCTCGTTCCATAGTCTCGGCTTCATCCCATATTGAGCCAGTTTGTTGGTTTTCAGCGCCGAGAAGATCGGCCGTTGTGCTTTCGTCGGGAATTGATCAGCCTTGGTCGGGGTGAGCGTGGGCTTCAGGCCAGCCATCTCGAAGATGGCCTTGGCGAAATCGAACCAAGAGCAATAGCCTTCGTTCGCAGCATGGTAAGTTCCATAAGGAAGGTTCGATTCGAGCATCTTCCTCAGGGTGGAGCTCGCGTCTCGAGTATAGGTCGGGCTCATCCACATGTCCGAGATCACACTGATCGCCTCACCCTTATTGGCCTTTGATATCATGGTCTCGACGAAATTGCCACCCTTTCCGCTCGCTCCGGCAACCCCGAACACGCTGGAGATCCTGACGATGTAGTGTTTTGGGTTCTGCTTCGTGAATGCTTCCCCCGCTTGTTTCGAGATGCCATAGGTGTTGATCGGGTTGGGCATGCTGTCTTCCCCGTATGGGGACTTTTGTCTGCCATCGAACACATAGTCCGTGCTAATGTAGACATCAGCGGCACCAATCTCTTTCGTGACCATCGCGATGTTCCTTGCGCCCAGTGTGTTCACGGCGAAAGTCTTTGCCGGGTCATCCTCGCACTGGTCGGTCTTGTGAAACGCGGCGGTGTTGACGACAACATCAGGACTGAGGTTGACCAGAGTCCGGCAGCTGTTGCTGTCGGAGACCTCTATGTCTTTGTGCGTGAGCCCGACGACTTGATGTCCGTTCGAAAGGACCTTCATGAGATCCGTTCCGAGCTGGCCGTTCGATCCGATTACGACGATCTTCAGAGAACCACTCCGTTCATCTCGACATCTTTCATGATGGAATGCATCTCCATCAATTGCTTGTACCACTTGACGGTGATCGTCCTCGGGTCGTCACCATTGAGCTTGCCCGATTTCAGGGCTTCGTACACCTCTCGGGCGCCGTCCGCGGCGGTGTACGCGGTCTTGTACCCCAAGGTCTTCCGTATCTTCTCGAAGCTCACCTTGTAGCTGCGAGTGTCTGTGGATCCGTACCATTCGAAGTTGAACGGGAGCTTGATGGCCTCGGCCACCTCCTTCGCGAGGTCGAATATCTGAACGTTCTGGTTCTCGCTTCCGACGTTGAATATCTGGCCGTTCACGAGATCGGGTTCAGACTCGAGGATCTTGATGAAGGCGTTCGAAGTGTCCTTGATATGCACGAACGGTCTCCACTGCTTCCCGTCCCTCATGATCGGGATCTTGCCATTCTTGAAGAACCCGAGAACCATGCCGTTCACGGCGAGGTCGAGCCTCATTCTGCCAGAGTGTCCGTAGACCGTCGCCTGTCTTACGGCGGTGCTGGTGAACTTCTTGTCCCCGAGGGGCAGATTGTCCTTTTCCGCCAGGATGTTCGCCTTGGCGTAGGTCGTAAGTGGGTTGGGCGTGGACTGCTCGGTCAGGATACCTTCCTGGAATCCGTAGACGCTGCAGCTGCTGGCCAGGACGTACTTGGATACGCCATTCTTCTTCGCGAGTTTCGCGGTTCTGACTCTTGCCTCGTGATTGATCTCGAGGGTCTTCTTCTGGTCCAGCTCTCCGCTCGGGTCGTTCGACAGGGCTGCGAGGTCGAACACCGCGTCGACCCCCTTGAGAGCCGACGGCTCATACCATCGCGAATCGGTCTTGAGCAGCTTGATGCGGTCGGAGATGTCTTTTATCGAATCCGAGCCGAAGAACAGTCTGTCCAGAATGGTCACATCATATCCTTTGTCGAGCAACATCCTCGAGAGCACAGAGCCGATGTAGCCAGCACCCCCAGTTACCATTACTCTCATTCAATCCACCAAACCTGGTCCTATCTCACTTGTGCGGGGGTTTGTTCCAGTCGAACGGCTTTCCGGTCTTGCCATCTATGATCTTTGGATCGTTCCAGTCCCTTCTCTCCTCATCAGGGTTCTTGTAGTCGTATAATCGGTTCACGAAATACACCGTCAGGGAGGGTTGGCTGCTTACCGTCTTCGTCCCGTGCCAGTACTTGCCAGGTATCTTGACTATCTGGTGTTTGTGTTCGCTGGCGATTATCTCGTCCACCTGCTTCAGGGTCTCGTCGTAGGCGCAGATCTTCATGGCGCCCTTGACGACCAGGAAATAGTCGATTTGTCCTCGAAGGTGGCGGTGCCAGGCGCGAATCATGCCTGGGTAGCTGTACGACAGGTTCGCCTGCGATATCCAGTCCTCTCCGAAGAGGTCCTTCCAGTCCTGTCGAAGGACTTCGCTGAAAAAACCGCGTTCGTCAGGGAACTTCTTCAAGTCGAAAAGCT
>Ga0315286_10002090_pt1 | contig 18465 bp, 18 predicted proteins | sample YL17G10_0_MG_FD_205038 | JGI IMG/M metagenome (GOLD analysis project Ga0315286, IMG submission 205038) | Sediment microbial communities from Yellowstone Lake, YNP, Wyoming, USA - YL17G10_0 | ecosystem: Environmental > Aquatic > Freshwater > Lake > Sediment | place: USA: Wyoming | collected... | reverse complement strand
GAAAAACAGAGAAGTTTAGTGCTGGGGAAGATAATCCTCTTATGGGGGGATTTACAAAAAAACAAAAAAGAATTTTAGAACAATATGGTGATTTTAAATGCGCACTGGCAGCGAGATTAAGCCCGTATTGTGATTTAAATGAATTAACTATGCCACCAAGCATCCAGGTTATTGGGGGCAGGGTGCCTGATGGGCATTTTTCAGCAAATATTCCTTCTGATTCTGGAGAGATTGCTCTGAAATTAATGCAAAGATATGCACAACCTGGAGTGAGATTATATTATGCAGAGGCAACTATAGATTATTCTCCTGCAACCAATCCAGAAGATTTAAGTGCAGTAAGAAAGATTATCACAGATTCTGGATTAGCTAGCATGGTTAAGCAGAGTTAAGTTAATTTGAGAATTGTAGGGGCTGTTTTCTGGGTGAAAAATAGGAAGAAATAGAGATAAAGAGAGATAACAACAAAAAACCAACAAGAGGTTAAATAATCAATAATTAAGTTGATATCACATTAATTATGAGGAGATATGTTGTTGTGAGTGAGTTAATTTTTTGAGTGAGTTGGGATAAAAATTGTATATTTCCCAGAACAATAATTTTTATATTCTTATTGTGCTTGATTAAATTATGGGGCTGGAAGAGTTTATTGAATACTGCAGGAAAAATTCCCATAAAGAAACAAAAGACAAAAATCCTAAGCGCGAAGAGTTTATTTTAGATCTTGTGGGAAATCCGCGGATTGCAGGAGCGCAGAATACAGCGGAAAATTTTACAAATGTTATCCTGTATGAAAAAGGAAGATTTGGAGGAAGAGCAGAGAAAGGGGTGGTGGATCTTGTTTTTATAAATAATTCTGGCAGCGTCTATATCTGTATGGCAAAGGTTTGCAACAGGGCTGGAAGAAGAGTAAGAAAGAGACTGAACTATGCTAGAAATTATGTTAAAAATAATTTTAATATAGAGGCTAATTTGATAAGCGCAAGAAAATACAGAGGAAAAATATGTTCAAGAATAATTTCTGGTGAAACTGAGAGGGTTTTGAGATCTTAGGAAAAATATATAGCAGGATATACCAAATATATATTATCCTCTAGTATAATCTAATTTAAAAATACTAAAATAAATTATAAAAGTATGGAAGAGGTAGTAATTATTGCTGATTCTCAGGGGAAGGGGCATGATTTTGTGAAGGGGGTTTATGACTATGTTCTGAAGAGAGAGGGCAGAAATTTTTCTGTCAAGCTTGTTGATGTTGAGAAAACTCATTTTAAGGACGGGGAATTCAAAGTGAGGATAAAAGAGAATATAAGAAGAAAGAAGTGCTTTCTTATTCATGATTCCAATAAAGAACCTTGTTCTTGGCTGACTGAGCTTGCTTTTTTGCTCGAGGCAATGACTTTTTCGAGCCCGGATGAAATAAATGTTATTCTTCCTTATACCCGATTTGCAAGACAGGATAGAAAAGAGGAATCGAGAGTGAGTGTTAATGCCAAGCTTGTTGCTGATTTGGTCTCATTATATTCAACAAGGGGGATGACTGTTGACTTACATGCCCCGGGCATTCAGGAGTATTTTTCTATTCCATTTGATAATTTATACAGCTTCCCTGCTTTAATATCTCATTTGCAGAAGAACCATCCTGAATTTTTGCAGGATTTGGTTATTGTCTCGCCAGATTTAGGGGGAGGAAGGAGGGCGGAGAGTTTAGTAAAGAGGCTGGAGAAACAGGGGATAAAGGCAGAGGTAGCGTTGGGGCATAAAAGAAGAGAAAAAGAGAATGTTGTCTCGAGTATTGTTATTATTGGGGATGTTGCCGGGAAGAATTGCCTGATTGTTGATGATATTATTGATACAGGAGGAACTTTGATAAAAACAGCCGGGGTTTTAAGAGAGAAGGGAGCGAAGAAGGTTTATGCTTATGGTGCTCATGGGTTGTTTACAGATGGGACTGAAAAATTTTCTGTTTTTGACAAGGTATTTATTTCTGACACGTTGAAAGTTGAGATGAGAGATAATTTTGAAATAGTTTCTTTGGTTGGATTGTTTGGAGAGGCAATTTACAGAACTGTTATTGGAGAAAGCCTGAGTGTTTTGTTTGACAGCAAGAATTAAATATATACTTATTTTTGGAATTTTATGAATTGTTTGCTGACAACAAGTTATTCATATTCATAATTAAATATTCCTCGAACCCTTATCTGGCTATCATGCAGACCAGAATAATCGCCAATAATTCCCGTCCCGCATCCACGGTGGCAAAGACAACCAAATGCTATTTGCCTCGCAAACGGCTTATCCTGCATGTCTGAAAGCCATGTAGGCATTTCAGTTATTCCTGCCTGTTTCAAAAAGTTTCCATAAGCTTCTGCTTGTTCTCCAAAAGCATAAGCAGTTATGGGGTTATCTGCAAAACTGTATGTGGGAATTGGGTTTCCTAAAAGCCTAACACAATCAGATAATGATTCTTCAATTTGTTCATCATTTAGATAGTATTCTATTTCCTTTCTATGGCAGGCAGTTGCTTCTTTTGCATTTTTCATTATTGGAGATTTTTTAGTTAAGAATATTCCTTTGTTTGGAACATATAAAACTCCTTCTTTTACCCAATTTCCATTTCTGGAAATCCCAGCACTTGTTCCTTCCCGAATCCTAAACATGGCATTTTCTTCTAGAGAAATGATTTCATATTCTTCTCTTCTTAAAATTTCTTTACCCTCATCAAAAGGGGCAGATATATAGGCAGAAATTTTGGTGCGATAGTATACATAATTTATTCTTGCATCAAGAATAGTTTGTTCTGTCATTTTAAAAGCCCCCTTTCTATTAATGATGGAATTACCATTTTCTTAAGGAGAGGTGCAAGAGGAATTTTGGATTTTTTAAAATCCTCGTAGCTGATCCAATAATATCTGTCTACAGAATCATGCGGGTTTAATATAGGGTCGCCTTCAAATTCAGCGGTATAACACCGCAACCTTAAAGTTTTTGAGTCATTTATTGTGATGCCTGAAAAGGTTGCAAAATATTTGGGATTTTTGATTTCGCATCCTATCTCCTCTTTGACTTCCCTTTGCAAGCATATTATTGGTGTCTCGCCAAGCTCTATTTTTCCACCAAGCGTGATGTAGCCTTCTAAACCTTTTTTGCGCACAACTAAAAGCTTGTTATCTCTTATGCATAATGCGCCTGCCTTTTCTATCCTGTTTCTGCTTTTCATATTAAACTGTATTAATCAAAAGATTTTAATTATCTCTACCCCAAAAAGAGGTAGTTAATAGAAAGATTAATAAGTCTAATCAGTCTGTTAATAGTATGATAGAAGAAACCCTTCAGGAGTTTGGATTAAACAGAAGAGAAAGCATTTGTTACATTGCATTATTAGAGCTAGGTTCCTCAAAAGTTGGCAATATTTTGAAAAAGACTGGAATTCCCTCTTCAAAAATATATGAAGTGCTTGATAAACTGATAAAAAGAGGTTTAGTTTCCTATGTGATTAAAAATAATATCAAGCATTATCAAGCTTCAGATCCAAAAATATTAATTAGTTATGCTGAAGAGAAAAAGAAGAAAGTTGAAGAAATAATTTCTGAATTAATCTCAAAACAAAAACTCTCAAAAAAACAAAGTGTTGAAATATTTGAAGGCCAGAAAGCAATATTTTCTTTGTTTATTAATCTTATAGGAGATGCCAAGCCGAGAGAATTATATTTGAGTTTTTCGATTTTAGAAGAGAACAAAAATGAGCAGGCAAATTTATTTTTTAGAAATTTAACTTTAAGAAGAAAAGAAAAAAAGCTTGATGTAAGACTCCTAAAAAATATTAAGCATTATAAAAAAGAGAAGCACACAAAAGTAAAGCTTAGATATACTAATTTCATCCTGCCCCAAGGCATTACTATATTTAGAAATCAGGTTATTCTTCTTTCGTGGGTTGATTATCCAATAGCAATTAAGATAGAAAGCGAGATTGTTGCGAATCAGCTAAGAGATTTCTTTTTGGATTTATGGAAAATAGCGAAGAGATAAGCGAGCCGACATCAGGAGGCAAGATTCGGGGGATTTGTAAGAATTTTTTGAGAAAGAATAAGATTAATAAGCCAGAAAATTATGAAAAATTATTAAAACTAAAAAAAACTTTCAGTTTGTTGGGAAAGCACTTCTCTTAGAAAGAGAAGCAGGGCAGAATCATGAAAAGGAGAAGATTCTTGTTATTAGTGATTTGCATATTGGATATGAAGAAACGCTGAATAAAGAGGGAATTTTTGTGCCAAGGGGGCAGCTGAAAGAAATTATCAGGGATTTGGAAATCATATTTGAGAAGATTGGGAGGGTGGACGAGATCGTGATTCTTGGGGATTTAAAGCATGAGTTTGGGATAATTTCAGAGCAGGAGTGGAAAGAAACTCTTGCTGTTCTGGATTTTTTGAAAACTAAATGCGAGAAGATTGTTCTTATTCGGGGAAATCATGACAAGATTCTTGGGCCTATTGCTGAGAAGCTGAACCAAGGCTTCAGGAATGAAATTCCTGACAGTGCTCAGAAATCTTCTGATTTCCGACATTCCGCGACTCCTATACTACTCAGAGATTTTTATATCATTGATGATTTTTGTTTTATTCATGGAAACCTCGCTTTTGAAGAAATTTATGGAAAGAAAATCAAATTTCTTGTTATGGGGCACAGGCATCCTGCTGTGATGATTTCTGACAAGTATAAAAAAGAGAGATATAAGTGCTTTCTTGTGGGGAAATGGAAGAAAAAAAAGGTGATAATTCTGCCTTCGTTTTTCCCACTGGTTGAGGGAAGTGACATAATCAACAGCGAGGAGAAAAATCTGTTATTTATTCCTGAATCTAAATTAAGAGATTTCTGTGTTTATGCTGTTTCTGGGCTGGATGTTTTGAAATTTGGGAAATTGGGGAAGATTGAAAGATTAGAGTGAAAAAATTTGTATGTTGGGTTAAGGATTTAAATATTATTTTTTATCATATGAAACATTAGCAGTATAAATTACTCTTTCGGGTTCGCCTTTGAGCTTGGGGGGCAGATGACAAACATAAGGGCCATTTATTTGGTGCACTACTACATCTGGTTGTAACATAAAGATATTTATTTCTGTTTCAAGCAAAGAGATTTCAAGATTGCTATCTTTTTTTAAATCTACCGGACCTTTTTGAAACAATTTAACAATAGGCATAAAATAAGGATTTTCTGTTTGTTTAAATAGATTATTATACTAGAAAAGAATATATAGGAGCAATGCTTTAATATATCATGAGCTTATTTGAGAAGATTGGGGGGATGTTTGGCACTAAGTCCAGGAACGTGATTTACCTGTGCATGGATGGGGAATCATTTGAAACACCTACTGGTAAGAGGATACCAAAGATATATGCTTTATTGACTAAAAGTGGTGGGGACTGGGTTACAGGGCGTGGATTTTATCCTTCTGAGCTTGCAAACTCAATTAGGGGTGATGTTCCAAAAGAGGGTGTGCGTGTTTTAAATTATGATGATGTTCCTGAGAAAGAGAAGGAAAAAATGAAAAAGAGTTTGGGAAGAGAGAATCTCAGACCAATGAAACGAGAATATGCTTCTACATTCAGAACGATTTTAAGGGGTTTGGTGGCAAAGATTGAGGAATAAAAAATTTAAGTTAAATTATACGCCGATGCTAGGATTTGAACCTAGATGTCCGTAAGGACAATAGTTCTCTTGATAATTAGGCGATAATTATTTAAACAATCGAACTTTATTTTTCTTATGAAAGCCTGGATAAAGGGAGGATTATGGGGATTGGGTGTTGGTTTTGTTTTTTTATTGCATTCTGGATTTCTGCTTGCAATGTGTTTTCAAAGTAATCCTACTTGTAGTGTGTTTGCTTTTACCCAATGGTTTAATCCTGCATTCTATGTCTTTAGATTTTTGAATAGATATGGAGATATTTTTGCATATAACTCTTTTTTATTCATGCCCATTATATTTGCAATTTTTGGAGCATTTATTGGTTGGATAGTTGGAAAAATAAAATCACGTGCTTAATTGTGTTTTTTCTCACTTCTAGATAAAATATAAATAAAGCAAAGTGAGAAAAAAACGCCCAGACTCGGAATCGAACCGAGAGATCCTTGCGGAAAGCGGTTTTCTATGTTACATTCGAGACCGCCCGAGTACCATTGTCGCATCTGGGCTGAAAATAATAAGATAAACAATATTAATAAGTTTGCTGTAATGGGCTTTTGTTAATGGTTAATAAACTTAAAGATTAATTGAAAATATCTCAAGTAATTGTTAAACCATCCTCATTGTTGAGTATATAATCAATATTAATGAGAATATTTTATGATGGAAATTTTGGGGGTTTATGTTTAATTGAGAGTATTTTTGGGGGGGATAACTATTATTAAGAGTTAAGATTGAGGGTATGGTTAATATGATTGATTATTAGGGGGTTAGGAATTATAAAGAAATTGCAGATTTACGCAACATACCCTTGATTGTTCTGCTGGGGCTGAATTCTTGGAAGAGGAACATGAGTAGGAAGATTGAGCTCTTCTTCGAACTGAAGAGCTTTAAGATTGCTTTTTGTCAAAATGAGGTTGAACAGTGGAAGTCTGACTTCCTCTATGATTTTTTTGGTTTTCCATTTCTTGAGAATATCTTTAACTTTTTCTTTTTCAATTATTGCGAGAACACTGCCTTCAAATTTCAATTCAGCTATATTTGGGGAGAAGTCAATTGTAAATTCAAAGCTGAATTTCAGAACGTCTTTGTCCTTGATAAGCTCGATTTTTTCCGGGCTGATAGATTTTATATTAATATTTGACTTTATCTCGATTTTTCCTTCTGGCGCTTTCTTTCTTTCTGCCGAGATTTTTTCAAAATTAAATCCTATTACCTGCATTTTTGAATAAAGAATTTATTATATTAAATCTTCTTCTGAGATTACTACAAAATCGCCGATTGCTATAATCGCGTTGTATGGAAGAAGAATCTCTTTGTCTTTTGTGTGCTCCAGATTGAGATTTTTTGTATATGGAGTCGGCTCTTTTACAACAAGCTGGATTAATTCGCCTGTCTTGCTCTCAAAGGTAATATCCTTGACGAGCCCGAGCCTTTTGCCTTCTTTTGTTACAACGAGCTTTCCTATAATCTCACCAAATGGTCTTTTTTCCAAAGTCATAGAGTTTTATGATTTAGTTTATTTATAAAGTTTTCTATACTAAGAATTGAGTGAGATTTCTTGTAAAAAAGAGATTTTATTGATAGGAAGCAGAATTTTATTGATAAAGAGTGATAAATTATTTGTGCGTGTTGTGTATGGCTTGATTTTTGGCTTGATCTATTTTCAAGAACATTTGAAAATAGTGGATTGAGCTGGTTAAAGAGGTTATAAAGAAATTAAAGTGATTTTAAAATAAGTTGGTGTAATAAAAAAAATGGAAAAATAAATTGAATGGGGGGAAAAACAAAGAGAAAATAAATTGAATATCAAAAAAAGAATGGAGAATAGTATGATTTGGATAATGAAAATAGAAAATATAGATAAAGAAATGGGAAAATTAAGGGAAAGGTTAAAACGAACTTATTAACCTCACCCCTTGGTTGCTATTGGAGAAATGGGGGAGGGTTTATAAAGAGTGTGAGTTGATTTTTTGAATTTTTCATTTATAAATATTTATATAATATAATATATATATTGTAATATAGTATAATATAATATATATAATATAGAAGGTGGTATAATTAAGGTTCATATAATACAAAGAGGGTATATCTGGTTTCATATAATATGGAAGGGGGTATAATCAAAACTCATATAATACAGAAGGCTGTATAACTAAAGTTCATATAATACAGAAGATAACTTAGTGGAATTTTGTAAATTTTGAAAAATCTAGAGGATAATCAAGTAATAATTTCCATGAGAAAAGCAAAATCAAGTAATAATTTCCATGAGAAAAGCAAAAGAGAAAATTAAGAGGGGAAATTCTTTGGTTTTGAGATTTTTTAGGCATTTCCCTCGGAAAAATCATTGGGGAAAGATTTTCCATGAGAAATGAAGGTGTAGGTGTTATCTCAGTATATAAAAGTTTAAAAAGAAAAGAAAATTCTTAAAGATAGAAAATTGGGCGAATATTGGGCGAATATTGGGTGAATATAATATAAACATAAAATTACATGGATATAATACAAACATAATTGCAAAAATGTGAAAATAAAAAAACTAAAAAAACTAAAAATATAAAGGGTATGGGGCGAAAAAAAGAGGCAAAAAAGAGGAAAAAAGCAAGAAAATAAAATGGTGGAATTAGGCGGGATATTTGATTCATTCTCTCAGAACAGGATATTTGAGGATAAACGGGTTTTGCAGAATAATTATTCTCCTGAAAACATCCCCCATAGAACTAAACAGATTGAGCAGATTGCTTCTATTCTTGCTCCTGCTTTAAGGGGGGAAAAGACAAGCAATCTTTTTGTGTATGGGCAAACCGGAACAGGAAAAACTCTTTCTGTGCAGTATGTTAGAGACGAATTGTTGAAGAGGGCAAAGAGCACAGAATCTCCAAATAAGCTGAGAATAGAATATATTAACTGCAAGCTTAAGCAGGTGGCAGATACTGAATACAGAATTCTTGCAGAGCTGATTAAAAAATTAGGGGGGGAGGTGCCCCAGACAGGGCTGCCCACAAACCAGGTTTATGGAAGATTTGTTGAGCTGCTTGAGAAAGATCCCCAGCTGGTTATTTTAATTTTAGATGAGATTGACCAGGCTGTAAAAAAAATTTCAGATAATTTTCTTTATAATCTCACCAGACTAAATTCTGAGCTTGTGAAAACCCAGATAGGAATTGTGGGAATCAGCAATGACCTTAATTTTCTTGATGTTTTAGACCCGAGGGTGAGAAGCAGTTTAAGCGAAGAAGAAATTGTTTTTGCGCCTTATAACGCGCCTCAATTGAAAGAGATATTAAGCAAGAGGGCAGAGAAAGCATTTAAAAAAGGAGTTCTGGAGCAGGAGGTGATTCCAAAATGCGCAGCCTATGCCGCAAGAGAACATGGGGATGCCCGCCGCGCCCTGGATTTGCTGAGAATTTCAGGAGAGCTTGCAGAAAGAGAGGGGGCAAAAAAGGTGACTGAGGCTCATGTGGATATTGCAAATGAAAAGATGGACAGGGACAAAGTTTTAGATATTATACAAGGTGCGCCAAAACAATTCCAGCTTGTCCTTTATTCTATCATTAGCTTAAGTGAAAGCAAAAAACTTGACAAGATATTCACAGGAGATATTTATCAGTTTTATCAGCAATATTGCACTAAAACCAGAACAGAAATCCTGACTCAGAGAAGAATTTCTGACTTGATTGCTGAGGCAGACATGCTTGGATTGATTAATGCGACAGTAATCAGCAAGGGCAGGCATGGAAGGACAAGAGAGATTATTTCGTCTATTCCACCGCAGATATTAGGAAAGTGCAAGGAAATCCTGCAGGAATCTTTAGGCGTTTAAGGCAAGTTAAAAAATTTAGTATATAGCGAAATATTAGATGGCGATAAATAATACAAAGGATATTTATAAAATATCCAACAGCTCAATTAAATAATCTATTAAAACAGTAAACACGAGGGATTTTGGGCAATTAATTTAGGATATAAATTAGATATTAATGTTGGAGATTAAGCCGCCAATAGAAAACAAGAAGGTCTCCCTTTTAGTTAATAATCTCCTATAAAATATAAAACCTTAAATACTAATTTGAGCAAGCATAGCTTACTTATACAATCATGAAACCTGAAATAATTAAATTTTGCATGGAAAGGGGAATTCTCCTGGACAAGGAAGCTGGAGAGATGCTCAGCGAGCTTAGTGAAGAGGCTGCCAGGAAAATTATAGAAAAAATCTCCACAAGCAAGGAAAAAATAATCACTAAATCTTTTTTCAGCAAGAATTTTGAATCTTTCAAGGAGAGCGGAGATTTTTTTGAAAAATTAAAGATAAACCTTGGGGTGAGCGTGGAAATTTTCAGGGAGATTGCAAAGAAGCAGGAAGAATCTCCTGTAAAACCTGAAAATGCTGGAATAAAACAGAGGGGGAATGTCAAAGTATTATACTCTTCTTCAAATCCCACAAGAAAATTATTGGTGGATGATTTTGTCAAATATTTTAGGAATAGATTTAGCGCCATAAAAGGGATGCTGCAGCAGCGCTCTGAATTGGAGGGCTTGGTTTCAATAAATAAGCTTGGAAATAACAACCAGAGGCAGGGAGTGAGTGTTATTGGATTGGTTTTCAGCAAGAGAATTACTAAAAATAAAAATATTTTGCTTGAGCTGGAAGATTTAACAGGAAAGATAAGCGTGTTAGTCAATCAAAACAAGCCAGAGCTTTATGAGAAGGCAAGGGACGTTGTAGTTGACAGCGTTATTGGGGTGAAGGGGGCTGGCAACAGAGAATTCATTTTTGCAAATGACTTATTTTATCCAGAGGCAATCCTGCCTGAAAGAACAACTTACAGCCAGGATGAGAGCGTTGCATTTACTTCTGATGCGCATGTGGGAAGCAAGATGTTTTTAGAGAAAAATTTTCTTAGGTTTATCAACTGGCTGAATGGCAATCTGGGAGATGAAAAACAGAGGAAGGAAGCATTAAAAATAAAATATCTTTTTTTAACAGGGGATAATGTGGATGGGGTTGGCGTTTATCCCGGGCAGGAAAATCTGCTGAAAATTGTGGATATTAAAAAACAATATGAAAAACTTGCAGAGCATCTTTCTATGATAAGGAAAGACGTAACAATCATCATCTGCCCTGGGCAACACGATGCAGTACGAGTGGCTGAGCCGCAGCCAATGATAGACAAGGAGTTTGGTTATGCTCTTCATGAGCTTGATAATGTTCTTTTGGTCAGCAATCCTGCTTTTGTCGAGATAACCCCTGATGGGAAAGATGGAGTAAAAATATTGATGTATCACGGCGCAAGCATGAGCTTGGTAATCAATGAAGTTGAATCTCTTAGGGCGGGAAAAGCGCATGACAGCCCCGCAAAAGTTGTGAGATATTTGCTTAAAACAAGGCATCTTGCCCCAATACACTCCTCTGTCACCTATATTCCCAATGAGAAAGATGACGAGCTTGTAATTCGGGAGGTGCCTGATGTAATTACTACTGCTGATTTGCACAGGCCAGAAGTGGATGTGTCAAATAATGTGCTTATTGTATGCTCAAGCTGCTGGCAGTCAATAACTCCTTTTGAAGAGAAAGTAGGAAACCATCCTGATCCATGTAAGGTTCCTATTTTAAATCTGAAAACAAGGCAGATAAAAATTATGGATTTTTCTGAGATGGAGGAAGAAGAAACATGCGAAGAGAAAGAGGGGGGCATAGTCTGCGGGGCTGAAAAATGAACACTGTTGAAGAAGTAAGAAAATTTGTAGAAGAAGAATGCAAGAAACCTGGTTGCAATTATGGGCACGAGGCTTATATTAACCATTTTATTCCTACAGCGAGATATTCAAAAATATTGGCTGAAAGAAGCGGGGCAGATTTGGAGATTGTTGAGATTGCAGCATGGCTTCATGACATAGGAAGCGTAATTCATGGAAGAGAAAATCATCATATTACAGGAGCGGAGATTGCGGAAAAGAAATTGCAAGCGCTTGGATATCCTGCTGAAAAAATAAAAATAGTCAAGAAATGCATCTTAAATCATCGAGGCAGTGTAAATAACAAGAAAGAAACCAAAGAGGAACAGATAATTGCTGACGCAGATGCCATGAACGCATTTGACCACATTGAAGGGCAGTTTCATGCTGCTTTTGTTTATGAAAATTTAAACCAGGAACAAGCAAAAAAATCTGTGAGAACTAAACTTAAGAATTGTTACAATAAGTTGTCTAAAGAGGCGAGAGAAATTATTAAATCTAAATACGAGGCTGCAATGCTGCTGTTGAGCTGATTAAAAATGAAAATAGGAATTGATTTAGATGATGTGCTTGTGGAGTTCGTGCCAGGGTTTTTAGATTTTCATAATGCGAGATATCGAAAAAAAATAAGAGCCGATGATATTCATTCTTTTGACATATGGGAATGCGGGATAGGAACAACAAGGGAAGAAGCCTCTCTTTTTATGAAAGAGTTTTATGAATCTTCTGAATTTGATTCTATCCCTCTTGTCAAGGGGGCGAAAGAGGCTGTCAATTATCTGTCAAAGAGCAATGATTTGAGTATTATTACTTCCAGAAAACTGGAAGCAAGGGAGAAGACTGAAAGATTCTTAGAGAAGCATTTTCCTGAAATGCCTGTTTTTTATTCTAGAGGTAATTATAGTCCTGGAAAAACAAAGGCGGAGATTTGTGGCGATTTGGAGATGGATGTTTTTATCGAGGACTGTTTGGAGTATGCGTTGGAGTGCTCAGGGAAAGTTGAAAGGGTTTTTTTATTTGACAGGCAGTGGAATCAGGCTGATGTTAATGGGAATATCCTGAGGGTTTTTAATTGGCAGGAGATTTTAAACAAACTAGAATGAGCATAATAAAATGAACATAAAAGATTATTTTCAGGAGATAGAAGATAAAGTCAGGGTTTGCTACAGCGTTGCTGAGGAGGCGAGAAGAAAAGGGCAGGATCCTGTGAGCAGGGTGGAAATTCCTCTTGCTGCAAATCTTGCTGAAAAATGCCTTGGATTAATTTCAACAATTTATCCCCAGATTAATGATGCAAAAATTGTAAATAGGATTCTGGAGCTTGAGAAACAGCATGGGCCCCTAGATATGGCTGTTGCATTCAAAATTGCAGAGGAGATTGCAAAAGAAAAATTCTGCAAATTCTCTTCTTTGCTTGAGGCAATTGATGCGGGGATAAGGGTGGGTTTTGCATACATCACTCTTGGCGTTGTATCCTCACCAATTGAGGGGTTTACAGAGCTGAAAATAGGAAAAACAAGAGATGGAAAAGAATATTTTGTTGCAAATTTTTCAGGGCCTATAAGGTCTGCAGGGACAACTGCTTCATGCATGGTGCTAATTTTAATTGATTATCTCAGGGAATTATTCGGCTATGCAAAATTTGATCCAAGTGAGAAAGAGGTGAAAAGATATATCAGTGAAAATTATGATTATCATGAGAGAGTAACTAATCTACAGTATCTGCCAACTGAGGAGGAAATTGAATTTCTTGCAACAAATATGCCAATTCAGATTTCAGGAGAGCCTACTGAAAAAAGAGAGGTTTCAAACTACAAGGATTTGGAGAGAGTTGGCACTAATTTTATCAGGGGCGGAATGTGCTTGATTTTTTCTGAGGGGCTTGCACAAAAAGCACAGAAAGCATTGGGATTGTATCACAGGCTTCAGTTAAAAGGCTTTCAGCTTAGTGGATGGAATTTTTTAGATGAATATGTAAAACTTCATAAAAAAAGAGTTTCTGGAACTTCAGACACAACTCCGACGTATATTAAAGATATTGTTGCTGGAAGGCCTGTTTTTTCACATCCTTCGAGAAGCGGGGGATTTAGATTCAGGTATGGGAAGAGCAGAGTAAATGGATTTTCTGCAACTTCTGTTCATCCTGCTACCATGGCTATTTCAGGATGCTTTCTTTCTACTGGAACGCAGCTTAAAATAGAAAAGCCAACCAAGGGGTGCGCTATAACTTCATGCGACAGCATTGACGGGCCGATTGTAAAATTAACTAATGGAAATGTAAGGAGGGTGAAATCTTTTGAAGAGGCTAAAAAATTATATAAGGATGTGAAAGAAATTATTTATCTTGGAGATATTTTGTTTTCATTGGGAGATGTTATAAATAGAAATTATGAGCTGCTTAAGACAGGGTATGTTGAAGAGTGGTGGGCTCTTGAGCTGGAAAAAGCTCTTTCTCCTGAGGAAGCTTCAGAGATTTCTGACAAGAAACAGAACTTAATTATAAATAACATAAAAGAGGAAATAATTAAGGTTAATAAATATAATATTTCTATTGAACAAGCTATGCAGATAAGCGAAAGATATAAAATTCCGCTGCATCCAAAATATATTTTTTACTGGACACAGATTAGTTATGAAGAGTTTCTTGCTTTTCTTGACTGGATTGCCCACTGCAAGCTCGCAGGCAAGGTTATCCTACCTTATTCGAAAACAGACAGGGAAAGATTTCAAAAAGGCAAGCGTGCATTTGAGCTTTTGGGGATTGAGCATGATGTTACAACTGAAAATGTTGTTTTGTCTGAGCAGGAAAGCAAGGCTCTTTTTTTAAATTTAGGAATAGATTTCGGCATGCTTGAGAAAAGCGAGTTAAACGGCACTATGGAGAGCATATGCGAGAAGATTAAAGGTTCTTCAGATGTTTTAGAGGCAATTAACAAGATATCGCGGTATAAAATTAAAGACAAGGCAGGAACTTTTATAGGTGCAAGAATGGGAAGGCCAGAAAAAGCAAAATTGAGAAAGCTTACTGGCTCGCCTTCTGTGCTCTTTCCTGTTGGGGAGGAGGGAGGAAGATTTAGAAGCGTGAATGACGCTGTCGAAGTTGGAAGCATAAAGGCAGAATTTCCCATTTACCAATGTAAAAAATGCAATAAAGAAACTATTTATTTTATTTGCGAGGATTGCGGAAGCGAATGTCAGGACTTAAGATATTGCAAGGAATGCGGGCAGAAATTTACATTTGACAAATGCCCTGAGCATATGAAAGCTCAGAGTTACATGAATAAGAGGATAGACAGCAAGCATTATTTTAAAAAAGCAATTGATAAATTAAATATGCTGCCTGAAGAAATTCCTGCCCTGATTAAAGGGGTGAAGGGGACTAGCAATGAAAATCATGTTCCTGAAAATCTTGCAAAGGGTTTTCTTCGCTCATTATTTAAATTATGTGTCAATAAAGACGGTACAATAAGATATGACGCAACTGAGTTGCCTGTGACTCACTTTAAACCCGCTGAAATCGGCACGGGAATTGAAAAATTAAGAGAGATGGGCTATTTAAGAGACATTTATGGGAAGCCACTTGAAAATGAAGAGCAGATTCTTGAAATAAAGCCTCATGATATAATCCTACCTTCCTGCCCTGAATCCCAGGATGAGAGGGCTGATGATGTTTTTGTGAATATTGCGAGGTTTGTAGATTCCTTGTTAGTCAGATTTTATGGATTAAAACCATTTTATAATATTAAAAGTAAAGAAGACATTATAGGGCATCTTAGCGTGTGCATGGCGCCTCATAATTGCGCAGGGGTTATTACAAGAATAATAGGCTTTTCAAAAGTTCAGGGATTGTTTGCATCGCCATATTTGCATGCTGCTGTCAGGCGGGATTGCGCGGGTTATCATAGCTATGTCTCAATAAAAGGAAAAAATGGATGGGAAATCAAAAAGATTGGAGAATTTGTCAATAAATTAAATCCCCAGCAAAAAGCAGATAATTTTGGAACACTAAAAAAGGAAATTGGGGGATATTCTTGCTGGAGCAATCCTGGAGAGGAGACTATAAAAGAGGTTACAAAACATGCGCCCAGAAAAATGATTAGGATTTTTTTAGAAGATGGGAGAAAAATAGAGGTAACTGAAAACCATAAAGTATATTTAAAGGGAAAAATTGAAAAAAGAGCGGGGGAGATTCAAAAAGGAGATTTGCTTTCTGTAGGCTATAAAAAAGATATAGCTGAAAAAGATATAGAAGAGATATTTTTACCAGAAATATTCAGGGAGAAGGATTATATTATGATAAGAAACATAAGAAATTTTTTAAATTCAATTGAAAAATTAGACAAGAGCTCAAATTATTATTTAAGGGACAGTTTTCCTATAAAAATAGTTGAGGAGATTTTAACAAGAAATGGAAGAACTTTAAGAAACTTGCCTTCTGAAGCAAAAATTTCTGCAAAAAGAGACAGAGTTTTATTGCCTATTAAAATTTGCCTGGATAGTGAGCTTCTTGAGGTTTTAGGATTATATATTGCAGAGGGATATTCAAGAAGTGTTAAAGGCAAGAAAGGGTTAAATCAGGTGTATATTGCTTCTTCTGACAAGAAAATAAGGGAATTTGTTGAAAAAGTTTTTTTATCTCATTTTGGCTTGAAAAAAACAGAAAATAAGAATGATAGAAGCATATTTTCCTCAAGAATTGTTTATGAGTTATTTATAGATTCTCTTGGGATGGGGGGCAGCGCAAGAGAAAAAAGAATTCCTTCTTTGTTACTTGATTTAAAAAAAGAAAAGATTGCATCATTATTGAGAGGATATTTTGAGGGGGATGGAAGCGTTAGCCTGAGTGATATAAGAGTTACATGTGACAGTGTAAGTGAGGGATTAAAACATGATTTAAGTTTTGTTTTATCAAGGTTTGGGATATTTACAAAATTTTATGATTATGAAAAAGAACCTGGGCCAAAAGTCAGAGAATTTTATATAAGAAAGGGAAGAAAAATTCCAAAATTTAAGATAACTAAAATAATAATTCCTTCTGATTTTGTCAGAAGTTTTAAAGAAATAGGATTTTTGTCTGAAAAAAAGAAAAATATACTTGAGAGATTATTTATGAGAATACCTGCTGGAATGAGAATTGAGCATGATGAGTGTTACGCTTATCCTAAAGTTGTGAGAATTGAAGATGCAGGGGAGAAAGAAAGCTATTGCCTTAATGTGACAAGCGAGCATAATTTTTTTGCAAATGATATACTTGTGCATAATTGCGACGGAGATGAGGTTGCAATAATGCTTTTGCTTGATGTTTTAATTAATTTTTCAAGAAAGTTTCTGCCTGCCCATAGGGGCGGGACTCAGGATGCTCCTTTGGTTTTGAATTCACGAATTAATGCAGGAGAAGTAGATGACCAGATTCTGGATTTAGAGCTTGGAAAATATCCTCTTGAATTGTATGAACTTGCTGAGAAGGGGGAGCATTCATCAAAAGTAAATATTGAGACAGTGAGAAAAAGGCTGAAAGAGGGAAAAAATCCTCTTTGCAATGCAGAATTTACTCATGACTGCCTTAATTTTAATGCGGGGGTCATAAATTCATCATATAAATCTCTGCCTACTATGCAGGAGAAAGTGGAGAAGCAGATGGAGCTTGTTGAAAAGCTGAGAGCAACAGATGCGACAGATGTTGCACGGCTGATTATTGAGAGGCATTTTATCCGGGATATCAGGGGAAATCTAAGAAAATTCTCACAGCAGGAATTCAGGTGCGTGAAGTGCAATGAGAAATTCAGAAGGCCTCCTTTGTCTGGAACATGCACAAAATGCTCGGGGAGGATTATTTTTACAATTTCTGAGGGAAGCATTGTAAAATATCTCGAGCCTGCGCTGGGGCTGGCAAGAAAGTATAATGTGCCTCCCTATGTTTTGCAGAATCTCGAGCTGACAAGAAGGTATATTGAGAGCATTTTTGGAAGGGAGAAGGAGAAACAGGCTGATTTGAAGGGGTGGTTTTAGTAAGATATTTTTCTAAACCCTCTAATAATAACTATCACCCAAAATAATTAGTGTGTTCTCAATTAATTGCCGTTCTGGGTGATATACCCCGCACCTTGGTGCGATAATTAAATAAGGAAAACTAAATTAGCCCATCTCACAATTAACATTTTATAAATAATTGTATAATCAGAGGTGTGTACAGATTATTTAAGGTGTTTATTTTGATACCCCGCACCTTGCTGCGGCTGGGAGGTTCACTATAGGTTTTAGTTAGATGCCCAATAGTTTGCTGTGTGGAGGCTCACCATATTTTTCTTGAAGATTAATTGTTGTATTACTTTTTTAATTTTATTAATATATTCTGTAAGATAATCTAATTTAAAAAGCAGGATTTTGTTTTTTATTGATGAAAAAGAAAAAAATTTTATGTTTGATTAGTGAGGGACTTGGAGAATTCAGGCATTTTACAACTTTGGACGGCAGGATGGTGGTGGGGAAGAAGGTGGGAGAGGTTGTATTGAGGAGAGAACATGTGTGTGAACCTATAAACTTTTGCGTTGGGGCTCCCAGACTAACAGAGGGGTTTTCTATAGCACGAGTTGAGAAAATGAGAAAGGATGTCTATTTTTATACTATTGAATATTACACCAGCCTTAGAAAGTATTCTGCGAATTAGAAAATTGGCAAGTAAAATAAAATAGAGGGAAGCATCATGCTGCCCATTAGGTGAGTTCTTCTTGCGTCTGAGTAAATTGCAGTCAGCCCTGTGAAGGTTGAGACCAGGTAAACCAGGAAGCCGAGAAAACCTGAGAATATCAGGACAACGAGTGAGAGGAAAATGAGGATGATTATCGAGAGTTTTGAATAATTTATTTTCTGAATTTTTTGTGAAAAAGATTTAGCAAGATAAATTGCCAGAAAAAAAGAAATTAGCGAAGAGATTATTATTGTGATTATGCTTATTGCGAGAAATGAGCCAGTGAGATTGCTGAGAATTTCTGATATGGCTGCTGCGCTTCCTGTCCTTGCTTTGTTTATCAGGAAGAG
>Ga0315286_10002089_pt1 | contig 18467 bp, 16 predicted proteins | sample YL17G10_0_MG_FD_205038 | JGI IMG/M metagenome (GOLD analysis project Ga0315286, IMG submission 205038) | Sediment microbial communities from Yellowstone Lake, YNP, Wyoming, USA - YL17G10_0 | ecosystem: Environmental > Aquatic > Freshwater > Lake > Sediment | place: USA: Wyoming | collected... | reverse complement strand
GACGAAGATGATCAGCACCAGGGCGGTGCCGTATTGGATCTTGATCGGCATTTCGGGCACCTGGGTGGAGATGACGAACAGGTGATAGGGCAATGCCATGGTCGCATCGAAAACGGAACCGGGCAGGCGCGGCAGGAAGAATGCCGCCCCGGTGAACAGGATGGGGGCGGTTTCGCCCGCGGCGCGCTCAAGCCCCAGGATGACCCCGGTGATGATGCCGGGCAGGGCTTGCGGCAGGACAATGCGCCGGATGGTCTGCCAGCGGGTGCCGCCCAGAGAGATGCTGACCGTGCGGAAGGACTGCGGCACGGAACGCAGGGCTTCCTCGGCGGCGCTGATGATGACCGGAAGGGTCATGATCGAAAGCGTCAGCGAAGCCGCCAGCAGGCTGGTGCCAAATTTCAGGAAGAAGACGAACAACCCGAGACCGAACAAGCCGTACACGACGGACGGGATGCCAGCCAGGTTGATGATGGCGATGCGGATCAGGCGGGTGAGCGTGTTCTCACGCGAATACTCCGCCAGGTAGATGGCGGCGGCAATGCCCAACGGCACGGAAAAGATGGCGGTGCCGAGTGTCAGATAGAACGTGCCGACAATGGCGGGCAGGATGCCGCCCTGGCGCATGCCGTCGCGCGGGAAACCGGTCAGGAATTCCCAGGAGATGGCGGGTGCGCCTTTCAGCAGGATGTATATGACCACTGCCAGGATCGGGATGACCGTAGCGAGGGTCACCAGGGAAAGCAGGAAGAAACCCAGGTGCTGGGAAAGGTGGCGGTTGAGACGCAGGCTGGCTTTCATCAGGAAAGGATCCTTTCCGCCCGTTTCTTCTGCCGGAAGACGACCGAGGAAGCGGCGATGTTGATCGCCAGGGAGATCAGGAACAGTACCAGCCCAATGAAGAACAGCACATGGTAGTGTACGGATCCATTGGCGACCTCGCCCATTTCTGCCGCAATGGTGGCGGTCATGGTGCGGGCGGGCATGAAGAGCGAGTTCCAGCGGGTTGCCATGACCGGTGCGTTGCCGGTCACCATCATGACCGCCATGGTCTCACCCAGGGCACGACCGATGCCCAGCATAATGGCGGTCAGCACCCCCGAGCGGGCAGCCGGCAGGGTGACGCGCCAGATGGTTTGCCAGCGGGTGGCACCCACCGCCAGGGCGCCTTCGCGGTAGGACTGTGGCACGGCGTCGAGGGCATCCTCGGCAATTGAGACAATGGTTGGGATGGCGATGGCTCCCAGCAGCAGCGAGCCTGCCAGGGCGGTCAGACCGGTGGGCAGGTTCAGGATGATACGCAGGGAGGGCGAGAGCACCAGGATGCCCAGGAAACCGAGCACCACCGAGGGCAGTCCGCCCAGTAGTTCGACCAGTGGTTTGAGCAGTTCACGCAACCAGCGCGGGGAAATTTCCGCAATGAAGATGGCAGATCCCAGCCCGAGCGGGACGGCGATCAACGCCGCACCCAGGGTGACCACCAGCGAGCCGGTCAACAGGGGCAGGATGCCGAAATAATTCTCGATCGGGTACCAGCGTGTGCTGAGCAGGTCCTTGAGCAGCACATCCGAGAGAGTCGGCAGACCCTCACGCAGCAGGAAGATGAAGATAAGGACGACGAACAGGATGGCGGAATAGCCGCTGGCTTTGACCGCCCGGGTGATGATGAACTCACGCCAATCGAGGGATTTATCCATCTGTCTTATTCTTTCTATTTTATGGGTACAAAACCCAATTTCGCCACGATCGCCTGGGCTTCAGGGGAGAGGATCCATGCCAGGTAGGCTGCCACCGCGCCTTTTGGCTGACCGGCGGTGTACATGTACAGGTCGCGCGCGATCGGGTAGCTGTTGTCGTTGACCGTGCCGATGGAGGGCAGGACATAAGGTTCCCTGGGCTGGCGGGCGATGGCGATCATCTTAAGGTCTTTGGGGACATAACCCAGCCCGTCGTAGCCGATTGCATTCGGGTTCAGACGCGTCTCGCTGATGATACCTTCGGAGGATGCCAGCAGCAGGGTGGTGGTGGCAAAAAGGGTCTTGCTTTTCTTGTCACCCAGGCGCAGGACGGTCTCGAGGAAGTAGACATGCGTGCCCGAATTGGTTTCGCGCGACAGGCACACGATGGGTCGGTCCTCGCCTCCCACCTCCTGCCAGTTTGTGATCTTGCCGCTGTAGATATCCGAGATCTGCTGCAGGGTCAGTTTGCTGACCGGGTTGGAGGGGTTGACTATGACTGCGATGGCATCCCGGGCAATGACGTGCTCGACCGGATCGATGCCTTTCGCCCGGGCTTCTTCCATTTCCTCGGGCTTGATCTGGCGGGAGGCGTTGGCGATGTCCACCGTGCCATTGATGAGCGCCGCCATGCCTGTGCCGGTGCCGCCGCCGGTGACAGACAGGTTCACCTCGGGGTGGATCTGCTGGTAGGCTTCCGCCCATGCCAGCGCCAGGTTGACGATCGTGTCGGAGCCCTTGTTTTGAATAGTGGCGACCGGCTGGGAGGTTGGGCTGCCGCCTGCCTGTGGAGAGGCGCAGGAAACCAGCAGGGCAAGGATGAGCGGCAGTACAGCCAGGTGCTTCATGGGGATAATTATAGCCGAAATGGGATGACCATCCGCAATGGGGTAAAATAAATGCATGGATGCATCCAAACCTGTTTTCGATATCCGCAAGTTGAATTTTTATTACGGGCAGAAGAAGGCGTTAAGCGACATCAACCTGCAGGTGCAGGCGCGGCAGGTGACCGCCCTGATCGGCCCGTCCGGCTGCGGCAAGAGCACCTTCCTGCGCTGCCTGAACCGCATGAACGACACCATCCATGGCACACGCGTGGAGGGCACCATCCTGCTGAACGGGCAGGATATTTACGCCGGAGACCTGGATGTGGTCTCCCTGCGCCAGCGGGTTGGCATGGTCTTCCAAAAACCGAACCCTTTCCCACAGTCAGTGTTCGACAACGTGGCGTTCGGTCCGCGCGTGCTGGGGACTTATAAGGATAAAGCGGACCTGGAGGAGATCGTCGAGCGCAGCCTGCGCCAGGCAGCCCTTTGGGACGAAGTGCGGGACAGCCTGAAAGCCAACGCCCTGGGTTTTTCGCTGGGTCAGCAGCAGCGCATGTGCATCGCCCGTGTGCTGGCGGTGGCACCTGAGGTGATCCTGATGGACGAATCCACCTCGGCGCTCGACCCGATCGCCACCCTGCACATCGAGGAATTGATCGGGGAATTGAAGCAGAATTACACGATCGTGATCGTGACGCACAACATGCAGCAGGCGGCGCGCGTCTCCGAGATGACCGGGCTGTTCTGGCTGGGGGAGCTGGTGGAGTTCGGTCACACCGACCAGATCTTCACCCGCCCGAAGCAGGAGTTGACCGAAGCCTACCTGACCGGCAGGATGGGGTAGATGATGGATAGGGGCGGTTGGGGCGACTCATCCCGGAAAAAGAAGCCGGGACTTTGAGTTGCCCCAACCACCTCACGGTCCTCCCCCGTGTTCTTTGGGTGCGATTATTGGATCGTTTAAATCCTCCGTATCCAGGCGCGCCAACCGTGAATTGAACATGACCTCCATCTGGCAGCGCAATTACCACGACCATATCCTGCGCGACCAGGCTGAACACGAACGGATTGCCCGGTATATCGCTGCCAACCCGATAAATTGGGAAGAAGATGATGAAAATGTGCAGCAGTAGGGACGCAGCGTCGCTGCGTCCCTACTGCTGCCTATCGATCACGGACCGATAACGATGGTGGATATCATCCCGTCCAGAGCAGCAAAGGTGGGGGTAAAGCTATCCGCCGGCTGGGCTTCCAGCTGGGCGACCATATCCACGATATAGGCTTCATAATTGGCGCTGAACTGCTCCCAGGTCAAGCCAGCGGGTGGGTTATCTGCATTGGCAGGCAGGATCGGCAGGTTGATCGGCATGATGACCGAGACCCAATACTGCCCGTCGGCGGTCAGACCCTGGTAGGTGTAGAACAGGTCGTGGTTGTTGACCGGCGCGGTGTACTGGGCATACAGGGTCAGAAAACGGATGCCATTCCCGTTCAGGAATGGGAAAAGGCTGTAGTTCGAGTGGAAGGTCTGGGCGGCATGGAAATTCGGCAGGAACGGCAGCCCGAATTGACCGGGAACGCCTCCTGCCAGCAGTGCCTGCAGGTCGGTCACCAAGCCGTGGACGTAATCCGGCTGCAGGTCGGCGAAAGCCTGCACCTGGTAAATGGAAATGGTGGCGGGAAAGAACTTATCCTGCAGCGGGTAGCCCTGCAGGGTCAGGTTAACATACTGTGGGTGCAGATCCATCTCCTCGGTCGAGGCGGGGATGAGCTCACAGGTGGTGCTGGCAGCCAGGGATGGATCGATGTAGATGGATAGCCCATAACAGGTGACATTGTTGGGCGGGAAGAGCGGTCCTTCATTGCCGAGCGTGGCGGTGACAGTGGACGTTTCCGTTGCGGTGGCAGCCTGGGTGGCGGTTAGAGTGGGGGGCAGTGTGTTGGTTGGGAGCGGAGTTTCGGACACAGCCGGCTGGGTGGTGGCTGTGGCGGGGGGTGCACTGCAGGCGAAAACCGTCATAGACAGGATGATGAGGGTTAAGAGGATGCGTTTCATCAGGACTCCTTTCGCAGGCGATCATTAATCTTTCTTGCAGGCAGACCAATATTTTTGGGAGAGGTTTAAAACTCCTGCTGCTCAGTGCGGGCGATGATCTCCTCCTGCAGGGCAGTGCTCAGGTCGCAAAAATAGTCACTGTAACCAGCGACACGCACGATCAGGTCACGGTATTGGGATGGATCCTTCTGCGCCAGGCGCAGGGTTTCGGTGTCCACCACGTTAAACTGGATGTGGTGACCGTCCAGCTTGAAATAAGAACGCACCAACTGCACCAGCTTGTTGAGACCCTCCTCATCCTTGAGCAGCTGGGGGGTGAACTTCTGGTTGAGCAGGGTGCCGCCGGTGCGGACGTGGTCCAGGCGGGCGGCAGACTTGAGCACAGCCGTCGGTCCGTGGCGGTCTGCCCCCTGGACCGGGGAGATGCCTTCGGAAAGAGGTGACAGGGCATGCCGCCCGTCCGGCGTGGCGCCGGTGACCGAGCCGAAGTAGATGTGACAGGTGGTGGGCAGCAGGTTGATGTGATAGTGACCGCCGCGCGTGTTGGGGCGGCCATCGATCAGGCTGTAATAGCTCTCAAAGACCCGCACCAGCAGATCATCGGCACGCGGGTCATCATTGCCATAACGCGGGGTGATGTTGAGCAGCAGCTGGCGTTGGCGCTCAAAACCGTTGAAATCCGCGCTCAACATTTCCAGCATCTCAGCCATGCTCATATTTTTCTGTTCAAAGACATGGAACTTGATGGCGGACAGGCAGTCTGCAATGGTGCCCATGCCCACGCCCTGGATGTAGGACGAGTCATAGCGCGGACCGCCATTGTGATAATCCCTGCCTTTCAGGATGCAGTCATCCACCAGCAGGGAGAGGAAAGGCGCTGGCATGTAAGCGGCATAAAGCTGCTCGATCAGGTTGTTACCGCGCATCTTGACGTCGATGAAATGGCGCATCTGCTGTTCAAATGCGGTGTACAGGTCATCAAAGCTGGCAAAAGCCAGCGGGTCACCCGTCTGTGGACCAAGCTGCAGCCCGGTACGCGGGTCGACGCCGTTATGTAGAGCCAGTTCCAGCAGTTTGGGGATATTGAAATAGCCGGTCAGGATGTAGGCTTCCTTGCCGAAGGCGCCGGTCTCCACACAACCGCTGGTGCCGCCATCGCGGGCATCCTGCAGGGATTTGCCCACCCGCACCATCTCCTGCACGACCAGGTCGGCATTAAAGACGGAGGGTTGACCGAAACCGGTGCGGATGATGCGGGCAGCACGCCTGACAAATCGATCCGGGTTCTTTTTGCTGACCTGGATGGAAGAGGAGGGCTGCAGCAGGCGCATCTCCTCGATCACATCCAGCAGGAGATAGGTCACATCGCTGACACCGTCCGAGCCGTCCGCGAGCAGACCGCCCAGGTTGACCTGGGCAAAATCGGTATAGGTGCCGCTCTCCTCCGCGGTCACACCCACTTTGGGCGGCGCGGGCTGGTTGTTGAACTTGATCCACAGGCATTGCAGCAGTTCTTCATATTCCCTGCCATACCGGTCCTCACCTGTTGCAAGTGAGTCGGGCAGGGGCTTGAGAAAAGGTTGCAGGTGGCGGTCGAGGTGACCCGGGCAGAAGGAATCCCAAGTGTTCAGCTCGGTGGTCACACCCAGGTGCACGAACCAGTAGGTTTGCAGGGCTTCCCAGAAGTCGCGCGGGGCGTGCGCCGGGACATGCGAGCAGACCGCCGCGATCTTCTTCAATTCTGCCTGGCGGGCAGGGTCGGTCTCGACCAGTGCCTGGCGGCGAGCTTCTTCGGCATGGCGCTCGGCAAAACGGATGAGGGCTTGCGCACAGATGCGCATGGCGTTAAGTTCTTCCTGCTTGGAATAAGCCTGGGGGTCATTGAGAAAATCCAGTCTGGCAAGGCTGGCATCGACCTTTTCGATGAAATCGAGCATACCAGCCTGGTAGATCTTGCCATCCAGCACGGTGTGACCCGGGGCACGCTGCTCCATGAATTCGGTGAAGATGCCGGCATCATAGGCTGCCTTCCACTCCGGGCTCATTTCCTGGAAGAGCCGCTCGCGCAGCGATCTGCCCTGCCAGAAGGGGATGACTTTCTCCACGTATGACTGGCGGGTGCGGGGGTCGACCCTGAAGCTGGTCTTGGGACGGGAATCGAGGATATCCAGGTCCTGCAGGTTGTGGCAGCACAGTTCCGGGTAGGTGGGGGCGGCTTTGGGGGCGGGTCCCTTCTCACCCACGATCAGTTCGCCTTCACCGATATGGATGGTCTTGTGTTCGAGCAGGTAGGCAAACGCCCGGGCGCGCTGGACAGGGACGGATCCCAGGCTGGAGGACTGCTGGTAAAAATCTGTCAGCAGTTCGGCGCGCTCGCTCGAGAGGGTCTCACGGGCGTCGAGGGATCGCTGGCGCAGTTTGCGCACACGGTCAGACATGGGCATGGAATGCAGTCTCCTGGAGGATTATTATAATCCGGTAAGGAGGAGCATTGGAGGTCGTTTTTATTCGAAACCCATTGAGGTAAAATGCAGTTGCACTAATAAGCTATAGAATTTGGATTCTTTCATAATTTAGTATTATTATAGATATTAATTGAGAATTTTATCTAAAGGGATTCCAATGAGAAGATTAATTTTGGATTTACTCGGAATATACGATCCAAATAAAACCAATAGCCTTCGAGTAGATAATAAAAGAAAAATAAGCATTGATATAATCTATCAAGAGTATTATCAAGAAATGCGAAGATATAGAGATTATGAATTAATTTCGTCAACTTGGTATACGGCAATCCTCATAGCTATAACAGGATTTGTTATTAACGTTTTATTTGGAAAAGGTTTTCCCCAGATAAAATTATTACTCAATTCGAATCTTCCCGTTCAAATCTTTACATCTTTAGCAACAACATTTATAGGTTGCGCTTCAATTTATTCAATTCGTTGGGCAAATTTACGTTATGAAGAGTTGAAGTATTTTGTATTTACGGTAAAAAAAAGTTATATTCAAGAAGATTACCAATTCACACCAAAACCTAGAAAAATGAAACCCGTTCGATTAATTTATTCAGTTCATTATCTTATTCTTTCAATTTTAAATTATGTAATTTTCTCACAGAAAATTTATGCATATATCATTTATGTATTGGTATTGAGTCTCATTTTTGTGTTAATTTTTTGTTGTTGCTTGCGTTGGGACAAGAACTGGGATAAAAAGGAATAATAAGAATAAATTTCAAAACAATAATTGTAAATAATCATTAAGGAAATAAATATACTCATTAGATATACTCCGACCCATTTTTCCAATAAAAATGAATCATTCAGGAGGTTTTGGATGAAACACCCTTCATTTCGACAAGTATTGAGATGGTTCGGTTTTTTGATCTGCCTGGTCATCCTGGTTATTACCACACAGGTGCAGAGCGGCTTTGCCGCGCCACAATGGATAATCCCCCGAGCGGGTGAGCTAAAGATGATTCCCTTGTACAGTGAGAACCACCAACTTTGTGTGGACCAGAAAGAAAAATTTGTTGTCCTGGTGATTAATGATCGCGGTGCCCCTATTCCTGGGGCAACTGTCCACGCCAATAATAAGACAATTACCACAGGACCTACCGGCTACGCAAGGTGGTATGAGGTGGCTGATAAACCTGGGCAGAAGACCATAACCTTCTATGCCACCAAGACGGGTTATTTCAAATCATTATCCAAGACCGCCACCTTCGAAGTCGTCGAATGCAACTGGAATCTGCGCATGGATTACAACGAAGATTTTTCAGATAATGAAAACACCTGGGTTTTCCAGGGAAGTGTCGAGATTGAGGATACACCTTTCACCGCCAATACAGACGGTTCCTTATTCCTGACGACCGGTCAATCATCCATCCAGGCACAGTATCATGGCACACTATATGATTTGATCAAACCGATGACCTGTACTCCCGAACCGCCACTGGAAGGCCCCTATCAGATCCAATTCAGTGGAGATTATAAAGATGGATTCTTGTGGATCTATCTTTCCGCTGTCCCGGTCCAATTACCGAGTACGGTTATGATCAACTGCAAAGCCCTTGACCCGAACCATACTATTAAGCCTTTTAAATATCCGACCGGGCAGAAGCTTGACCTGATCAAACAAGCTCAACTGTCGGAGATTTTTTGTTCAGGGGATGGATGTGTCAAACGGTTTAAGCTAAGCCGGGTGCAATTGTGGCCTTTTAACACGGCCAATTTTGCCAGTGGCGTCTTGATCATAGAACGAGAGAATAAGTAGAAAGGAAGGGAACCAATGCGAAGACCTGTACTGCATCCATTGTTTTCGATCTTCTGCCTGCTTGCTTTGGTTACCTCAGCCTGCAGTCTGGCTGCACCGGCGACTTCACCCAATTCCAACACCACCAGCGAATCACGCGGACCAGGTTCATTTGACCTGTCCAATGCTGGCATGGGAATGGATACCCTGGATGCCTATCGTGCCACTTTAAAGACCAGCTTCACGGGAATTGTCAGCGGAGCCGAAAGCTCCTGGAGCAAGATCTATATCCTGTCGGTTTCCAAACCTCGCCAGGCTCGCCTCCTGAGCATTTCTGACAATGATACCTCCCCAGATACATCATTGAACGGTTTGACCACCGGGCAGATGGACGGTCTGGTGTATACACGCCTGGAAGCTGCTGACCCGTGCTCAGCGAAATTCCTGACGACAGATAACGCGCCAGAAGCTATCGAACTGGCACAGATGCTTCCCATTGTATCTGGGGCGGAGGTGGTCAGTGCGGATGAAACCCTGGCGGACCAGGCAGTGACCCATTATCGCTTCGACGAACGCGCCATCGACATGGCAGGCCTCGGGACAGCTCAAGGAGAAATGTGGGTTGCCAACGATGGTGGTTTTGTGGTGAAGTACACCGTGCAGATCCAAAGCGACCAGGGCATCTATGATCCCGACCAGACCGGAACGATGACTTGGGATTATGAACTGAACAGCATGAAACAGCCTTTTGAAATTCCCCTCCCCCAAGATTGCCCGGCTGGGATGAGTGATGTACCCTTGCCCGACGAAGCGGGCAATGGAAAAAATGTGCCCGGATACCTGTCTTACACAACAGATCGATCAGTTGCAGAATCTGCAGATTATTACCAGAAGAATTTACCAGCCGCGGGTTTCCAGCTGGAAGGGACTCCACAGATCAATGACAACGAAACCTACCTTAAATATGTCAACGGCGACCGCAACCTGACCATCCTGATCATGCCTGGCACGCAGACTTCTGTCCAACTTATGATGGAGTTTGGAAGCAATCCGGTGGTCGCGATCCCCAACCCAACGGTTGAACCGACTGCTGCCGCAGCAGGGGACATAATAAGACGGATCAGCAATGCTCTTACCCTGGTTTTGGGTACTGATACCAATCCCAGCATCTTCCCCTCATATCACCTGGAGCTGACAGGCACCATCCCGTCTTTGGATTTCTCCAGTGGAACGATCGTAGTGAATAATGAGCAGATCTCTGCGGATGTTCAAGCAGGTAATATCCACCTTGTCGAAAACAAGACTCCCCTGGGAGGTTCACCTGTTACCACAGAAGGTTATCTGATCGACGAAACGAATTATCTGGTGTCAGGCGGTATCACCCAGGAAGATATTTTTGGCATCCAGATGATCTGGTTGGCATGGCCGCTCGACGTGCTGGGACCGTTGGGCATGGCAGGTATGGGTGCCGAAGCACAGGGCAGCGAAGCGTTCTCTGGGCGGTCCGCGGACAAGGTTGCCATCGACACCGCCAAAGCTGATCCTGCCAGCCTGGAAATGGCCAAAGGCATGATGCCGTTAAACCCGGAGATCAGCGAGGCACATGGAACGATCTGGCTGGACCATGAGACAAGCGCAATGCTCAAACTGGTCATCGATTACACTGGAAAATTCAAGGATTCTTCCGGAAACGTCGTTGGAAGCGCTCCAGGTCACATTGAAATAGAAGTTTCACATATCGGGCAGGTAACGGTGAGTTTGCCCAATTAAGAGATTGATATTCCAGGGTTTAAATATGTATGAAGTACCCGAGATCTTGTATTGATCCAGAGCTCTCATGGAAAAATGTCAGCCTGGGATCTAAGAATTTTTCGACGCAATCCCCAATACCCCGCTGCAATTGCGGTTGCACTCACAAGAAGGAAATAGATATACTCATTGGATATACCCAGACCCATTTTTATGCCACCTGAGAGGAAATTGACCCAGGTGATCGCTAAAAAACCGAACATAGTATTCAGGCGTTCTTGTAACGGGACTTGCATCCAGTGTTTACCCAGTAGCAGAATAAAACCGGGGAAAAGGGAAGCCAGTAGAAGAACAAACCATATCCCGTACCAACCCGGGAAATAAGGCTCGGAAATGTTCGGTGGATCAGCGATACCGGTTGCCATAAGAGTGAAGGCAGCTCCAATATTGATCCATAGAATTCTTTTCCAGATCTCGAGGCGCTTTTCTAATGATTTAATATTCATTTAAACCTCCTCAAGTGGGGGCGATGTTTGTTTCACCCCGATCTTTTCGCTGTTAATGACTGCTTGAATGCGTTTGGCGACATCAGGTGTTTCGAAGACGAGAATATTTCGCTGAATAAATTCCCCCAGTAACAGGAAACCCTTTCTTGTAAGATTGTAGTATCGTCGCTGGGGACCCAGTTCGGATTGTTGAAGTTCGCTCCTGACGATCTCGATGGATTCAAATCGATTGAGGGCGCGATAAATACTGTTGTCATCGACCGAAATGGTCTCCTGGCTGATGCCGTTTATGATCGTGCTCATCTCATAAGGGTAGGATGGACGTTCATGTAACAATAATAATATCCAGAAGGATAACAGACCTTTTTTGTATGTCTCTTCCCAGGCTCGGAGTAAATCCGTGATATTCTCATCGTCCATGGATATTACCTATCTAATCATCCTTTGGTATTATTCTATAGGAATAATAGCATAATAATTAGTAATTGTCAAGATTTGTTCAAGATATTTGCCTGCCTGAACGTAAACTTGAAATCAGGTCAGCCCTATTTTTGGGCTATCCTGACGGTACCCCCGGTTTCTTCAGGTTTTCTTTGTCCTCATCCCAATTCAGGGGATTGGATTCGATATAATTGGCGATCCGTTCGTGTTCGGTTTGATCACGGAGGATGTGTTCGTAATAATTACGCTGCCATAATTTTTGATTAAATGGTGGCCAGCCATTCGTCCGTACGCATTGGATATATTCATGGGTAGTGATGGATTTAAATGCACCCACAATTTCGCCAATGGTAGGGGCAGGTCTTGTGCCTGCCCGCTTTGAGGGGAATCTCTCATTTTGGGATTGGGCAACCACAAGGGTTGCCCCTACCTCATTGATTATGATTATTCCGTGAAAATGATTGGGCATGACCTGGAATATATCCACGTTAATAGTTGGATATTGTTCTGGCAGGGATAACCATAATCTGTCGACCATATTACCGGGTGCATTGCAGATCATATTTGAATCATGGATCTCCCCAAATAAACATAACCGTCCCTGGGTCACCATCGTTACGAAATACCCACCCGGCGAGGCCTAATCGTATCCTTTGTTGCGGATGGATCGGCGACGGTGAATTTGAGATTCGCTGTCCATCCTATACCTTCACCGCCAACCCAAAACTCCGTAACCGGTCTGCATACATCTGGACTTGCTCAAAAGAGGGGGGCTGGAGGGAGGAAAGGGCATATTCCATGTCCAGACCGCTGTATTTGGCTGAGGCGATGTTGTGGTAAGCCAGCAGTTCCACCGGCGGGCGGACCGGCAGTGCGCTCAGAAATTCGCCGATCCGTTGAATTTCATCAGAATCATCGTTGACACCCGGGATGACCGGGATGCGCACCAGCAGGTTGGCTTCCAGTGTGGACAATGCCTGCAGGTTGGCAAGGATGCGTTCATTGGAAAGACCGGTGTAGCATAGATGCTTCGCATGGTCGACTAGCTTCAGGTCATAAAGGAACAGGTCCACCAAGGGAGCGGCCTGCGCGATGGTCAGCAGGCTGGCAAACCCGCAGGTGTCCAGCACGGTGTGAATGTCCAGTTTCTTGCAGGCTTTCAGCAGCGCCAGGCAGAATTCTTTCTGGAAGAGCGGTTCACCGCCGGAAAGGGTCACACCCCCGCTGGATTCATCGAAGAAGGGCACATCCCGCTCGATGGCAGCCATCACTTCAACCAGGCTCATCGGTTTGCCCACAAGTTGGCGGGCTTCAGGGAAGCATACCCGCGTGCAGTCCCCGCACAGCTTGCAAGCCTCCCGGTCGGTCAGGGGACCGTTCGGGCTCCAGCTGAGGGCGGAATGCGAACAGGCTTCCAGACAGGCCTGGCACAGGTCACAGCGTTTGGGGCGGAAGATGATCTGGGGTTTGGGATCCTGGCTTTCGGGGTTGTGGCACCACCAGCAGTGCAGCGGGCAGCCTTTCAGAAAAATGGTGGTGCGGATACCGGGGCCATCATTGATCGAATATCTCTTGATATCGAAAACTATGCCATTCAGCATGGAGGCTGGATCAAGGTTTATTTTGGGGTTTTTCTGCACTGTGGGCGATGCGCTCCTGCAGGTCGGGCGGCCATTGCGAGGTATCCTCGGACGGGTAGATGCGCAGTTCCGGACCGTTCATCGTCAAAAGGTCAGCATTGCTGCAGTTGAGGATCTTGCGCGCCGCCGCCAGGCCGGTGGCGGTGACACCCGCCACGCCGTGGGATTCGGTGCTGGCACCGCACAGCAGCAAGCCTTCGAACTCGGTCTGAGTGCCGAAACCCAGCGGACCGAGCTGGCGGATTTTCTTGGCGATGCCGTACAGGTTGCCGTGCGTGGAATTTATATAATGAAGGTTGGTCAATGGTGTACCCAGGTCCCAGAAAACGATATGCTGGCTCAAGCCGGGAATGCGCTTCTCCAGCCCCTTGATCATGCGCCACGCCAAGTCTTCCTTGAGGGCATTGTAATCCCCCGGACGCTCGCCGTGCTTTGAATCCGCCCATTTGGCGAAGGCTTCATAACCCACAAAGGCGAACGCTTCGCAGGTGTGGTGCCCGCTGTGCATCTTGGAGGGATCCTTGAGGGTGGTGCAGGTCAGGAACATCATTTCTGGCGTGTCCGAGTGCAACACCCGGTCGGTCAGCCCATCCTGGTACAGGGATTCCAGGTCGGCGTGCTCGTAATACCAGTTATTGCCTGAATCAAGCCCGGCAGCGCGCAGGTCCAGGTCGGTGGCGAAGAACAGGCTTAGACTGGAAGTGGAATACTGGATATTTTGCTGCTTTCGGCGTAGTTTGGGGCTGAGCAATTCGCGGCCGATCAGCTGGTCAAAGGTGATGCCGGTGTCGGCGTTGCTGATGATGTAGCGGGCGCGCAGTTCACTGCCGTCCGCCAGGCGTACCCCGACCGCGCGCTGGTCCTGGATCAGGATCTTTTCAACCCGCGTGCGCAGGCGCAGCTCACCGCCGGCATGCTGAAAGGCATCGGCAAAGGCGGTTGGGATGGCGGTCGCGCCGCCCAGCGGGTAATATGCGCCATTGAAATAGTGATGGGTGATGCTGGACTGCATCAGGGCGGATACCTGGGATGGAGGCACGCCGTGATCGCCAGCCTGCCCCAACAGGAAACCTTTTAATAGCGGGTCGGAGACGAAGTGGTCGACCAGCTGCTGCCCCGACTTCCGCACCCAGCGCAGGATCGAAGCGGCGGACGGTGCTGCTTGCAGGGCGTCCAGCGGATTGCGGACATGTCCCAGTTCGTGCAAGCCTTCCACCAGCGTGTTGACAGTCTCGAGGTAGCCTTCGATGCCGTGCGCTTCGGCTGGGAAACGGGCTTTCAGGCGTTCAGCCAGCGCCTGCCTGCCTTTCGGGTAATCGAAGCGTTCCTGCCCGATGTAAATGTGATCGTAACCCTGCGGGTTGATCTCGCAGAATGCCAGGTCTGATGAAACCCCCAGCCCTTCATACACCTTGCGCAGGCTCTCCCCGGGCTGCAGGCTGCCGATGTAGTGCACGCCGGGGCTGAAGCGGTAGCCCTGCTTGCTGAATGAATGGGTCCAGCCGCCCACACGGTTGTGCTGTTCACACACCAGTACCTTCAACCCTTTCTGAGCGAGCGGCAGCGCGGCAGCCAGCCCGCCTGCGCCGGAACCGATCACGATCACGTCATAGACCAATTGCGTCATACCCTTCCCTTTGGCGTATCAATTTAGAGATTCAAGGTCAGCCAGATCCTGGTGCTGCCCGGAGGCTCTCTTGTTCACTTCTGTAAAAATGATAATATTCTGTCATTGCGAGCATTTTTTTCAGCGAAGCAATCTCACACCTATCTTGGGGATCCCACAAAGAGATTGACACACCACTGAAAAAACTGTGGCTCGCACATCGTCCCCGTAAGGGGATTGACAATAGAAAATTGGGGAATTCATTGATCAAAGTATACAACAAAAGCAATGGGACTTGACTCTGGAGGAAATGCGGGTAAGGTTTTATTCCTGCCGGGTTTTACTGAGCTTGATGGTCACATCCGTGGGTAGCGCCAGCCCGGCTTCCACTTCGATCGCCTTGATGATACCGGACGGCACCGGGCAGGCGGTGTGGGTACAATATTTAACCCCCATCTCAAGCGTTCGAGGCATCTTTCTGAAGGAGATCTCCTGGTAGGGATTGACCTCGGTCAATTCCTGCGCCATGCGCTGGATGGCGGCACATTCACTCTGAATGGAGATGGTGCACATCTTTCCGTTCATTTGTGTATCGACGGTGGTGTTAAAACCACAATTGCCTGGGAAGATCTCTGCTTTTGCCAAGTTCACGCTCCTGAAGTACCTAATTTACCACAAAGGTATCCGGGAAAACAAGGGGGACATCCTGCCACTGGGTGGATCTACCTGTGGAGGACGAACATCCTTTTAGCGGGAGTGGGTAGCCTTTTAAAAACCGTGGTGTGGACAGCTCTTCTGTCCACACCACTAATCTTTTCGATTGTGACCCGGTCAACAGGGTCAGATGCTAACCTGCGACGGGATTGCTATTGCTCTTCTTCTCTTTCTTAAGTTTCCTTTTTTCCTTGACATCGTGCAGCGGTTTCTTTCTTTTTTCTTTACCGGTCTTATCCTTACTTCCTTTGTCGGGCATGACCATTCTCCTTCACTAAGTGGCGGGTTCCCAGAGACTCACAAGTATGCGCTGTCTAAAACCTTATACAAATTTTACACTATCCACAGAAACCCGTAAAGATTCCGTATTTTCGCCTCTGGAGCATCAACTAACATGGATGGATTGGTTTTTAACGCAGCCTTTATTCAGAACCTATGTGATCTTTAATTATCGAATTATAACTGAATTGCAATTCGAGATACTTGCCGCGTTGGGTGATGGCGGACAAGATCATAGTTCGATTGCAGATTCAACCAGAATTCAGGGGTGGTACCGAAAGCCTCTGCAAAGAACCAGGCGCTCTCGGGAGTGATGCCGCGTTTTCCCCGGACAATTTCGTTGATGCGTTGGACCGGAACACCGATATGTCCTGCAAAAGCCACCTGTGTGAGACCGAGCGGGTTTAGAAATTCCTCCAGCAAGATTTCTCCAGGATGAGTAGGGATTCGATTTTCAGGAAGCATTTTTACTCCATATAATTTGTATAACCGGGACATCAGTGATAATCAACAAGTGAAATATCCATTGCGCCTTCAGCCCATCGAAAGATTATTCGCCACTGGTTATTGACCCGAATACTATAATAACGTGCAGGTTACCTTTCAGAGCCTCCAGTCGATTTCCTGGTGGTGAACCCAGGTCGTCAAGTTCGTGAGCAGCGTTTATCACGTCCAGTTTACGAAGCGCAATAGAAACAATACTATTCGGGAACCGCCTTGCTCGGGATGAATTTCTGCCGTGAAATAGATCTGCGGTTGCTGAATCTCCGAAGGATCGAATAGACATTAACCAGATTATAATGCTTTCACGGTATCCATGCAAGGCGCATACACAGGTAAGTAAAAAATACCCGCCGCCTGGATGAGGGGGGCATCCAAGCGACGGGCAATCTAATTATGCCATACTTCCTTCAATTTTGGCAAGGGAATTAGGACAGATCAGTCCAAATCATAGACAATTGTAATGCCAACCCGTGATATTATTCCGGCGGTTTGTAGTCCAAAGATTGATGGCGGAAGTAGGTATTGTACAGCATGGAGTAATGCCCGCCCTGCCTGAGCAGACCGTCATGGTCACCCTGCTCGATGATGGCGCCGTCCTGCATGACCACGATGCGATCTGCCGCCCGCACAGTGGACAGGCGGTGGGCGATCAGCAGGCTGGTGGTGTCCTGCAGGATCAGGTTGAGCGCCTGCTGGATCTGCCACTCGGTGAATGGGTCAATGCTGGCAGTAGCTTCATCCAGGATGAAGATGGACGGTTTCTGCACCAGCACGCGCATCAGCGCCACCAGCTGCCTCTGTCCCATCGACAGCCGACCGCCGCGCTCCCCCACCTGGCTTTCCAGCCCGTCCGGCAGGGTCTCGAGCCACTCCCCTTCACCGATGCGCTTCGCCAGGCTCAACATCTCGGCATCACTCGCGCCCGGCACAGCATAGCAGATGTTCTCTGCCACGGTGCCCGAGAACAGGAAAGGCACCTGTGTGACGATACCCAGTTGGCGGCGGTAGGCTGCCAGGTCGAACGAGCGAATATCCAGCCCGTCCAGCAGCAGGCTGCCCCCCTGGAATTCATAGAAACGGGCAATCAGCTTTGCCAGCGAGGATTTGCCTGCGCCGGTGTGCCCGACGATCGCCAGCGTCTCGCCCGGCTGCACCTGCAAACTGAAATCGGTCAGGATGGGGTCGTGGTCGCTGTAACGGAATGCCAGCCGATCGAAGCGGATCTCGCCTTTAAGTCGGGGTACCTCCAGGCTGGCGGTCTGGATGACGTTGGGCTCGGCATCGATCAGGGCAAAGACCCGCTCGGAAGCCGACAGACCGGATTGGATCTGCGCCCAGAAGGCGGACAGGCTCATGACCGGGAACATGAAGCTGTCCAGGCTCATGATGAACAGGTACCAGGCTCCGGCGGAGACCAGCCCCTGACCCACGCTCAACCCGCCAAAATAGACCAGGATGGCAGTGAAGATACCGCCCAGGGCATTCAGGGTCGGGAAGACCAGGGATAGCACGAAGCCGCGGCGCACGTTGACCTTGTAGGAAGTCTGGTTGGCGCGGTCAAAGGTTTCGAATACGCTGTTCTCCTGCCGGAAGTTCTTGGCGATCGAGATGCCGCTGACGGTCTCCTTGATGGCTGAGTTGACATCCGCCATCGCCTGCATGCCGCGCCGGGTCACATTGCGGGCGATGCGCCGGTAGCCGAGCGCCAGCAGGAACAGGAAGGGCAAAAAGGAGAACAGGATCAGAGACATGCGGGTCTCTGTGCTCGCCAGCACGATCCCAAGCAACACGGCGCGCGTGATCTGCGAGCCGACATCCGTGACGATGCTGACCAGTTGCCCGAACTCATTAGTGTCGGAGGTGATGCGCGAGACGATGCGCCCGGAAGCATACTGGTCGTAGAATGACAGGTCATGGGCGGTGGCTGATCGAAATGCCTGGGTGCGCACATCCAGGATGACATCTCCGACCGAGCGCGCCAGCAGGCTGCGGCGTGCCCAGTTGAGCAGCCAGGTCAGCAGACCGATCAGGAAGACCGTCCCGCTGATGAGCAGGATGGGGTTCAAACCGGGTTTGCCTGCCAGCAGGTCCACCCCCTTGCTGACGATTACGGGTTGGGTGGCACCCAGAACGGATACGATCATCACCAGAC
>Ga0315286_10002088_pt1 | contig 18469 bp, 13 predicted proteins | sample YL17G10_0_MG_FD_205038 | JGI IMG/M metagenome (GOLD analysis project Ga0315286, IMG submission 205038) | Sediment microbial communities from Yellowstone Lake, YNP, Wyoming, USA - YL17G10_0 | ecosystem: Environmental > Aquatic > Freshwater > Lake > Sediment | place: USA: Wyoming | collected... | reverse complement strand
TTCAAGATGGAGAGCCACAACCACCCGAGCCAGGTGGAGCCGTTCCAGGGCGCGGCGACGGGCGTGGGCGGTATCATCCGGGACATCTTCACGATGGGTGCGCGGCCGATCGCGGTGCTCGATTCGCTCCGATTCGGGGAGCTAGACCAGCCGCTTGCCCGCTACCTCCTCCGTGGTGTGGTCAACGGCATCGCTTTCTACGGCAACTGCCTTGGCGTGCCGACCGTCGGCGGCGAGCTGCGGTTCGAGGAGCCGTACAAGGGCAATTGCCTGGTCAACGTGATGGCCGTCGGAGTCGTTGCGACAGACAAGATAGCGACGAGCAAGGCGACCGGTGTGGGGAACCCGGTCATGGTTGTTGGCAACTCGACGGGCAGGGACGGCATCGGCGGTGCGAGCATCTTGGCGAGCCACGAGTTCGGGGAGGGCGAGGAGAAGCGCCCGACGGTCCAGATCGGCGACCCATTCACCGAGAAGTGCCTGATCGAGGCCTGCCTGGAGGCCCTCGACAGCGGCGGGGTGGTGGCGCTGAAGGACATGGGAGCGGCCGGGCTGACCTGCACGACCTGCGAGATGTCGGCGGCCGGCGGACACGGGATGGAGGTAGAGCTCCAGAAGGTGCCGCGCCGGGAGCCGGGCATGGAGCCCTGGGAGATGCTGATGTCGGAGTCGCAGGAGCGGATGCTACTCGTCGCGCAGAAGGGCCGCGAGGAGCAGGTGCTGGCCATCTTCCGCAAGTGGGGCCTGAACGCGGTCATCGTTGGGCAGCTCACGGGTGACGGCATCCTGCGCATTCGGGACAACGGCCAGCTCGTTGCCGAGCTGCCGGCCGAGACGCTCGCCAGTCCGCCCGTCTACCACCTCCCCACGGAGGAGCCGGCCTACTACCGCGAAGTGCAGTCCGCCGATCTCTCGAAGCTGCCGATGCCGAGGAGTATGGGAGGGGTGCTGCGCGACCTGCTGTCGAGCCCGAACATCGCCAGCGCCGAGTGGGTCTACCAGCAGTACGACCACATGGTGCAGACGAACACGGTCGTGCTGCCGGGCTCGGAGGCGGCGGTGCTACAACTGAAGGGCTACAAGCAGGGAATCGCGATTACGACCGACGGCAACGGCCGCTATTGCTACCTCGACCCGTACCTGGGAGCACAGCTTGTGGTGGCGGAGGCGTGCCGCAATCTGGTGTGCGCCGGGGCGGAGCCGGCCGGCGTGACCGACTGCCTGAACTTCGGCAACCCGGAGAAGCCGGACCGCTTCTGGCAGTTCACGCGCTGCGTCGAGGGGCTGGCGGAGGCGTGCCGCAGCTTCAACCTGCCGGTGGTGAGCGGCAATGTGAGCTTCTACAACGAGACGCCGGAGACGGCGGTCTACCCGACGCCTGTGCTCGGCGTGGTGGGCGTTCTCGACGATGTGCGCCGGCACTGCACCGTCGGGTTCAAGCAGGCGGGCGATGTGATCCTGCTACTGGGCGACAGCTACAACGATCTGGGTGGCACCGAGTACCTGAAGCGGCATCACGGGAGGGTGACCGGGCGGCCGCCGGCGCTCGATCTGGAGCGTGAGAAGGGGGTGCAGGCGGTCTGCCTGGATGCCGTCAGGCAGGGACTGGCGGCCTCGGCGCACGACTGCTCGGACGGCGGGCTGGCGGTGGCGCTGGCGGAATGCTGCATCTGGGGCAAGACGGGGGCGAAGGTGGCGGTTCCACAGGGGGAGGCGCGGCTGGACGCGCAGCTATTCGGCGAATCGCCATCTCGCATCATCCTGTCGGCCGCCGCGGCAGACGCAAGAAAGATCGAGGAGCTGGCTGCCCGGCGCGGCGTATCCATACATAGGTTGGGCGCGGTCGGCGGCGACACGCTGGTTGTGGAGGCGCAGGGCAAGGAGCGCATCTCGGTCCGGGTGTCGGAGATGGAGCGTATCTGGCGCGGGTCCATTCGGTCTTTGATGCTCCAGTAGCGGGGTATCATGATCTCGGGGGAAGGACAGGAAGTCCCGGGCCGGCTCTCGAACCAGAAGGGCGTCCCCGAGTCGCGATGAAGAAGGCCTGGGGGTGGTGTTGGCTGAACCTGATCGGCGGGACAGGGACAAGAGAGGCAATGGAAGCAGACAAGATGCTCCTCGCGCCGCCTGAGGCGCGCGAGGCGTGCGGCGTCTTTGGCATCTACGGGCCGGGTGAAGACGTATCTCGTCTGACCTACTTCGGGCTGTTCGCCCTCCAACACCGGGGGCAAGAGAGCGCGGGCATCGCGGTATCAGATGGGCGGGAGGTCAGCAGCTTCCGCGAGATGGGCCTGGTATCCCAGATCTTCAGCGAGGAGAAGCTGTCCGAGCTGAAGGGGGACCTGGCGATTGGCCACACCCGCTACTCGACAACCGGCTCCAGCACCCTGGCGAACTCGCAGCCGATGGTGGCAGAGTGGAGGCGCGGCAGCATTGCGCTCGCCCACAACGGCAACCTGGTGAACGCGATGGAGCTGCGCCGCGAACTGGAGGAGGCGGGCGAGACCCTCGAGGCGACGAGCGACAGTGAGGTGATGCTGCGCATGCTCGCCCGGGAGGCGAACCGCACCGGCAGCGTGCCGGAGGCGATCGCGGCCTGTGCGCCGTCCTGGCTGGGTGCGTACTCGGTCACTATCCTGACCCCGAAGAGCGTGATCGCGGTACGCGACCCCTATGGCGTGCGGCCGCTCTGCATCGGCCGGCTGAATGGCAAGGCGCACGTATTCGCCTCGGAATCGTGCGCGCTGAACGTCATCGGCGCCGAGCTGGTGCGCGAGGTCGAGCCGGGCGAGATGGTGATCGCCGATAAGGACGGTGTTCGCTCAGAGCGGGTGGGGCAGAGCCCCCGCGTCGCCCTGTGCGTCTTCGAGTACATCTACATGGCGCGCCCGGACAGCCAGATCGGCTCCCACCTCTGCTACGAGGCGCGGCGGGGCCTGGGCCGGCAGCTCGCCAAGGACTGCCCGGCAGACGCTGACGTGGTTATCCCCGTGCCCGCCACCGGCTGGCCGGCCGCCATCGGTTTCGCGGAGGAGTCGGGGCTGCCGTTCGGCGAGGGGCTGATCAGGAACTGGTACGTGCCCCGGACGTTCATCCAGCCCGACCAGCGGCTGAGGGAGCTGGGCGTCCGGGTGAAACTGAATCCGCTCAAAGCGGCCCTCAAGGGCCGCCGGGTGGTGATGGTGGACGACTCGATCGTCCGAGGCACGACCAAACGCGGCATCGTGAGGATGATACGGGAGGCGGGAGCGAAAGAGATCCACGTACGCATAAGCGCCCCGCCCTATCGTTGGCCCTGCTACTATGGAGTTGACACGAGCAACCGCTCCGAGCTGATAGGCGCGCGCTGCAGCGTGGAGGAGATCAGGCAGGCGATCGGCGCCGACACCCTGGGGTACCAGTCGGTCGAAGGCCTGCTGAAGGGTGTCGGGGTGCCGCGCCGCAAGCTTTGTATGGCCTGCTTCACCGGCCGCTATCCGATTCCCATTCCCAAGGATGTGAAGCTCAGCAAACTGGACCTGGAGGAGCCCGAGTGGCGAGAAGGAAAGGGCGAGGACACGGCTCCGTCCCCATCACCTACCGGGACGCGGGAGTAGATATCCAGCGAAAGACCGCGACGCTCGAGCGTATCAAGCCCCTCATCCGGTCCACCTTCACGCCGCAGGTGGCGGCAGACATCGGTACGTTCGGCGCCATGTTCTCGCTGGCCGAGGTGGCCGGGCCCGAATCACTGCTCGTCTCGAGCGTTGACAGCGTTGGCACCAAGGTGATGGTCGCCTCGATGATGAACCGCCACACCACCGTGGGCCAGGACATCGTCAACCACTGTGTCAACGACATTCTCGTCCAGGGAGCGCGCCCGCTCTTCTTCATGGATTACATCGCGGCCGACCAGCTTCTTCCCGAGCTGATCGCGCAACTGGTCGAGGGCCTTGCGACCGCCTGTCGGGAGGTCGGCTGCGCGCTGATCGGCGGCGAGATGGCTGAACTCCCTGGCATGTACCGCCCGGGCCAGTATGACCTAGTGGGTTTCGTCGCCGGCGTGGTGGAGCGCGGCAAGGCAATCCGCGGCGACCGCATCGCTCCAGGCGACGCGGTGATCGGCCTCTCCTCCAATGGGCTGCACACCAACGGGTACTCGCTTGCGCGCAAGCTGTTCTTCGAAGTCGCCGGGCTGTCAGTTGACCAGTACGTGCCCGAGCTGGGGCGGACGATCGGCGAGGAACTGCTGCGCGTGCATCGGTGCTACTACTCTTCGGTGTTGCCGCTGCTGGGCGAGGTCGAGGTCAAGGGGATGGCTCACATCACCGGTGGCGGGCTGCCCGACAACCTGGTGCGGGCGCTGCCGGAGGGATGCCGTGCGGTGATCGAGCGGGGGAGCTGGTGTGTGCCGCCTGTTTTCAGGGTGATTCAGGACCTGGGCCGAGTGCCTGATGAGGACATGTACCATACCTTCAACATGGGCGTGGGGTACGCGCTCGTGGTGCCGAAAGACCGAGCTGAGGAGGCCGCCTCCCGGCTCTCGGTCAGCGGCGAGACGGCCTACGCGATCGGCCGCATCGAGGAGGGCGAGCGGAGCGTACTGATCGCCTAGCGGGGACAGAAACCGCAGGACAGCGGAAGGGCATTGCCCACCTCCGGCCAAAGGACATGGGCAAGGCCCAGCGAAGAAGGCCGTGGGCGTGAGTTTTGTCGCGGGGAGCAGTGAAATTCATCCAACAATCATCCGATGCAACTGCGGGCATCGCATCGTCCGCAGGGACGTCATCCAGACGGGGCTTTATCTCAGCGTTCTCGGGCCGAGCTATGTCTACGTGCGCTACCGCTGCGGGCGATGCAAGCGAATGGGCGAGCAGCTAGTCGAGCAGGAGGCATGGGACCCATCGGTGCTGCAGCCGGCCCCTCGGCTGCGGGCCGAGGTTGACCTGACGCGCTTCCGCGAGATGGGCGAGATCACCCCGGATGAGATCATCGCCTTCCACTACGCGCTGCACCGGTTGAGCGGGGATCCCAACGAATAGGTATTGGGGTGGCAGGGAGGAAGGAGTCGAGATTCGAGATTAGAGAGTGGTTTTCGACTCTCGACTCTCGGTCTTAGCTCATGCTACTGCATCGGGTGTTGACAGCCGTCGTCGGCATTCCGGTCGCGCTCCTGCTGATCTACCTCGGGGGATGGTATCTGGCGGCGCTGATGGCGGCCGTCGCCGTGGGCGGGCTGCGGGAGCTATACGGACTCCTGGCGGCGCGCGATAGGGTCGCCTATCCGTGGCTCGGGTATCCGCTCGCGGTGATCCTGATTGGGGCGGGAGCCGCCGGCAAAGCGCCAGGTCCTTGGCTGCCGTTGGAGGCGGGGCTGCTCGTCGGCGCGTTCGCTATCTCCGCCTGGTGGATGCTGGCCGCGGTGGTGCAACCGGCCGGCGGCAAGCTCTTCGCCACCGTCTCCGCGCACATCTACGTGCCTCAACTGCTCAGCTACCTCGTGCGGCTGCGCGGCCTGCCGGTGCTAGCTATTGCGCCTCGCGGCGCTCACACCACCGTCCCGGCGGGAGCGCTGTTCGTCGCGCTGGTGATGGCGGTGATCTGGGGAATGGATACTGCCGCCTACGCGGTCGGGAAGACGATGGGCCGGCGCAAGCTCTGCCCGACCATCAGCCCGGGCAAGACCGTGGAGGGGGCGATCGCGGCATTCCTCGCCGCGGTAGTGCTGTCAGGGGCGATCGGCTACTGGTTCAGACTGCCGCTTGAACGCGGGGTCGTGCTGGGCGCTGCCATCGGCATCCTCGGCCAGGCCGGCGATCTGTTCGAGTCCATGCTCAAGCGGCGGGCCGGGGTGAAGGACTCGGGGGCGGTGCTGCCGGGCCACGGCGGGTTGTTGGACCGGTTCGACAGCCTGCTCTTTGCCGCGCCGCTGGCGTACTTCTACCTGAGCTTCGTGACAACATGACCACAGAGGCACAGAGGACACAGAGACTACATCAAAGGTAACCGTTAACCATACGCTTGATGCCCTGACGGAGCACGGGCACGTTGAAGTTGATGAGCAGGCCAAGGTGGATTCCCGTGAGACGCAGGTATGTGAGCAACTGGGCCTCGTGGATAGGCAGCAACTCCTCCACTGACTTGAGCTCCACGACCAGCATTCCTTCGACGATCAGGTCAAGCCTGTAGCCACAATCCACCCTCTCGCCCTTGTACTCTACGGGCAGAGGCTGCTGCTGCTCGTACCCTATCCCCCGCAGGTCCAACTCGCGTCGCAAGCATGCCTCATATGCTGATTCCAGCAGGCCGGGGCCGAGGGCCTTGTGTACCTCGATAGCAGCCCCGATCACTCCGTCGCTGATCTTGTTCTCTAGTATCCCCTTCTCCGTGTTCTCTGTGCCTCTGTGGTTCATCTCAGTCAGCGCCCCGCCGCCAACCGCTCCGCCAGATAGCTGGGCAGGCCGGCCTTCACCATCTTGTCCTGGGCGGCCTCGATGTCATAGCTGACGCGCCGGATCTCGATTGCTCGATCCTCCACCCGCCACACGCCGCAGCTCGCCGCCGGATTGCCGTCCCGAGGCTGGCCGACGGCGCCCTGGTTCACGATGTACCGCACGCCGTCTTCCAGGTCAACGGTCCCGCCCGACCAGAGGGACACCTGCTCCGGGAAGCGGCTGCCGCGGCCCCTCTGGGACCCTGAAGGGCCCCCTCGGGGTCCCGAAGGGCGCGTCCGGTAGTACTCGGTGATATGGGTGTGGCCGATGAAGGCCAGATCGCCCGGCATTGCGTCGAAGCACAGCCGCGCCTCATCGGGTGTGGTGATGTAGTCCATCTCATCGGGCAACGAGCCGTGCACGATCAGCGCGCCATCGGCGTGCGCGGTGAGGGGCAGGGATCCGAGGTAGGAGCGGTCATCTGGGGTGAGCTGCTGCGCCGTCCACTCGACAGCCGCTTGGGCGAAGGGATTGAACCGGCCAAGATCGTAGCTGCCGATGGCCGCCAGGTCGTGGTTGCCCGCCACGCAGATCAGCCTGGGAAGCCGCCGGATGGTTTCGAGGCAGGGGCGGGGGTCGGCGCCGTAGCCGACGATATCGCCCATGCATAGGAAGCCGTCAACACGCCCGAGCGCCTCCAGCACAGCTTCGAGGGCTTCGAGGTTCGCGTGGATGTCGGAGATCAGGCCGTAGGTCATGGGCCGAACGGAACCACAGCGTATTCCATAGCTGTTCGCCCACAAAATAACATGGGCGGACAGCTTTCGTCCAGTTCCTGCGTCTGCCCTCAGAACCTTTGGGTCGATCTGTGCGTCCAATGAGTGTGGGCCCGCTTGCTCTTCGGGAAACGCCGCCCAACGGCCGGAGGTGCTGGCCGGCCCCGCGGCGAAGCCATGGATGGATCCGATATCGCGCCTTTCGGGGGTGCGCCTGATGCCGACGAGGGGTTTGTCTGTTCTGCTCCGATATGGTTGGCTGCTCGCCTTGACGATGTCCGCGACCATCGCTGCCGGCCAGGACCTCCACTGGGGCGCGACCATGGGGTTCGGCGGCGCCTACAAGGAAGGGGCCTGGGCGCCGGTCTTCGTGGACATCGCCAACCAGGGCGAGTCGGCGACCGGCGAGATCACCGTTCCCATCCTCGACCAATCGCAGAGCGGCCGCCAGGTGATCGTCTACTCCAGGCCGGTCGAGGCGCCGCGTAACTCCCGCAAGCGCTACCTCCTCTATGTCCCGTCCGGGCATACGGAGAAGGTCTACCTCAGGCTTGGCCGCACGCAGTACGAACTGGAGCTATCGGGCGCCAGGTCGGCGGATCGCAATGACGCGCTGGTGGTGGTGCTCGGCGGCGACCGAGGGCTGCTGAACTTCCTCCAAGGCGCGCAGGCCGCGCCGCCGGCGACGCTGATCTTCGAGCGGGAATCGCCTGGCGGCCCCGGAGGCGGGGGACAGAGCGGGCCGGTGATCCAGATCGGCCGCGCCGAGTGGCAGTCTCTCCCGGACTCCTGGTTGGGCTGGGACGGCGTGGACGCAGTCGTCCTGGGTGACGGCGGCTTCGCCGGCGCCAGTCAGGAGTCCATCGAAGCCCTCCTCCGCTGGGTGGAACTGGGCGGTACCCTGGTTGTCCCTGGGGGCGTGCTGGCGCCCCAACTAGCTGCGAGCCCGATCGGCCGGATGCTCCCCATCGGCGTGCAAGGAACCGCCACGGCGGCAGGACTGGAGGCGCTCGCCGGCTGGGCGGGAAAGCCGATACAGCCGGGGCCGGTGCTCGTGGCGTCGGGGCCGTTGACGAAGGGTGCATCGGTGCTGTGCGGCTCCACGGAGCAGCCGCTGATCACTCTCCGCGCCCTCGGCGCCGGCCGGATCGCGATGGCTGCGTTTGACTACACCTCGGCGCCGGTGAAGTACTGGGACGGACAGACCGCGATGTGGCAGCGGCTGATCGCGCAGGCCCCGGCGCCTCCATCGGTCACACACGCGGGCGAGCTCAGTTTCCCCTACAACCCCGAGATCACGCTGCTGGACGCCGCCACTTACACGCCCGCGGCAGCGCTGCCCCCGTTCTGGCTGCTGCTCGGGTTCCTGGGCGCCTACATCATCGTGCTGGTGCCGGTCAACTACGCTTTGCTCAAACGCTGGGACCGCCGTGAGCTTGCCTGGGTCACGACTCCCATTATCGTCATCGCCTTCACCCTCGGCGCGTATGTAGTGGGCTATGGGATGCGAGGCGGGCAGGTCGTCCTGAACCGCCTCGCCGTCATCGAGGCGGCGCCGGGCGCCGGCCTGGCGCGGGGCCGCGGCTATGTCGGTATCTTCTCCCCCGGCCGTATGACCTTCGACCTGTTGCTCAAGGGCACAGCGGCCAGCGCTCGCGACCTGGCGAGGGAGGGTGAGCGAACGCGCGGCCCGGCAAGGGTCGTCTATGGGCCCGAGCCCAAGGTTGCCGATATCGGCATGAACATGTGGACCTCCCACGCATTCGGCGTGGAGTTTCTCGCGGATCTGAAAGGCGGGCTCGACGGCGTCATCGAGTATGATGGGAAAGAGTTGCGGGCCCGGGTCGAGAACAAGACGGGACACCGGTTGAGAGCGTGTCGCCTAGTCCATGGCAACACCCAAACCAGGGGGAAGGACATCGCGGCAGGCGACCGCGCAGATTGGGTGCTGGGAGCCTTCGCCGCGATCGGAGATCGCAATCGCTTCACCGGGAACCAGCCCACACAGCTAGATGTGAAGGAAGGGATGCAGGATCTCGCCGTTCGCTCCATCTTCGGCACCTTCCAGCGAGGAGGTGCGACATCGCTCACCACCAAGGAGCCGTGCTTCGTCGCCCTTGTTGATGATCCGGTCGTCCCGGCGGAGTTGAGCCGGCGGGGGTCGCAGACCCAAGATCTCAGCGTTCTCATCGCTCGGCTGCCGCTGCGCCTCGCCTCGGGGCGTCGCATCGGCGTCCTGCAGTGGATGGTGGCGGGCCGTCCGGTCGCTTCCGAAGGCTCCATCACCGGTGGCGAGGTATGGGACCCGCAGGTGACCCTACACCAGGGCACGGTGGTGTTCGAGTTCCGACTGCCGGTGGGGGAGAAGGGCGGGGTCGCCCGCGCGCTCACGCTGTCGGCAGCCTCCGGGCAAGGGGGGCCGGGTCAGCCGCTGGCGCCGGGCGCAGTGGCGGTGTCGGCGCTCAACGTTCGCCTGAATGGCTGGCAGGAGCTTCCCTCAGGGCCGGCCTCGGTGCGCTTCCCGAACGCCGCGGACTACATGACCAGGGACGGTCGCGTGCTGGTGAAGATCGAGGCCCTCACGGACAACGTCACCCTCTGGGACGTTGGTCTGGCGGGGCAGCTGGATACCTTCTGACGAGGCCGGCCATGATCGAGATCAAATGCCTGACCAAGAAGTTCGGCGCTCTTACTGCCGTGAATGAGCTGTCCTTTCGTATCGAGCGCGGCGACGCCTTCGGCTTCGTCGGCCCGAACGGCGCGGGCAAGACCACCACGATCAAGATGCTCGCCACGCTGCTCATGCCTGACGGCGGCTCGGCCACCGTCAACGGCCACGATGTGGTGAAGGAGCCCGAAGCCGTCCGCGCCTGCATCGGTTACATGCCCGACTTCTTCGGCGTCTACGATGATATGAAGGTGTGGGAGTATCTCGACTTCTTCGCCGCCGCTTACCGCGTGCCGGCGCAGAAGCGCCCGCAGTTGATCCGCGATGTGCTGGAGCTGACCGACCTCTCCCACAAGCGCGACGATTACGTTGATGCTCTCTCCCGGGGGATGAAGCAGCGCCTCTGCCTCGCCAAGACGCTCGTCCACGACCCCGATGTGCTGCTGCTCGACGAGCCGGCCTCCGGCCTCGACCCGAGGGCCCGCATCGAGATCCGAGAGCTGCTGCAAGAGCTGGTCAAGATGGACAAGACGATTCTCATCTCCTCGCACATCCTGCCGGAACTGGCGGAGCTGTGCAACAAGATCGCCATCATCGAGGGCGGGAAGCTGGTGCTGGCCGGCGATGTGAAGGAGATATCCTCCCAGCTCGCGGGGGGCCTACGGCTCATCATCCGCACCACGGACCGGCTGGAGGAGGCCTGCACGTTCCTTGCCGGCCGCCCTGAGATCTCGGGCGCGGAGGTGGTGGAGGGGAACATCGAGTGCGTCTACCAGGGGCCGGAGGGAGAGCAGCACTCGATCCTCACCTGCCTGGTGCAGGCGGGATTCCAGGTGCAGTCCTTCAGCGAGGAGGCCACCGACCTGGAGGACCTCTACATGCGGCTCACCAGGGGAATGGGGAGCTGATGAACGCGGCGCTGGAAGCTGCCCTCTACCGCACCTTCCACCTGAACCCGTGTGTGGCGGTGCATGAGCTGCGGATGCGCATGAGGGGATGGCGGCCCTTCGGCGTGCTGCTGGTCTACGTCTGCGTCGCCATCGGGGCGGTGCTCATCGCACTCATCCCTCTCACCCTCGGGCGCCGTTACTTCGGCTCCGAGTTCTTCCAGATCGGCCGCGTCGCTTTCGCCACCCTCGCCCACACCCAGCTCACCCTCATCATGCTGATCCTGCCCGCCTACGCGGCCGGGGCAATCGCGCTGGAACGGGAGAAGCGCACGCTCGAGATGCTCCGCGCTACCCTGGTCACGCCCTTCGATGTTGTCACGGGCAAGCTCGTGGTGGTGCTCGCTTTCGGCGCCACGCTGCTCATCTCGTCACTGCCGGTGGCGGCCTGGTGCATGATGCTGGGCGGCATCGCACCGGAGGAGGTGTTCTACAGCTACAGCTTCCTGCTGATGGCCGCGCTCTTCGTCACCGGCCTGGGGATCGTCTTCTCGACCATGATGAAGCGCTCGACGGGCGCAGTGGTGGCGACCTATGGCATCCTCATCACGCTTGGAGTCGTGTCTGTGGTGGTGCCGGCAATCATCATGATCCCGATGTACATGAGCTCCGGGCCGCCCGCGCTTGGGCCGATCGCCGCCTTCGCGATCACGCTGGTGCTGGCGCTGGTGACGGGCTGGCTTGTGTTCCTGGGGGTGAGGGCGCTCGTCAGGCGCCTGCGGGCGGTGCGGGGATGGCTGGGGCTGGCGCTGGGGTTTGTTGCGCCACTAGGATGTATGTGGTATGTGATCCATCCCTCGGGTGCGATCTTTCAGGCGATCGAGAAGTCGCAAGTGCCCTGGCTCACCATGGTCAACCCCTACGTCGCTCTGTCGAGCGTGATGGGCGGCGTCCTGGCGCAACTCACTCGTTCATCCGGCGCGCCGGGTCCGACTGGACCGGTGCTCTGGGCCATCATCTGCAGTTTCTACCTTCTCGCCGGGGCCGCCCTCTGGGCCGGCGCGGTGCGACTCTTCGCGCGGCGGCGCGACTGAGGGGAATGTGGCTGCTTTGGACACGGCAGCGATAGCATCGGTTCCTCGGCAGCTTGCCGGGCGCGCCTTGGCCTGGCTGAACCGCCAGACCTTCAACCCCGTGTTCGTGCGCGACGCCCGCTCGATGTTCCGCGGCAAGCGCATCGTCGGGCTCCAGCTTCTGTACGTCATCGCATTGATGGCGGTGATGGGAATCGCTTCGTGGGTTCTGTTCGAGGAGCGCAATGTGCGGATGGGGGGGCAGGCCGGGTTGGCCGAGTACGGGCGATGGATCTTCGTGGGCATGTTCGAGACCCAGGTGGTCCTGCTGATGCTCGTCGTGGTGGCCTACAGCGCGGGCGCGATCTCGCTGGAGCGGGAGAAGCAGACCTACGAGGCGCTCGCCATCACCAGCCTCACCAGCGCAGAGGTCGTGCTGGGGAAGATCGGCTCCATCACCTCGCTCTGCTATCTGCTCATGTTCACCTCGGCGCCGCTGGCAGCGTTCAGCCTCTTCTTCGGCGGCGTCTCGCCGGGGGAGATGGCGGTCTGCTATGGACTGCTGGCGCTGAAGATCCCGTTCTGGGCGGCTCTTGGTATCCTCGCGTCAATCCTGGTGGGCCGGAGCCTGGGCGCTCAAGTGCTGACGCTGATGCTGGTCGGCGCTGAGAACGCCATCTCGGTCCTGCTCATGGACCCGTTCGCCGGCGGGGCATCGCCGGGCCTGTTCAGCCCGTTCGTCGCGCCAATCCTATCCGCAGCCCCGTTGAGCTTCAGGCTGCTGAACTGGGCAGTACCAAGCTGGCTGCTTCCTATACCGTACGCGGCGCTGGCGACGGCACTGATCGTGGTCGGGGCGGCCGAGGCGATGCCTAACTACCGGCCGCAGCGCAGCCCGCTGCTGCGGACGCTGCTTCTCGGGGTCGCCTTCTTCATGGTGTTCCTGATCGCCGCCATCATGGCGGGGGGCCATCCGGGCGCGGCGGGGGGCCTGCCCCTGACGGCGACAATGGTGCTCCTGTGGATGTGGGCGGTCGCCTTCGTGCCAGTCTTCTGCTCCTACCCGGTCGAGCCGGGGGAACAGGCGGAAGGGGCCGGCTGGGGGGTGGTGGGGCCGGCGCGGTGGCTCGAGCGCGATGCGAGAGCAGGCGGCGGGTTCTGCTTGCTGCTGTGGGGGGCAAGCCTGGCGGGGGCGCTGCTGGCGGCCGAGCTGGCGTTTGTGTCCTACGGCATTCACCGAAGGGCTGTGCCCTGGGTGCAGGTGGGTACGCCCGAGCTAATCGTGGCCTTTGCGATCTTCGCGCTCTCGATCATCGCCTACTCGGCGTGGGGGGCGACACTGGCGATGGTCCACAGGGCCAGGCGCGAGGTGTCGCTGGCGACGCTGCTCATCATCCTGGTGATGAACTCGGTCGCCACCGTCTACACGATGGGCTACCATCTGATGCGCAAAGTGCCGTCGAATCCCGCGCTAGTGCTCGCCTCGCCGCCGGCCTCGGCCTCGGTGCTGCTGAGCGAGGCCGGGCCGTCGTCTATCTGGCGTCGCTACGCGCCCGAGCAGGCGCTGATCTACGGGCTTGGCTATTCCATTGTACTGCTGTGTGGCGCATACTTGTACTACCGTGCCGCGAGGCGCAGGCAAGTGAGAGCAGATGGCGGCTGAGAGCGCGGTGGCGAGAGGGTTCCGCAGGTCGGGAGACCTGCGCTACAGGAGGCTGCGGCGGAGCATTCGCGCGCTGCGGCTGCGGGTGCGCCTGCTGATCGCGCTGCGCCTGGCAGTGATATCGGTCGCCGTCGTCTGCGGTGGTGCGACTCTCGCCGTCGCGACGCTCCGCCTTCGCGACACGTGGTATCCGCCGCTAGCCCCCGAAGTCGCGCTGGCCGCGGCAGTTATCGCTTCGCTATGTGCGGGCCTTCTCTGGCCGCTGTCCGACCGCGTGGTGGCGGCCAGCGCCGATCGTCGGCTCGGTCTGCGCGATCGTATCGGCAGCGCATTGCACTTCCTCTGCACGGGAGCGCGGTCCGGCATGGCGCAGGCGGCCATCCTCGACGCGCTCGACCATCTCGGCTCCGTCAGGCCTGGCGAGGCGTTCCCGGTTCGAAGGGTGCGGGGGATGCTCGCCGCGGGCGTCTGCGTCGCCGCCCTTGCCCTCGCCCAACTGCTCCCAATCCCTGCGCTGCTTCTCTCCCCGCGCGAGCAGCGGGAGAAAGACGAACTGCGCCAGCTCGCGGCCCGCATCGAGCCGGTGGCGAAAGACCTGGAGCAGGCTTCAGTCGAGGCCGATGACCAGGAGGGGCAGCAGGCATCGGGGCAGTTGCGGAAGCTCGGCGAGCGGCTGGAGCGCGGGCAGTTGGACAAGAAGCAGGCGCTGCTCGACATGGCCAAGGTCGAGAAGCAACTGCAGCACCTCGACCAGCGGCTTGCCCGCCCCAAGACGGCGGAGGAGGCGGCGCGGTCGCTCCAGAAAGCCGCCCAGGACTCGGTCAGCAAGAAGGCATCGGACCTTGCCCAGAAGGCGGCCGAGCGCGGGGACGAGGAGAGCGCCAGGGAGCTGGCCCAGCTTGCAGAGCAGGCGAAGCAGACGCAGGACCAGAGCAAGTTGGAGGAGCTGTCTCGCAAGCTCGAGGAGCGCGCGGCGAAGCTCGGATCACCGATCGGGCTCCCCCCCGACCTGCTAGGGGCGCTGTCGGAGTCGCTCGCCGGCGCGAACGCGGAGCTGTCCGAGCAGGCGCTCAAGGAGCTGGCGGAGGCGGCCAAGAACTGGTCGAAGGAGCTGAGCGAGGAGGAGCTCAAGGCACTGGCAGCAGAGCTGAAGGAGCTGTCGAAGCTGCTCGAGGGATCGGACCTCACGGAGCTTTCGAAGCTCCTGTCGGAGGCCTCCGAGTGCCTGAAGTCCGGCAACTGCGATAAGGCCGGCGCCGCCCTCGCGAAGGCGGGGGAGCTTGCGAAGCTCGGCCTTTCCCGGGCAAAGCTTGCGGCTGCCTGCAAAGCCGCTCTCGGGGAATGCCAGGGGGGAGACCAGGTTGTCTATGGGCAGGGCGGCCCGGCGCCGCAGGAGTCCATCCCGCCGAACGCGCCCGGCACCCAGCTCTTCGCGCCGCGCCAATCGGACAACCCGGGCGACCTCGAGCGGGTGCGGGCGCAGATCAACCCCGAGGGCCCGATGATGAGCACGACCGAGAAGGGCGCGCCGGCGGTGGGTAGCGCCTCGCGGGTCCCCTATTACGAGGTCATCTCCGACTACTCGAAGACGGCGGAGGAGGCACTGTCCAAAGAGGAAGTGCCGGCCGCCTATCGCAGCACGGTGCGGGCCTACTTCCGCGCGCTTCAGTCGGGCAAGTCAGAGAAGAAGTGACTGTAGGGCGGGCGTCCTTACGCCCGCCAGGAGGACAAGCGGTGGCAGAGCCATCCACTTCCGCCGACGCTACGGCGGATAGGGCGATCGAGACGGACGAGCAGGCACGCGCGCAGGCGGAGCGCTTCCGCCGGCTGGTGGACAGCCTGAAGGCCGAAGTCGGCCGCGTCATCGTCGGCATGGACGATGTGGTCGAGAGCACGCTCATTGCGCTGCTCGCAGGCGGGCACGTGCTGCTGGAGGGCGTGCCCGGCCTGGGCAAGACGCTGCTGGTGAGAACGCTCTCGGAGGCGCTGGACCTCAAGTTCTCCCGCATCCAGTTCACGCCCGATCTCATGCCCGCCGACATCACTGGCACGACAGTGTTGTGGGAGAAGCCGTCGGGCGAGCGCGAGTTCCAGTTCCAGGCCGGTCCCGTCTTCGGCAACGTCATCCTGGCCGATGAGATCAACCGCGCCACGCCGAAGACGCAATCGGCGATGCTCGAGGCGATGCAGGAACACTCCGTCACCGTTGCCGGCGTCTCGCGGAAGCTCGACGAGCCGTTCCTGGTCTTCGCCACCCAGAACCCGATCGAGATGGAAGGGACCTATCCCTTGCCCGAGGCTCAGCTCGATCGCTTCCTGCTGAAGGTGCTGGTTCGCTTCCCGTCACTGGGCGAGCTGCACGAGATCATGAACCGCACCACGGGCCACGCCATTCCTCACGCGACCATGGTGGCCAGCAAGGAGGAGATCCTCGCCCTCTCCCAGGTGGCACGTCAGGTCTCGGTAGCCGAACACGTGCAGGACTTCGCACTTCGGCTGGTGCTGGCGACACACCCCGAGGGCGAGCAGTCGCCGGAGTCAGTGACGCGGTTCGTGCGCTATGGCTCCAGCCCGCGGGGAGCGCAGTCGCTCATCCTTTCGGGGAAGGTGCGGGCGCTGATGGACCATCGCTACCACGTGTCGGTGGACGATCTGCGGGCCTCCGCGCTGGCGTCGCTGCGGCATCGCCTGGTGCTGAACTTCGAGGGGCGGGCCGAGGGCGTCGAACCCGACGCGCTGATCGAGGAGGCGCTTGCCCAGGTAACGAGCGGTCAGCAGGACGTGCCGGTGTAGCACTGCCATGAGCCAGTCGGCGCAGTCAGAAGCTCGGGGCGGCAACCTGCTCAGCCCGCAGTTCCTGCGGAAGCTCGAGCAGGCAGCCATCGCCTCCAAGCACATCCACATCGGGCGGACGAAGGGCGAGCGACGCTCGGCGCGGCGCGGGTCGTCGGTGGAGTTCGCTGACTTCCGCGGCTACAACCCAGGAGATGACCTCCGTTACCTCGATTGGAACGCCTTCGCCCGGCTCCAGCGGCTCTTCCTGAAGCTCTTCATCGAGGAGGAGGACCTCCACGTCTACTTCCTGCTCGACGCCTCGCGCTCGATGGACTTCGGCAGCCCCTCGAAGCACCATTGGGCCCAGCAGGCGGCGGCCGCGCTCTCCTATATCGCGCTCTGCGGCGGCGACCGCGTCCAGGCTTTCGCGCGATCCGGGGAAGATGGTCAGGTCTCTCGTCTTTTCCGCGGCCGCGGCTGCGCGCCCGAGGTGTTCGACTGGCTCGCCGCGCAGAGGGCGGCGGGCGCAACCGGCCTGGTGCAGGCGGTCCGCTGGTTCCGCGCTATCGCCCCCGCTCCGGGCCTCACCTTTCTGCTCTCGGATCTGCTGACCACGGAGTGGGAGGAAGCACTGTCGCAGCTTGCGGTGGGAAAGGGCGAGGTTTGCGTGCTCCAATTGCTGTCACCCGAGGAGTTCAGCCCGACCGCCCGGGGTGACCTCCGGCTGATTGACTCCGAAACCGAGGAGGACCGCGAAGTTACGATGGGGGTTTCACTGCTGCGGCGATATGCGGAGGAGCGCGACCGCTTCCTCGGCGGCGTCCGGGCGACGTGCAACCGGTATGGGTTCTCCTATCTCTTCTCGCTTACCGACCAGACGGTCGAAGACGCCATCCTCAAATCCCTGCGAAGGCTCCAGGTGATCAGGTAGGGCGATGCAGTTCCTTGCACCATTGGCTCTTGTCGCCTTCATCCCGATTGCCGCCGCGATCGTCGTGCTGTACCTGCTGAAGCTGAGGCGCAGGGACTTCGTCATCCCTTCGGTCTTCCTGTGGAGGCGAGCGGTCCAGGATGTCCAGGCGAACGCGCCCTTTCAGAAGCTTCGCGCGAACCTGCTGCTGTTGCTCCAGCTTCTCGCCCTCGCCTGTGTCGTCCTCGGTCTTGCGGGCCCGTACGTGATGGCGCGGCGCCTCGGCGGCAAGAGCGCCATCATCGTGCTGGACGCGTCGGCGAGCATGAAGGCAACGGACGCCCCGGGCACGCGCTTTGGGGAAGCCCAGCGGCTAGCCGAGGGTATCGTCAAGGGATTGGGGCGCCGAGACGAGGCGGCGCTGGTTCTCTGCGGGGATCGGGCGCAGACGGCGGTCTCGTTCTCCGGTGACCGCAGCAGGCTCATCTCGGCGATCAGGGGGGCCGAGCCCACCGACTGCGTCACCAATGTGCGCGACGGCATGCTGCTGGCGTTCAGCCTGGCGGCGAAACGGCCACAGACTCAGGTGTACCTGCTCAGCGACGGGGCTTTCCCGCCGCTGCCGGAGGTGTCTACCTCGGCTGGAGTCCACTTCCTGCGGGTCGGCGCGGGCAACAACAACGTCGCCCTGCTCGCCTTCGAGGCGGCCGACCAGCAGAAGGGAGGCGGACAGCAGTTATTCGTCCGCCTGCGCAACTACTCGGCCGATCGCAAGCACTGCGTGTTATCTATCTCGCACGAAGACGAGCTGGTGCACGCGGCCGAGCTGGACCTGGCGGCCGGCGAGAGCCAGAGCCAGACCTATCAGCTCGCCCTCGCGGAGCCCGGCCTGCTCAAGGCCGAGCTGGAAGTGGATGACGACCTGCCCGCCGACAACGTGGGCTACAGCTTCGCCCGGCCCTCCACCGCGCATAAGGTGCTGCTGGTGAGCCCGGGCAATCTGTTCCTCGAGCAGGTGCTTGTGGTCATGCCCGAGGTGGAGGTCTTCAAGGCGGCGTCGCTCTCGGCCGCTGACGCGGCGGCCGCCTATCGCGGCTACGATGTGGTGATCTTCGACCGCGTCGCGCCGCCGTCAGCGACGAAGGCGGGAGCGGTCATGCTGATAGGCGCGGGGATGGCGGGTGTCGCGACGTTGAGCGCGGAGGTCACCGCGCCCGCCATCACGAGCTGGGAGGATCAGCACCCCGCCCTCCGCTATGCCAATCTTGGCGTGATCCAGCTTGCCAAGGCCCGTCGGCTCTCCC
>Ga0315286_10002087_pt1 | contig 18476 bp, 15 predicted proteins | sample YL17G10_0_MG_FD_205038 | JGI IMG/M metagenome (GOLD analysis project Ga0315286, IMG submission 205038) | Sediment microbial communities from Yellowstone Lake, YNP, Wyoming, USA - YL17G10_0 | ecosystem: Environmental > Aquatic > Freshwater > Lake > Sediment | place: USA: Wyoming | collected... | reverse complement strand
CCGACTCGAACAATGTGCCTCCAGTCGGTGACGCCAGGACGTGGGCGATCACCACGAGGTAGTCCTCGCTGCCCTTCTTGATCCGAGTGAACCGGTCGAGGTCGTACTTGGTCCCGTGGTAGGGCACACCCACGACTCGGACTGTCACAGGTGCTTCAGCCACACCGACCCACTTGGAGTCCGACCCGACAATATCGAGAATCTGGTCAGAGACCTTCTCAGGCTTGCCGACGAACAGAGCCTCATGCTCGTCGTAGCAGCGTCGGAACACCCCCGACTCGTAGAGCACCCCGAGCGGCTGCTGGGGCAGGAACGAGTAGTCCCCGTAGACGCAATCGTGGTTCCCGACGTTCCCGTAGACCGGGCACGGGTAGCCCCGGTGTACCGAGAGCACGCGCTGAATGAGCGCGTGGGAGTTCCGGGTCGGGGACTTCAGGTCGAAGAAGTCACCCCCGTCCAGAACGCCGTCCACCTTGAGCTTGCCAGCAAGCTCACCAATCTGAGTGAGCTTGCCCAGAACGGTCGCCGTCCAATCGTCCTTGCGGGACCGAGGCGTGTGGTCCGACAGGTGTACATCAGTCCGCCAAAGGAGGGAGATCGCCATGGACGGACGTTACGCCCTACTCATCGAAGCCGAACAAGTCTTCGATCGAGGAGATGACCGGAGCTTCTTCTGCGGGAGCAGTCTCTGCGGGCTCGTCTTCCCAGGGGTTCTTCACACCACCGACAGAGACGAGAACTGCGAGTTCGAGCCTGGCTTTGGAAGTCTTGACAGACTCAGCTTCCATTTCGGAACCCACGAAGTTGAAGCCTTCTAGGATTGCAGCCACGCCAGTTGAGCCGGAGCCGCAGAAGGGGTCAAGCACGACACCGCCAGGCGGTGTCACGAGCCGCACGAGGTAGCGCATGAGCGAGGTGGGCTTGACCGTTGGGTGAAGATTGACCACTTCTCCGCCGTGCGTGCGCTCGGAGCGGCTAGCCTTCGCGACGTAGAAGAACCTACTTGCACCGCCGGAGTCGGCTTTGATCTCCCGTACCGCGTCAGACCCTTCTGATCCTCCGTAGCCCATCGTGGCGTTGTGCGGACGCACCGTGCCAGCGTTCGTCGTGAGCACGCCCGTCTGCTCATCCAACAGTCTCACGGCGCAGTCAGGATCGTGGGGGTCGTTGCCGCAGCAACCGAGGATCACGTTACTCGGCCAGCGACCTTGCGGCGACTGCTCCGCGACGAACTCCTTGCGATCCCGATCGTTCTGAGTGCCGCCCGCGAGAGCCCCGCTCTTCGCAGTTGCCGCTCCTTGTGGCTTCGCGCTCGCCTTATCCGCCTCAGACGCGAAGCCAATCCTACAAGCGTCGATGTTGATTCCGCCCGTGCCGTGCTTCAGCACGTTGGCGGCGACCGTACTGATTAGGGGCTTACGCGCGAGGATGATCGGCTCGTGGGCAGGCTTGAGCGCCGTGCCCCACCCAGCCCACTGACGAGCAGCGTCAGTGGCGGGGGCTTTGTACTCGTAGTTCCCCTTTGTATTGTTAGAGTTCCAACCGTTACCGTCGTCGTATGGTTTCACGTTGCGGTGACGTACCCCCACGACATCCGTGCGCTCCGCGCCTGCTGCCTTGTCGATCGCCTTGCTCACGTCGAGTGACTTCGGGAAGCCGGAGCCGTACACCCAACCAAGCAATCCAATCGAGTCACGGATCTCCCACCCTGCGTCTTCGATCGCGACCGCGAGTCGGTGGTACATTCGCGTTCCGCCGAACGCAAGAAGGTACGCACCGGGTTTCGCGACGCGCAGCGCCTCTTGCCAGTACGGCACACCAGGCACGCCGTGGTCCCAATCCTTCCCCATGAACTCCAGGCCGTAGGGCGGGTCGGTAACGATCGCGTCTACGGAGTCCGACTCCATGGCTGCCATCGCCTTGAGGCAGTCTTCATGGTGGAGAATCCAGGGAGAGGTCATGGACGGACGTTACGCCGTCAGAGGGTGCCGCGAAGCTCCGGGTAGTTCGCGTCGAGGAACTTGATCGCTTCCCGAGCCGACTTCGACATGATCATGTCGTTCTTCAGGGACACGAAGTGGGACTTCAGCATGTCCTCCGCGAGTTCGGCGTCCGCCTGACGGAGGCTGTAGCCACGCACCAGACCGGCCACGATCCCGGAGATTGGATCTGCGGGCAGGCTCCCGTGCATCCACTTCGCGAGCGCAAGCCCTGCTGCGTAGGCGTCCGCCTCGTACCTGGCTCGGGCCTCTGGCTCAGCGAGATAGAGCCACGCGAACTCGACCCCTGACTCCTTGAACTGGAGGACGTGCTGGCACTCGTGGGTGAGGATTGCGATGAAGTCGGCGTAGTCCTCGCGGTGCGACTTCGGCATGTAGATGTTCGTGCCGAGCGTCGTCGTGTAGTCGGACATGAAGCTCGCGCCCGACGCGAGGCCCGTTGCTCCGAAGCCACGACCGAGGTCCATGCCCCAGGCAATCGCCTTCATCTCGACGGCATCCTCCTTGGGAAGGATCGTCGCCCCGAAGTGCGAGCACATGAACACCGAGAAGTCCTCAGCCACTGTCTTGAGATTGGTCATGGGTCACTCCCCCGTGCAGGCGGTTTGAGGTACGCAGGCGTGGACGCCATCTGCCGTCATGCAGCAGACACCACCCACGTCCGTGCAGGTTGTGTCCCCCACCGGAGTCCACCGCTGCGTTCCGGAGCAGACAAAGGGCCGGTCGTCCTGACACATCGAGGAGCGCGGGGCGCAACCACTCGGGGCCGGAAGGTGAGGGCAGCCGCTCATGCAGAGGGCCAGGACCAGACTAGCAAGAGCTTGTTTCATGCTCGACTCCACAGAAGGGGCAGGATCCTGCCTCCTCGAAAAGGACCTGAACGTCAGACACCGCCGCCTCGTGTGAGGACTCGATTCCACTCAGGGAGACTCTTAGCCCAGTTACCGTGCCCTCCAGGGCGGTCAGCCGATTGGTGAGGGCTCGTGCCGCTTCCAGGCGGCGGAAGGCGTCCTGGACCGGCTGGGTGTCAGGAAGGGTTGTGTCTCGGACCGACTGCGCGGCGTCGAGCGCCCGATCATGGTCAGCCTTGGCCTGGACCAACCGAGCGGAGGTCTGGATTGACCAATCGAGAGCCGTCTGAATCTTCTTCACCTTCTCGACCAAGGCACTGTCCACGGTCGGAAGGGTTCTGACCGGAGTGAGGGCTCCCACTGTCCCAGCCACGACGCTCAGGCGAGATTGGATCTCACGCACCTGTTCGAGTGACTTCCCCTTGTCTGCGACCTCATCGCGCAGCATCTCAGCCTTCTTGACCTTGGCCACTGCCTCGTCCAGCCCGTTGAACTGAAGGAGTGCCACCTCGTACTTGGTCACGTCCTCGACGCGGACCTTGAGTTCAACCGCTGCCGAACGTCGATCAGATTGAGAGAGCCGTAGGGACTCGTTGAGAACCCCCACCTTGTCCACGTTGGCCACGGCTTCAGCAAGCACAGACCCAGGCTCGTCAAGCAGGAACACCTGGCCGACGAACTGGTGGGCGAACTGCGGCCACAACTCGCGGCCTGCGGCCTCGACCGGCAGTACCCCGAGCGTGGCCGTCTCAGGCGGAGCACCGTGCCCCACTCGATTGAGTGCCTTGCCATCGAGTTCGTAGCGGTTGACCTTCTCACCCTTCTCCCAGAGAAGGGTCCGCCCATCTGAGAAGGATAGCTCGACCTTCGAGCTATCCTTCCCATGACGAACGAACTTGGTTCCGCGTGCGTTGGTGAACGCTCCGGAGACGGCTCTCATCAATGCCGTCTTGCCAGAGTTGTTTGGACCCGTGATGACCGTGAGGCCATCTACCTCAATGGTCGCGTCCTCGATCGATTGAAAGTCGCGAACCCTGACGCGAAAGGGCATGGTGGAGAGTACCCATTTTCCTCGCTCTGGTCAGTCTGATTCCGACTCGATCTCAGTCATGAACGCTGCGGGTGTCTCTTCTCCAGATGCGGCGGCCCGCTTCGCAGTCTCGGCCTTCGAGAGGGGAACGATGTCATCGAAGAGATCCTCCGCAATCTCCTCACCATCTGCCTCGTCCTCGATCGTCGTGGGGTCGAGCTTCTGAACAGCGGTGAGCTTGGGGACGACCTGGGCGAAGAGAGCCTTGAGAGCACCCTTCTGCTCGGTGACGAGCTTGATCATGCCGTCCATACCCTGAGCGCGGATCTTCCCGCCAGGGGCTGCCTCCCACTCGAACCAGGAGCCGCTCTTGTCGATGATCTTGTACGTTGATGCGAGGTCGATCACCGACCGGGTGTTGTCGATCCCGAAGCCGCTTCGCAGGAAGAACTTGGCCTCGTGGTGGACCGAGTCACTGACCTTGCACTTGTCGAGCTTGGCCAGGACTGACGTACCGACGATCGTATCTTCAGACTTGCCCAGGAGGGCATTGAACTGCTTGGCCTTCTCCTTCTGGTAGACCCGGAGGCTCATGCGGACAGCCGAGTAGTACTTCCACGCCTCGCCGCCCTGAGCAGCGGAGTCTGGGCCGTGACCGCTCTTGTCGATCGTCTTGCGAAGCTGAGAGATGCCGATGACCGCCGTGTTGCTCTTGGCGACGATGCTCTTGAACTTCGGGAGGAACTGCGACCACTTCGCGGCGTTGAGGCCGATCCGAGTCTGTGCGCCCTCCTCTTCCACCGAACGGTTGTAGAGGTCTTCGGGAACGCCTGCTCCGACCGAGTCCACGACGATCAGGTCCACACCCTCGCTCGCCATCTGGACCATGATCTTCATGCCCTCCTCCAGCGTGTTCGGCTGCATGAGGAGGAACTTGCTGGTGTCCTGGACAGGCACCCCGAGACGAGCCGCGTAGCGGGGCTCAATCTCGTTCTCCCAGTCGATGTAGACGCAGGTCCCTCCCGCGTTGCAGATCGAGGCTGCCGTCGTGAGGGCGAGGGTCGTCTTGCCTGCACCCGCGTTGCCGTAGAGGTTGAAGATCTTCGCGCGAGGAACGCCTGGGCACGGGGCGACCCCGTACTGGTTGGGACGCCCACCGATCAGGAAGTCGAGAACGATTGAACCCGTCGGGATGTGAGGCAGAGAAGACTTGAGCGTGCTGTCCGACAGCGGAGTGACGTGGTCCTCCTTCAGGATCGTCTTGAGTGCAGCACGAGCCCTCAGAAGCGGGCTGAGGTTCTTGGCTGGCACAGCAGCCTTGGCGGTCTTCTTGGGGGCGGTAGCTTCAGGGACGGGCTTCTTCATCGTGGCCTCATTGGAGATTCAGGTTCAGTGGATACTTGGGACCAACGAAAGAAGCGGTCTGACTCTCGATAGAGGAGTCCCTTCTTGATCGTATGGCCTGCACGCTTCCCTCGTTGGAAGGTGTGGATCAGCAGGAACTGCTTACGCTCTACAGGGCTGAGTGCGGCCTCCTCGATGTTGCCATCGAAGAAGTCCCAGAAGCGGGCTGCCAGCCTTCCAATCAGGTAGGCGTCAGCCTCATTGTGGTTCCATGTCCCGCCGCCCGTGTCATGCCTGGCAGCAGCGACCATGTCCGCCTTGAGCATCTTCCACTTGTCTGGGCGACCAAGAGTCTCTCGGGCGTGTGCCTTCCCCTGTCCTGGGGAGAAGTACACCACGTCCTTCTGCTCAATCCTGAGCGCCTCGTTCGAGTACAGGAACAGCCCGTACATGCCCTCAGAGAACAGGTCATTGAAGACGGGGGACTCGATCCCCACCCTGTCAGGTTTGGTGTCCTGAATCAGTTGGCGGAGAGACTCCCGCATGAACACATATCGGTCCACAAAGGTCATGCTGGCCTTGGTCGCAAACCTCCCACGGCTGACACACCGATCTGCGCCCGTAGCGAGCGAATCGTGTAGCGCCCATCCGAATGCAGAAAGTGACGGGTCAAGCCCCAAAACCATCACTTCTGTCCCCTCCTTTTTGCCCAAGTGGCTTTCAGAGATAGGGATCTCTTACGAATAGTCTCCTCGGATTGGGTGCGTCCAGTTAGTGTCAATCTAATCTTGTCCTTCGTCTCCTCTGTGCGCGGAAGATAGGTGCGATTCCTGTTTGAGTCAGAGATCTTCGCCCTTGCCTCCTCTGTGTGCCGCCACCCTGCCGAAGCCACATTCCGTGCTGCCATATCAGGCCGCTTCTTGCCACGAAGGGAGGATGACAACCTTGTCCTAGTCTCAAGGGTCACAGGGTGCCCCTTCCGCATTTCAGACAGTAGCTGCCGTGTCTTCTCGGATGCCTTCCGGCCACGGAGCTTCAATCTCCCAGACTCAGGGAAGCTCCGGCCCTTCATAGGACCAACAGAATCTTGACTGATATTCAGGCACCCCGTGCGACCAACATGGGCATCCAGAAGTACCTGCTCTGCGGCCAGAAGCAGACCTGCCTCTTCGGGTGAGATCACAGCAAGCACTTCGGGCTCGAACCTGTGGTGGATGGCGTAGACCGCAGCGACATGAGGATTTGGATGGTCCCCCCGTAACAAGGCACGCAAATGTCCCCGCCACCTGACTTTGAAGTTCGTAGTGCGTCCCACATAGTAGTGAGTGTCTGAAAGACGAATGAGGTAGGTTCCACCAGTGATTGAGTCTGCCATCCCTCAGTCAAACATGGGTCTAATCCAATGTCAAAAGGGACCAGAAAGACTGACCCCCGGCCCAGCCTTGTGGGAAGCCGAGTCGGGGGTCAATGGTATGGCCGGGATGTTGAGGGGATGCCCTCTTCTCCCGCCGAGACGGGACCGCTGCAACCCGCAGCGGGAAGTGCTCAGCCGAGGATGTCGTCCAGCATGTTGTCGAACTGCTTGCTGTCCGACGCAGCGACCCCGCCACCGCCACCACCGCCGCCACCGTTGGGGGTGGGGGATCCACCACCGGCCTGACGACCGAGCTTCTCCTTGATCTGCTCGATGGTGAGATCCTGGGCGAGTTCCCCGTGGATCGCTGCGATGCCTTCCTTGGCTGCGTCGATGATCGGAGCCGCCTTGGACGGATCCTTCTCGAAGAGCTTGCGGAAGAGGTTCTCGCGGCACGGCGAGATGGTGATCTTCTGGTACTGCGTGTCGGTGCAGGTCAGCGACAGGTCGTGCTGCCCGAGCGGGAACTCCTTGTGGTTCTGCTCGATGTTCCGGTACTTGTCCGTGCTGATGATCCACGGCATGACCGTGAAGTCACCGCTCTGGAACCGGCCCTTGTCGAGGTTGCCCTTCGAGTCGGTCGGCCACACGCAGATCAGCGTGGCAACCTGCATCTTCGATGCCTGCCCCGCGATCTTCGCGAACTCCGGCCCCTTGTCGATGAAGTAGCCGACACCCGCGAGGTACAGCCGCTTGCAGCCGATGAACTTCGGCGTCGGCGCGTCGAGATTGGGCTTGCCGTCCTCGATCCCCGGCCACCAGACGAAGGAGACGCGGTACTTCTCGCCTTCCTTCGCCTTGAACCGCTTGCTCTTGGCTCCGACCTTGTCGTCGCCTTCACCGTATCCGAACTCCTGGAATCCACTGCTCATGATCTCTCTCCTGTGTTGCGAGGGTAGGTCGTTCTGTTGATGAGAGACGCCCTCACAAGTTGCCTTACACCCAACCGACCTAGAACATGTCTAGTATTTCATCGAGGCTCGTGTCGATTTTGGACACAGCCTCCGGAGGAGGCTGAATGTGGGCTGAAAGCCCGTCGAGGTGAGCGTCAATGTCCGCGTCTGTCTCGGACGATGAGGGCAGTTTCTCTGCAACCACCGGCTCAATCCCATCGAAGATCTCATCCAAGGATGACTTGGTGTTGGTATCGGGCTTGATCTCCTCAATCTCTGCTGGAAGATCGTCCCCCTCAACCTCTTCGGCCTCGTTGTCAGGCTTGGCGAGGATCTCATCCATGAGAGCGTCCACTTGATCGATGGACCCAGACACCCCTGCGGACTCTCTGATCTTCGGTGCCTTGCCCCTCAATCCCCAGCGAGCCCCAAGCCCAATCTCCTCCTGGCAGATTTTGAGTTGGTCACGCAGACGAGAGGCGATGTCCTTCAGGTCGTTGCGCTTCACCTTCACGACCGACAGCACTGCCTCCAAGTCTTCACAGGCAAACTGTAGGATGCTGATCCGCTCCCTGTCAGAGCGAAGCTTCGTGTGGGCAATGGCCTCACGGTCCGTGATGTTGCGACCCGCTCGAACCTCAGGGTCATTCGCCATGAGGTCTTGAACAGCCAACTCAAACTCCGCGAGTGCCCTCCGATGCTCTCGCTTGTACCAGTAGAGGTCTTGCGAGACTTCCAGGAAGACTCTCTCAGTACGAGAGAGCAACGCTCGACACGCCGCCGTCTTCGCGTTGATCCTCTTTGGACCAAGCGCGAGAGGATCGGCGTCAAGCTCCACCTGCATCCCGGCGAGTTCTTGGTAGAACCCCTCGATGCGGGCCGGGTCTACAGAGGGCGCGTCACTCATTCCTTGGCCTTGTCCCCACCGTTCGTTTCGCTGAGAGCCTGGACGAGAAGCTTCGCGTAGTTGCCCTTGATGGCCTGGATGGCATCCGAGCAGTGCTGCTGGCTGATGTTACCACCCGCCATCGCATTTCGGTGGGCCGCGAGGTCTGCCTCACGCGCCAGAAGGCACGAAGCGACGATGGCCTCCTGCATGGTCATCGACCCGAGGCTCTCAGCCTGGTCACTCTCCTCGCCCGTGTGGACGAGGTCGTGCCCGCCGTCCTCCTGAACGGTGTTCCAGGCGGCAGAGAAGCCAACGTAGGTGTCGCCTCGTGTCCCCTTGACTGAACGGGTCGCGACCACCTTCGTGATCCGAAGCCCTGCCTTCACACGCTTGACCATCTCGCGAATCTCGTCGTTGCTCATGTTGTCCAGCCTCCTAGGCGGTAGTGCTCTTACGCTTCGTTGGAGGCGACGGACCCCTCTGATTCGGTCAGCAATCTTAGCCTGAGTAGTGTGTTTCTGGCGCTTTCCCGCTCATTGGCCACCGCTCGAATCAGTGCCGATCGGGTCCCAACCAGAATCACCTTCTTGCGGGCACGGGTGACGGCTGTGTAGAGAAGATTGCGCTGAAGCTGATGGGAGAACGAGGTGACAACAGGCATCACGATCACGTCGTACTCCTGGCCCTGGCTCTTGTGGACCGTGACGGCGTAGGCCAGCCGCAGAAGTGCTGGTGCCTTCGCGAACGGCACCTTGAGGTGCATGACCGGAGGACCGTGGATCTTGATCTCGACTTCCTTGTTCTTCTTGTCGATTGTGACGACCTTGCCAACGTCACCATTGAAGATGCCGAGCTTGTAGTCGTTGCGGATGACCATGATCCGGTCCTCTTCTCGAAGGACATCAGCCCCGATCCGCATCTCGTGCTTGCTCGCCTCTTTCGGATTGAGCAGTTCTCTCAATCTGGCATTGAGCGTCGTGACACCCACTGGGCCTGAGTGCCTGGGGGACAGCACTTGGAAGATCCTTCGCGAGTTGTAGAGCTTCTCCGCCGCCGAGATGATGATGTCCGCAACCTTGTCATCGTCGGAGCACTCGATGAGCGAGAAGTCGCTGCCTACTGGGGCTTCAGGCACATCCCCTCGATGGATTGCGTGAGCCGCATGGATGATGGGAGAAGTGTCGGCCTGCCTGAAGATCTCTGTCAGGGAAACGGTCGGGAACAGCTTCGAGGCAATCAGATCTCGGAGCACATTCCCCGGTCCCACTGAGGGAAGCTGAGCCGCGTCCCCAACGAACACGAGACGAGCTTCCTTCTTCGTACAAGTCAAGATCCTGTAGAGGAGGTGCTGGTCCACCATCGAGGACTCGTCCACGATGACGACATCAGCATGGTGTGGGTTCTCTTCTGAATAGCCCCACGCCTCAGATGACCCATCCATCCCAGGAAGGCTGTCACCATCACCAACGACCCCTGCGTAGGTGGACTCCCGAGCAGAATCAGAACTGCCCTTGGCCTTGAACGCCCTGTGGATTGTCGAGGCGTCTGCCCCAGTCACCGAGGCGGCCCTCTTGGCAGCGATGCCTGTCGGAGCCACCAGGAGGAACGGGATGCTCGCCTCCTGCATCAAGGTCACGGCCACACGCAGACTGGTGGTCTTGCCCGTACCAGGAAGGCCGGAGATGATCGAGACGGGCTCACACAGAGCATTGCGAACGCCCTGAGATTGAGCCGCCGAGAGCGTAGTGGAGCCGGAGGCACTGAGCCTGGCAAGGGCCAGATTCACAGCATCCAAAAGAGACAGAGCCGTCTCCCCCTCTCCGATGAGGGCGCGGACGTATGTTGCCTCAGTTGCCTGTGGAATGCGGGCGTTGGTGGACCGCTCCAGCAAGATCTCAGCGGACTCGGACTCGATCCGGAAGGACCAAGGATCGTAGATTGCGGTGATGCCCGCTTTGGCCGAGCGGTCGATGATGAGGAGGTCTTGGTCTGCCAACGCCTTCACGGCAGTTGCCACGTCCTTGTCCGAGAAGTCAGAGTCAATCATCCGCACGACACCGAGCATGTCCCCACTCGATGAGTAGAGGTGCCCGAAGCCACGGCCCGACCGACAGGCGTGGAGCACAGCGCCTTCGATGCGGGCTTTGTTCGTAGCGGAGGTGTCGAGGTGAAGTCTCTTCGCCACGATGTCAGCGTCGTGGAACGTGACACCCTCAATCTGAACGAGAGCCCAGGGATTGGTCGAGAGCACCTCTTGAGCACGGTCCCCGAACGTCTCCCAGATCTGTCGGATCCTCCCTTGAGGAAGTCCCAGGTCGTTCAGGAACTCCAGGGCCAAGAAGTGAGCGCGTGCTGCCTGCCACCTGTTGTGGACGTGAAGGGCAGTGAACTTGGTCATCCCTGGGACGGCACCAATCTTCTCAGGATCCATGAGAGCTTCTGCCAAATCCTCCCCGAAGTGGGCGCGAAGCTTCGCGGCGATGGTGACCCCGATCCCCTTGGACGTGAGAACCTTCTCGGACGTGTCTGCATCCCAGTCCTTCTTCATGACTGGGGCACGGGTGATCCGAATCTGCCGTCCGTACTGAGGGTGATCGTCCCAGACACCCTCGAAGCCGAACCAAGTCCCCACCCCAATCTGAAGACCAGGGATGTCCCCCCGAACGGTGACGGAGCCGTTCATCTTGTCTGCACCACCGACGGCATCAGACGCCTCATCCAGGACCACCCGGAGGATGTAGAACGCCTTGGCTTCGTTCTCGAAGACAACGCTATGGACGCGACCTGAGTAGTAATTCATCGAGGTTTCTAGGCCGCTCCCGACTGACTGAGCCATGAGGCGCGGCGGGTTACCTACACCTTACGCCTTGGGTGTACCTAGAAAGCGGAAAGGCCAGGGGTTTTGCCCTGGCCTTTCCGCTAAAACTGCGAGCGATTCGGGAGATCAGCCTGGGTGGGCCGCTGCCACCAAACACCGGCACGCCCACCGGCTGTGACTGTTCCGAGAGTTGCTGACCCTCACTAGGACTGTCAGCTTCCCAAATACGTCCCCAGGGTTGACCGAAGTGGCCCGGCCCTTACGGTGGTGTGGCATAGTTCACATGTACCACACAACCGTAAGGTGATCTATTGTGAAATCATAGCTCGCACAGGCCGCCGACGCACGCGGCCTCCATTGAGCCGTTCCCCTCATCCATCGACTCGTAGAAGGAGAGTTCGTTGAAGTTCACGTCCGGCATCGTGCGGACAGCCTCCAAGTACTCAACCTCCGTGAGTTCGACGTAGGGGGCGAGCTTGTAGTGCCCACCACTGTAGGGCAAGAAGCTGAGGCCCGTGACCTCATCGAAGTGCTCCCACAGCCACTCTCCGACCGGACCCCACTCGTCGTCGCGGACCGAGATCGTCGCGGATTGGTTGTGGCCCTTCTCCCCGCACCAGGAGTTCATGATCTTCAGGTACCGAGCACACTGGTCAAGCGCCCGTTCGTCGTCCCGGACCATCGCCGTCTCAGGTGCCTTCACAGGGAACCTGGCGACCCACACATCCACGTTGTGGTCTTCGAGGTGCTCCTGGCCGTTCTCCTTGAAGACAGGCACGCCCTGGTCCTTGATGAGCCGGAAGAGAGGATCCTTCGCAGAAATCCGAACGTGTCGGAAGTAGAACTTCGAGTGCCGTGGGTGGAAGCCACTGGAGCAATCCACGAACTGCGAGGTGTTCCCGGAAGGCTTGCCACAGGTGATGGCTGCTGGCCGACTGATGCCGAGGGCATCCGCCGCGATGAGAGCCGTAGCCCGTGCCGTAGCGTTCAGGAAGTGCATCGTGTCTTCGTCCCCCGAGAGGGCTGGATGATCGCACTGGCCTGTGATGTCCACACCGAGGAGCCTGTCCTCCTCGCAGAGTTCCGACCAGGCTGGCCGGAGGTACGGGAAGTAGGTGTAGCTGGATTGAACTGACCCAATCCAGGTTGCAATCTTGACCTTCTCGGCCATCGTCTCCAGCGTGTCGTGCGACCGCATGACGGCTGCTGCAAGATTGCAGAACTGCCCGCCACCACCCTCACCGGTCCACGGGTCGAGAGCCCGCTTGAACCGAAGAAGAATCTCGCCGCAGGGATTGCTCCGGAACTCTCCACCACGCTTCGACTGCTTCTGGTTCGAGGCGACGTAGAAGCCACGCTCACCAGCACCAGAGGCAACGAGCGCACCCCACTCCCGGTCGAACTGCTCCCTGGTGGGCTTCCCTTCATAGACGGCAGAGTTGTTCGACATGTACCGGATCGTCGGGAACTCACCCTTGCTCCAGTCCTTCGCGTGACGCATCTCTGCGTCGTCGGGGTCCGAGAACGAGATGAGGCTCGCACGACGGAAGCCACCGACCATCACGATCTCAGCGATCATGCACATGATGTCGTGAGCTTCGATCGGCTTGAGACGACGGCCAGCAGCCTTCCCAATCGTCTCCTGGGCGAAGTCGAGCACGCGCTTGAGCGGCTCGGGGCCAGAGGCGCGTCCACCCTTGGTCTTGAGGCGAGAACCCTTCGGGCGGATCCTGTCGTAGTGGAACTTGACCCCCTGCCCACGATGGAACGCCGTGATGCCGAAGTAGACGGCGTCCGCCCAACCCTCAGTCGAGTCCATGATCAGGTAGTCCACCTCGTCACCAGTGGGCATCGCCACGGCGGGGAGGTTGTCCACGAACGTCCGCTCGACTGAGAAGCCAACCCCGGTCCCCTGCATGAGGATGTAGAGCGCCTCACTGAACGCCTTGAGGTTGTCGATCGGGAGGAACGAGCAGTTGTACCCGCATGTGTTGTCACGGGTCATCGCGTCCCCAGCGCACCACAGAGCACGCATCGAGGGGAGCACGTCGAAGTTCATGATCGCCGCACGAGTCTTCGCAGGGAGATCAGCAGGCACGTTCTTTCCCGAGAAGATGAAATCGACGTAGCGGGTGACCGTCTCAGGCCAGCTTTCGCGACGCTTCTCCGCGTCCAGCCATCGAGCGTAGGTGCGGGTGTAGACAAACTCACTCAGGAGATTCGGGAAAGAAAAACCCTCTTCGCTCATGGGTACCCCCAGCACACGGAATTGATTTCCGGCTGATGCAAATCTCAGCTTCCAGTCTCCCCGCCGTTTGGGAGACCAGACACCGGTCTGAAATTTGGGAGGGGAGGTAGTGTCTCCCGCTCGTAAGAAGTGCTGCCTATCGAAGGAGAAAAAAGAGCCGCGTCAGCCCCTCAAAAAAGCTAGGAAAGAGGCTTCGAGATAGGTAAAGGGGGCAAGCCCACCACGGAAGACCAAGGTCTGCGCTTCCGCCACGATACCGATCAGACGAGCACATCCAGCGACTCTCCAGCGCAATGCGTAGGGGAGGATCTTGTGTTCCCAGTACCAAGGGTTCGCACCCACGGAACCTGCTGCTGCCGCCGCTGGCATCCCGGCCTCTGCGAGATGTGCAGCTTGCAACCAACGTGTCAGTGCAGGGGTGATGATGCGCCCGCACAGTTCAATCGTTGGATCACCCCCGCGCGATACTTGATACCTCTGCATCTCTACTGCGAGACGCTTCAGGTTCTTCGTGCCAAGTGCCTCAATGATTGAGGTGCCATCTGTCTCAGCGAGCGGAGCGAGCGTCTCTCTCAAGTGGGTTGACGAGATTGCAACACCCGCTCCTGCGAGGAGACTTACCTTCTGCACCTCGAACGAGAGCACACCAAGATCGGTACCCACACGCTTCACCAGTGAGAGCGCCAATCCTGGGTCGATCTTGCTCCCCAGAGAGGTAAGCTCTGCTTGCACGAACGTCGCAGCGTGCTCCTCAAGCTTGTAGAAGGGCGGGAGTGTGAAGACCTTCACAAACCCCTTAGGCACCAGGTCGAAGATTGGTCCTGATGGCTTGTCACTCTCAGTGATCAGCAGCAGCACAACCTTCGGGTCTGGAGATTGAATGTGGTCTGTCACGACAGACGTGGAGAGCTTCTCAGGATTGACGACAAGACACAGGGTTGACGCCTCAAACATTGAGGACATGGAGAACACACGGTCGAGAGCGTCAGGTTCCTTCCCGTCGATTGGAAGGATGATCCAACCTTCGCTGCGGCGCTTCGCTGCGATCTTGCTGACCAGTCGGCGTCGCTGGTACTCGTCTGAACCACCGACGACGAGAACGGAAGGCTCACTCTTCGCTGTGCTCATGCTGACCTCGTGAGGAACGCAGCAAGAACACGCGCAGGAGTGAGCGGTGCCTCCCGCACACTGAAGAGACTCCGAAGGGAGGTCCACAAGGCAAGGAGGTCTTCCTGGATGGTCTCCTCACCGAGACGAGATTGGAGCACCTCCACGACAGCGAGCAGGACAAACTCCTCGTCGCCCTTGGACTCCTTCAACTCAGTGACGAGGTCGGTCCAGTTCTTCTGGATGTACGCTGAGACGAGCTTCTCTGCATGGTGTCGGCTCGACTCGATTCGATCGTCAACCCCAGGCACGAACTCGTGCAGGCACCGAGACTTGATCGTGGGGGAGACACCACCCAGGTCACGAGCCCACAGGAAAGGACGGAGCCCTCTCGGATTGAACTCCTCCAGCGTCTTGAGGAGCACGTCAGAGACGGCTGCTGAGATCTCATCGAGCGGACCCACAGCCACAGCCCACGCCTTGGAGCCCACAGGCGTCTGATTGAGCAGGGCGACCAAATCACGGGCGTCGTCCTTCTTGAGAACCTCACCTGAGTTCAAGAAGGGCATGACGAGCCCGTGCAGCTTGGCAGCGGTGTGGGCCGCGCCTTCTGCACCGGGTCCGTGGAAGATGACGACGGAGCCCATAGTCGGAACCTTACGCCGCAGATCAGCGTTCGGTGCTAGTAGTTCGGGGTCCAGGGATCGAACCTGGGTTCACGGTTCCAAAGACCGCTGTCCTGCCGCTAGACGAACCCCGAGTGACCCATGCGAGAGTTGAACTCGCCTTCCTGGAGTGAAAATCCAGCGTCCTGCCGATAGACGAATGGGCCAGAGAACCAGAGCCCCAGGTCGGGATTGAACCGACGACCGCCAGTTTACAAAACTGGTGCTCTCCCACTGAGCTACTGAGGCATGTCGTAGAGCCGGTGGCGAGAATCGAACTCGCTTGGTCTTTTTTACGAAAAAAGTGCTCGACCATCGAGCATCACCGGCAGACGGTCCGGGGTGGTTGCCCACCCCGTCCGGTTACAGAGCCTGAGCCGCCTCCATCACGACCGGTGCCGGAGCACGGTCGAACGAAGCCGCCTCGATCTTCTTCACCCAGTGGTCACGCCCGGAGCCCTTGTGGAACTCGGACATGAGGGTGAAGACCTCGTCGGAGAAGCCGCCGACGTTGAGGATGTCCTCGCGGGTCGGAGCCTGACGTGAGCCGTTCGGGGCGAGATCGATGCAGACCATCTTCGCCTTCGGGCTCCTGGTACGGAACGCCTCCCACTCGACCATCGTAGCCGTCGGAGACGACGTGTGGCCGGAGGTGTACGGGTTGTGGACGACGTGCGGATCCATCCACGACTCGTTGTCCGAGACGTAGACGATGAGGTCCGCCTTCGCCTTCTCGTGGTTCAGGGAGCGAAGCGGGGCCGAGCAGTTGGTGCCGCCGGGTCCAATCTTCGCAATCTGGTCCGCGATCGTCACGATGCTGTCCTTCGGGTTGAAGCGCATCTTGACCACCTCCTCCTTGAAGGGGAGGACCCGAGCACTCGGGTTGCGCCGAAGGATCGTTGCCGCGACCAGGGCCGCCACGTCCCGGCAAGCCACCTGAGTGGTTGCCGACCCGCGCTGACCCGTGACCGGGCTCGCCATGGACCCGGACACGTCCGGGAACACAGCCACGTCACCCTCGATCATCGGGACGTTCCTGGTCGCAATCTCCATCGCGTCCTGGAGGGCGCTCTGGATCTCCATCGGAACTCCCGACGTGTGCCGGTATGCGATGAGAAGCTGGTACGGGAAGACCCGCGCCCGAGCGATCTCGGACTCGTCACGGAGCTTTGCCGCGATCAGCTTGACCATCGCCTTGTCCTCGAAGACCCCGTGCCGGAGGAACGTGTTGAGGTTCATCCGAGCCGTCTGCCAGTTGGCCGACCGGGCGATCGACGCCCACTGAGACTTCGAGAGGTCCGCGTTCGTGAGCATGAGGAACGGCACGTCCGGCACGGGCCGAGACGGGTCCTTCTTCCATGCCTCGTACTCCTGCACGAGCGCATCACACGCCGCGAGGTCGTACTTCCTGCCGATCAGCAGGGCGTAGAGAGCCTTCCGAGCCTCGTTCGACGGCTTCGGGTGGACCATCTTGATCACGTCCGCCAGCGACGGCTTGTCTCCGGTCGCCCGGAAAAGCTGCACGTCGGTGCGAGCCTCGAACCACGCCTCGATCAGCTTCTTCGGGGCGGTGCCGAGGGACTTCCGGCCGACCTTGCCCGAACGCATGATCTGGACGAAGGTCCGGAGCATCTTCGGGTTGTCGATGACGCGGTTGAACGACGCCTTGAGCGCAGCCAGGCCATCCGGACCACGCATGGTCAGGTGAGCGAGCAGGAGCGCCGGGGCGTCCTTCATGAAGGCCGACCGACGCCCATAGACCGCCGCCTTCGCGACGAACTCGGGATCGACCCCTGAAGCGAGCTTCAGGATCTCGTCCAACTGCTCCTCCGCCGAGGCGTAGAAGGTCGCACCGAGGCAGCCGGTCGCGACGTACTGGGCGAGCGCCTCCTTCGGGCCAGCCTTGTAGGCGAGGCCCCCTGCGGAGTTGACGGTGTCGGCCATCGGTGCGACCCGACCAGCCGAAGCGGACGCGAACAGCTTCTTGTTTGCCATGGTGATACCCTCCCTTACACTCTGAACTCTGGGCTCTGAAAACTGAGCAGGACTTCTTCGAGATTGAGAGCGGGTGACTGGGATTGAACCAGCGATCTTTGCGTTGGCAACGCACTGCTCTACCACTGAGCTACACCCGCAAAACGTAGGACCACGAGCGGGACACCCCCAAACGCCTTGCTTAGAAGCGTTTTTAGCGAGCGGCTCCGCAGGTTGATCAAGTCTGCCGCACCACCGTATTGGTGTTGCGGGCGGCCCACTCTCAGCACACCCAGCTTTTGGCGTGGTGTGCTTCTGGCCCTACGCAGCGGAAGGAGAGAGAGTTGAACTCCATGCCCTTGCAGGCACCCACCGCTTTCCAAGCGGGGCCGATCCCGGACCGGATCACCTTCCAAACAGACCGCAGCGGAAAACGGAGGTCCCGATCCCCAGTCCTTTCGGACCGCACCGCTTTCAAGGCGGGCTCAGCCCCTGGCTGATTCGTCTTCCAAGTTGAATGACTCGTAGCGGAAGATGGAGGACCCGACCCCCACGCTCTTGCGAGCGCGCACTGCTTTCGAGACAGGCTCGGTGCCATCACCGATTCATCTTCCATTCAGCGGAAAGAACTGGAGTCGAACCAGAAACCTTTCGGTTCAGCCCGATTAGCAGTCGGGTGAGCACCCACGCGCTCTTTACTTTCCAGAACACCAGAGTCGGGCAGGTTCGAGAAAGTCGTCTGCCAGCCTTGCCTTAGCCGGGGAGGCTCCCTACCTGTGTAGGGCTTCCAAGTTGGAGTCCACGCCGACGCCGGAAGTTCGGCGTCCAGCGTCGGCGGGGATTTCCCTACCGGATCAGGAACCCTCTTCGAGGGCACCGTTCCAGTAGATGTACGAGACCCAGGCGTCAGGGACGCTCGTGATCGCGAACCGCATGGTCACCACCGGGAGGTGGTCGGGCTTCACCGGGACCTTCCTGAGGGGCATCTTTGCCTTCTCAGGCGTCCGGTTGGCCTTCTCCTCGTTGCACGGGTAGCAGGCCATCACGATGTTCTCCCAGACTGTCCGGCCCCCGTGAGAGCGAGGCAGGACGTGGTCGTAGGTGAGCTTCGAGAGGGGGAGCTTCAGCCCGCAGTACTGACAGGTGAACTTGTCCCTGGTGGCGACGTTGATCCGGGAGAACTTGACCGCCTGCTTCTTCCCCCGCACTCGCTGGAGAAGCCGGACTACGGCGGGCATCTTGA
>Ga0315286_10002086_pt1 | contig 18479 bp, 16 predicted proteins | sample YL17G10_0_MG_FD_205038 | JGI IMG/M metagenome (GOLD analysis project Ga0315286, IMG submission 205038) | Sediment microbial communities from Yellowstone Lake, YNP, Wyoming, USA - YL17G10_0 | ecosystem: Environmental > Aquatic > Freshwater > Lake > Sediment | place: USA: Wyoming | collected... | reverse complement strand
CGCCAGCGCCCGGATCGAGCCGCCGTGGCCGTCGGGGTTCCATGCCAGGCTGTCGCGGGTCGCCAGGATGAGTTTGCCCGCGCGGTCCACGGCGGGCATCATGCCCTGGACGAAGAACCGGACGTCGTCGCGCGGCAGGCCGAAGAAATCGTGGTCCTCGAAGAACCGGCGCGTCGCCTGGTCGTTCGCGTCGCTCGTCATGATGTACCAGGGGATGGCCGCGCGGTAGGCCTTCCGGGCGGCCAGGATGCCGTCGGCGAAGACCTCGAACAGCGGCCGCCCGGACACCGGCCCGACCGGCAGCGCCCCCTTCGGCCCGTCGAGGCCCAGGCGCGAGCCCTGGCCCCCCGCAACGACGAAGGCCGCCACCTTCCCGGCCGCCAGGAGTTCCTCGCCCAGGCGGCGCATCCGGAGGCGGCGGCGGCGCTCCAGCGCGGTCCTGGGCAGCGCGATGAACCGGGCCGGCTTGAGGCCCGGCGGCAGGCGGAACGGCTTGGGATGCGTCACGTGCCGGCGGACGAGCGCGGCCATCTCGCGGAAATCGACCGCGGCCAGTTGGCCCAGCAGACGCCGGCGGCTGCACGGCGGCAACGAGTTCCAGAATCGCAGCACGTGGCCCTGGCCGGCACGGGCAACGCGGCGGCGAATCGCCTGCTCGTCAAGTGTACCCTGCGGCACGGACGTTCCTTTCGTTGCCTGCGGCCTCCGGCTGCGGCGCCTTCGGGTAAGGACAGTATCAAAGGCCGGTCCCGGCGACAAGGGTTTTGGGGGCATCCGGCAAGTTTGCCAGCCTGAAAACAACTTGAACCTTTCGTTTGACACGGCGCGGATTGTCTGCAATAATTAGGGTAGAAGGGCGTCTGTCGAAGCCAAGACGTATGCAGAAGATCCGGTTTACGCAGGGGGGGCGGAGAAAGGAGGGCCACCGGTACTCAAGACCCGAGGTAACGAAGTCAGCAGCGAACGAACGGCGTCATTCTTCATACCTTATCCTGTAGGCGGCGCCCCTGAGGCGCCAACGATTTGGAGGACGAACCATGAGGCGTAAAGCGTTTACGCTGGTCGAACTCCTGGTGGTCATTACGATCATCGGGATGCTGATAGGCATCCTGTTGCCCGCCGTATACCAGGCCCTGGAACTTGCCAACAGGGCCTCGTGCAGCAACAACCTGCGGTCGATCGGCCAGTCGGCCAATGCCTGGGCCACCTCGCACCGCCAGCGGTGGCCGGACGTGTATAAGGCCAGCACGAGCGGCGGCCCGCAGAACTGGGACCAGGTCGGCGAGACCCGGTCGGACAACTACGCTTTCGACTCGGATGCGACGACGGGGCAGGAGGCCACAGATCGCACGGGCACCGACGTCCAGTCCAACACGGCCAACCTGTGGCGCCTGATCGCGTCCCAGGGCCTGTCGCTCGAAGTGTTCCTGTGCCCGTCCGCGGGGCACCTGAAGGACGACACCGTCGTCAAGTTTGGCGACGTCCGCGACTTCCGCAATCAGCTCTACGTCAGTTACTCCTACCAGAACGTTCTGGGCCCGTACACGCTCACCTCGACCGGCGCCGCCCAGGTCACCGAACTGGCCGTTGCCGCCGACGTGAACCCGATGCGCCGTGACTACTGGAGCGGCGCACCCAGCGGCGTGGGCCAGGACGTGGGTATGACGGACCGAAGGCTCGCCGACAGGCAGAAGTTTGAGGAGTCCGACGCGACCATGGCCTGGAACGAGACCATGCCCGAGGGCATTCCCGAAGGCAACGCCTGGCAACTCAACAGTCCGAACCACAAGTATAAGGGCCAGAACGTCCTCTACCTGGACGGCCACGTGGCCTGGCGCGACAACCCATACTGCGGCTTCCGGTGGGACAACATCTGGATCCGGAAGCAGAGCAACGTGACCCAGACGCTCGACCCGCAGCAGTTTGCCACCATCGAGGCCTACGACGACACGGCATCGTACGACGGCCAGGCTATGCTCCCGGCCGGTGCTAGCGACGATTCGTTCCTGGTCCCGTAACGCCTGATTCGACAGACGCCGCGGGCGGTCCCGGCACTCCGGGGCCGCCCGCTCTTTTTTGGCGGCAGACCGTGGGGCAGGTTGCGGCCGGCCTCTATCGTCGTACGTGTTTCGCGTGCCCTCAGGTTGTGTGCCACGGCCCGTACGGGCCGTGCTCGCAGTCGGCGCCGTGCCTCGGACACGGCTCGCCGCGGCGAGCCGTTCCACCATGCAGGGGGCACGCAAAACACATACCTATCGCCCGACGCCCTGGAGCCACCGCATCCGGCGCGAGAGGTCCATCGCCTCGTACCGGCACATCTCGTGGCAGCAGAAGCAGGAGACGCACTTCGCGTAATCGATGACGGGCCCCGAGTCGGTCATCGTAATTGCCTCGACGGGGCACGACTTCGCGCACGAGCCGCACCGGACGCAGTTCTTGCGGCGGACGGTCGGCTGCGTCACGAAGACGTACGTGGCAAGGCGGCTGACCCACGTCCCGAAGCCCATGCCCACGCCGGGGGCCTTGAAGTGCGGGACCACCGCAAAGGGGCCCTCGACCTGGATGCCGCCCAGGTCGGCCGGGCCGAGACCGAGTTCCTCGGCGATCCGCAGCATCGGGATGCGGCGCGGCTCGATGCCCATCATGGCGGCCATGACGGCGTCGAGGGCCACGGCGCTGGTCGAGGCGAGGACGCGGCCGACCTCGCGCGGCCGGCCGCCCGAGGGGCCCTGGCCTTCCATCGCCACGACGGCGTCGAGGATCACGAGGTCCGGCGGGCGGACGCGGTACACGTCGAGGACCGCCCGGGCGAAGTTCTCCGGCCCGACCGCCTGCCGGTGCAGGCGCGTCTTCTCGCCGCCCACGAGGTGCCCGTAGGTGTTCTTGACGCCGCCCGTGATGCCCGTGGCGACGTGCGTCTTCATCTTCGGCAGGCTCACGAGGACGTCGGCCTCGAGGACCTCGCGCGAGAACGCCAGGTCCTCGGCAAAGTCCGATTCCACGCGCACCTTGACGGGCGAGGCGCCGAGGTTGACGTAGCGGCCGCCGGCGGCGTCGAGGATCCCCGCCACGCGCGCGGTCTGCTCGTTCGAGCCGTAGACCCGCATGCCGGAGTTGTCGCCGACGAGGATCCGCCCGGCGCCGCGGCGCTCGAGGGCGGCCACCGTGGCCCGCACGAGGCTGGGGTGCGTGGTGACGTGCCGCTCGGGGGCCACCGCGCCGAGGATGTTGGGCTTGACGAGGACCGAGCGGCCGCGGACCGGCGGGGCGTGCTCGTCGAAGGCCCGCTCGACGGCCTCCGCGACGTGCTCGTAATCGGCCGGGTAGATGCTGACGCGCGGAGCGGTCACGCTCACCTCAGGACGAAGTACCCGTGCCCGACGAGGTCGAAGACTTTCTCCTCGAGGATCACCAGGCCCGCGGCCGCGAACATCGTCCGCCACTGCGGGGCCGCCGCGATCGTCTGGTTCGTCAGGTCGTGGTACAGGTGATGTTCGAGGAAGGCGGTGGGCCGGCGGCGGAGTTTCTCGTGCGGCTGCTTGCAGAACTCGCCCACGTAGAGCAGGGCCTTGGGGAACTGCTCGCGCAGGCGGCGCAGGAGCCCGACGACTTTCTCGTCGCCCCCGGCCAGGTACTCGTGGCAGGTGTCGACGGCGGTGATGGCGTCGACGTCGGGATGCTCGCGCGCAAGGCCCTCCAGGTTGAACATGTCGGCGCAGCGGACCTCGATCTCGCGGCCGGCGGGCAGGGCGGCAAGGACCTCCCGCGCGTACGCCACCGTGGGCGCGTCGTTGTCGATGCCCACGGCGCGGATGCCCGGAATCGCCTCGCTCAGGTACAGCAGGAACGCCAGGTCGCCGCAGCCCAGGTCGAGCACGAGGCGGGCGCCGCGGCGGCGGAGCATGTCGGCCATGACGGGGTAGGGGAGCGTGCGGCACAGTTGGCCGCTGCCTCGCCCCACGTACTTGCCCAGCCGCTGGACGTCGGCGGGGTAGGCGGCCGTGCCGCGCAGCAGGTCCCGGAGCCGGCCGAAGATGGGCTCGTACGCATAGGTCAGCTCGAAGAAGCCTCGCGGCTCGTCCATCAGGCGCCTGAGCGCGGGCATGGCCAGCACGCGGCCGCCCTCGACGCGCACGAGGCTCAGCCCGTCGAGGTAACTCAGGATGCTCTCCAGGACGTGGCGGTCGAGCGTGCGGCCCTCCAGAAGCGACTCCACCGCCGCGCCGTCGGACTCCAGCAGCCGGTCGAGCACGCCGGTCTCGAGCAGGGCCCAGAGGCAGGAGCAGACGGCGTAGCCTCGCACGTGCGGGAGGGCCTCGTCGAACCGCCGCTTGACGCGGGCGGCCTTCGCCAGGCCCAGGAGCCGGATGATCTGGAGGATCTGGCTCATGCCTCGGCCTCCCCGGCCGCGCGGGGCGAACAGGCGCCCGACGCGCACGGCGCCGCCTCGACGCCGAGGATGGCGTCGTCGAAACTGGCCCGGACGGTCCGCCCGGGCTCGACGGCCAGGAAGCGCTGGGCGTCCCAGTCGCCGTCGAGGCCGGCCTGGATGAGGCCGAGGTCGCCTTCCACCTTCACGAAGGCCCATCCTTTCTCGTCGCAGATGCCGCGGACCTGGTCGTCGAGGCCGAGGTGGCCGTCGAAATCGAAGTGGATCAGGCAGCCTTGCGTGTAGTGGGTCTCCCAGCCGCTCATGAACTCGATCAGGTACTTGGCGTTTTCCTCGCCGTACTTGGCCACGAGCTGCTGGTACTCGTGCTTGTAGGTGGGGCCGAGGCCGCTGTTCTGCCGGGGCGCGATGGGGTCGCCTTCCTTCCGGCGGCACTCGAGCCACCCGCTCGAGAACCAGTAGGTGCCCGGCGTCTCGGCGAACAGCCGCGCGTAACGTTCCTTGGACCCCAAGAGGAGGGTGATGCAGTCGTGCGCCCGGGGGATGATCATGGGGATGGGTCCCGCCCGGACGCCGACCAGGCTGTTGTTGCACAGGCCGTAGCCCAGCAGGAGGGCGTCGTAGCGGTCGGCGGAGGCCTGGTCGATCTGGGCCTGGAGTTGCCCGCGGCACAGGTCGCTGTTGTCGTGGAGGCCCTGGCGCATGAGGCTGATGTCCGCCGTGTGCCGCGCACGGGCCGCGCACCAGTACAGTTCCCGCGCCAGCACTTCGCAAGCCACCACTTTCAGACGCATGGGGAGTCCGTCCCTGAAAAGCCGTCGCGGGGCACCCGTCCGCGGGCTGTCTAGGCGGTCTTCTCGACCGGCTGACCGTACGAGGCGAGGATCGTGAACCGGCGCTCGAAGCCGACCTCGCTGACGAGGAACCTGTGCTTGTACTGCTCCACTCGCCCGCTGCACTGCGCCACGGTCCGGAGGTCGTAATCGAGCCAGGTCCCGGCCGGGACGATCTTGACGCCTATCGGCCCCAGCCGGCCGGTCCGGCGCTTCGCCGCATACTCCATGTTAAGGTCCTGGAGGGCCAAGTCAACGGCCGAAGCCAATTCGGCCGCCCGCGACGCCGGCGCCTCGCCCTCTTCGACCAGGAGGCTGTAGTACGGCACGGCGTCCCAGGTGGGGCAGAGGCAGTAGTTGCGGACGCCAATGCCCAGCCGGGCGAGCACGCCGTTGGTGCCGCTCGTGACCTGGAACTCGGTGAGTTTTTCGCCCGTCAGGTTCGCCACGTGCTGGCCCTTGTTGAGGAACTCGATGATGGGGGCCTGGCCGAAGCGCCCGGTGACCCGGACCAGGTCGCGGATATCATAGCGCCACAGGCCGCTGGGCGTGGTCAGAACGAGGAAGTACCGGCGGCCGACCTCGACCTCGTGGGCGAGCAGGGCGGCGGGGTTGGGGTTGTCGATCTCGTCTTCCGGCACGAACTCGAAGAACGTGCCGGTGGCCTCGAGGACGCCCGCGCTGCCCTCCGTCTGGATGGGCATCGAGAACCGCCCCTCCGACGCGATGAGGCCGATGTCGCGCACCGGGGCGTCGCCCCAGTACGTTGGCATCTCGCGCAGGTACAGGCTGAGCGTGCCGCCCTTCCACGTGCCGATGAGCGGCAGTTCCCAGGCGTCTTTCGGGTAGAGGCGGCCGGCGGCGTCGGCGGCGGCCTGGATCTCGCGGGCCCGGCCGGGCGCCGGACGCAGGCGTGCCGCGATGCACCGGCGGTGCGGCGGCTCCAGCGCCAGGTCGGCCGAGAGGGTGCCGTCGGCCACGTCGCGGATCAGTTCCTCCTTGCGGGCGTCCATCGCCTTCGCCAGGCCCAGGAGCGTGCTCGGGTTGGCCGTGAGCGGCATGACGCGGCGGCTCAGCAGGCCGAGCCGGCACGCCAGGTAGTACTTGGTGGCGATGTCGCCGGCGCAGGCGCCTTCAGGCGGCATGACGTACATCCGCCGGACGATGGGTTTCTGGGCATGGGCCGTGAAGCCCGACATCGCCCCGGCCGGGATGCCCGCGGGGGTGACCTGCTCGTCCATGCGGCTGGTGATCTGGAGGATCTTCGCGCCGTAGGCGTCGAGGTGGTCGTCGAGGGCGCGGACGCCCCAGACGTGCCAGCCCCCGCGGTAGTCGCTGACCACCGTGTCGGTGACGGGGATGCGCTTGGGCTCGCCGGTGGTGCCGCTCGTCATGGCGAACATGCGGACGCGCGTGCCGCGCGGCAGCAGCGCCTCGGTCTCACCGCGGGCCACGCGCTCGACGTAGGGCGCCGCCCGCTCGTACCCGGCAATGGGGATCGCCCGGCGCAGGTCCTCGACGGTGCGGACGCGCGCCAGGCCATGGTCGCGGCCGAAGTCGGTCTCTTGCACCTCGGCGAGCAGCCGCTCGAGGAGGCGGGCCTGCGTCGCGGCCGCGCTCGCGACGGCCCGTTTCCAGGCGCGGACCTGCCACTTGGCCTGTAGTCGCAGGGGTGTCCAGAGGAGGCGGCGGAACCGGATGCCGAGCGGCGTCTTCATGAGGCGGTTCCCGGCTCGGCGGCCGGCACTGACGCCGCGGCGGCCGGCTCGGCCACCAGGTAGCGCCTGAAGAAGTCCGTCGTCATCTTCGCGTAGGTCGCGGGGTCGAGGGCGACGGCCTGGTTGTGCTTGGCGCCGGGGCAGAGCCAGAACTGCTTCGGCCCGGGCTTGAGGTCGTGGAGCACGCGCGTCCATTCGGGCCGGATGTACGCGTCGCGCTCGCCGTGGATGAAGAGCATGGGCACGGACCCGAGTTTCCCGAGCGCCCGCCGCGTGCTCGGGAACCGGCAGCGGCACTTCAACTCGACGTAGAACATCATCAGGGCCCGGAAAAAACTGTACGCGTGTATCGATCGGTCGGCCCTGGCCAGGTCGATCCGCGCGAAGATCTGGACCCACCGCTTCATCAGTTCGTCGATGCTGTGGTCGGTCGAGAACACGCCGTCGACGACCAGGCATCGGATGTCGGGGTTGAGGGCGGCGGCGACCACGGCCGCGCTCGCCCCACGGCTGACGCCCAGAATCCCGATTCCCTCCGGGCCCACGTCGCGCTGGTTCTTGACGAACGCCACCGCCGCCAGGATGTCGTTCACCTCGTGGCTCGACGGCCAGTGCCGCGGCTCGAAGTGCGGCGGCGTGAAACTCCCGCCGTGGCCCCGGAAGTCGAACGTGAACACGGTGTACCCGGCCTCGATGAGGGCCCGCGCGTACCGGCCGGCGCTCATCATGTCGCTGGCGAACTCGTGGCAGAAGATGAGGGTGCCCCGGTCCGGGACGCCCGGCGGCCGGTCGATGAACATGCCGCGCAGGCTCCGGCCCTCGAGGCTCGGGAACGTCACGATCTCGCCCTGCGGCGGGGTGTAGTCGTTCAGGTTCGCCGTGACGGGCAGGGGGGTGTCCAGGAAGAGGTTCACCGCCAGCCGCAGGTACTTGGCCAGGACCGATAGGGCCAGGATGATGAGGGCGATGACGCCGGCGACCACGGCCAGGAGCGGCCAGTGCTCGGCCAGCCCGCCGGAGGCGGGAGGCGCACCGTTGGTACCCGCCTCAAGGGCCAGCGCGCCTGCTGATGCGAACGCCGGAATCACGTCGCACTCCCTCTGTCCGAAAGCCTGGTGGTTCTCCGTCGGTGTTGCAGGGCTACTCGCATGGTCCCGTCTCCGGGCGGACGCGATAGGCTTCCAGCTCAGCGGGACTCAGGTCTTCCGGAGGCACAAGTCGGTAGTGTCTCTCCGACGTCATCGCGATCCCGGTCTCTCCGTGCTCAAAGGCAAACAGTGCAATCAGGTCGCCGGACACGAACTGGGCGGCAATGGGGCGGCAGATCAAGGAGGGGAACTTCGCGGCGCACATGGCCACGTCCTGCTCAATCTGGATGATGCTCAAGACATCCCTTCCGCCCTTTGCCTGTACGGGAAGAACGTAGTGTGCCCCTCGGCGGTCTAATCCGATGTAGACCTCGTCCGTCTCCGTCTGGCCCAGGCCTCTCACGGCTGTCCGCAGGTGGCTCTGAAGCGAGTAACAGGCTACGCCCGTAAACACGTCCACCAGCCGGTTATAGCGGAGTTTCGCCAGCAGCGCCTGTTCGTCATCGAGGGCGTACATGCTTATGATGCCGGGTGTGGCTTCAGGAACCTTGGTCTCGGCCAGCACGGGGTTCGGCACAATCGCCACCTGACCCACCGCCACAAAACGATACCGGGAACGTCCGGCAGAACGTATGACCCACTGTTTTCCCCTAGGGGCGCGCGCCCTGACGGAATTGGGGAGGGGCGTGCGGTAGCGGAAACTATACAGGACGTCCCCCAGGTTCTTCGGAAGCCGGATGCCCAACTTCCGGGCCGCCCGCACCAAGTCCTCTCGCTCAAAGCGGACTTCACCGGCGCCTTGCGTGTAGTGGCCCAGGAAGACATCCTCGATGATCTTCACGTATCGGTTTGGATCGGGCATGGCTTTGTGGGCCTCCTGGTTGGGAACCCGTCAACCCGGCCAGCGTAGGACAAGCACTTCCTCGCGCAACTGCTCTTTGGTGGCCGTGGCCAGGCGAGTGCGGAACAGATCGAGGCCCTCCACCTGGTACCCGAGAGACCGGGCGATGTCTGAGAGGATCTGGCCCGTGCGAATCATGATCCGGAGGTAAGACGCCTGGTCACCCACCACGTAGGCCAGGTGCGCCCCGGGGCGCAGGAGAGTCCGCAAGTCCGCCAAGTGGCGGGCCATACCGCCGAAGTAGAGTCTGGTGACCCTGGCATACATACGCTCGAATCCGCTGGTCTTGCCCAGTTCGATCCGCCGCTTCTCGATGGCGGAGGCGATCTCCTGGATCTGCTTGTGAGACTGCACCCAGCGGTCGTCGTCGTCGCCCTTGTACACGTTCCGCGTATTGGACCTCACCAGCATGTGCTTGAGGGCGACGAGGTCCGATTTCGTGCGGATGAAACCCAGCAGCACCGATTCCAGCCGCGTGGTCCGCGTGTAGTCCTTCTCGTTGGGATAAGGTGGAGACGTGATGACCGCCGTCACGGAATGAGGCGGCAAGGTGTCGAGCATCTGCCTGGAATCGGCCCGGCGCGCCTCCGCGGGCACGTCGCTCGGCGGTTGGATGAGTCTCAAGTCCTCGGTCATCGCGCAGACTTCGTCCAGCCACGTCTGCACAACCACGGCGTCTTCCTTGATGGGGCCCACACCCACCTCGGGCCCGAAGTTGAGGTTGCTGATGGAGAACACGACCGCCTTGGCTAGAGCCAGCAACTCGTGCGCATTGTAGCGGTCATCGCGGGACTGGTTCAGACAGTCCACGAGAGTCAATACCTTGTGAAGCGGGAGGGGACTTATCGAGTTGGCGAGGAGGAGCCTCCGGCTTTCCTCGGGAAGCGACCGCAACGTGCCCGTCGGCCTGGAATCCGAGCGCCACAAGGGCGGCCTCTCATCGATTCCGTCTCGCCGGAGTGCCGAGCATGCGAGTTCGGCGACCTTGCCAGCATGGGCCGCGAGGCCGTCGGGATCGGGAGTCCAGTCCACCTTGACCCGGCTGGCGAACCAGGCTACCGGATTGGCCTCGATGCCCACGCTCGGGATGCCCTGCTTCCGGCATTCCACAAGGGTGGTGCCTGTGCCACAGAAGGGATCGAGGACCCGGTCCTGCGAGTCAAGGCCGAAACGGCGGATGTAGTCCCTGACCAGGTGCGGTGGAAACGAGAGCACAAAGCGATACCAGTTGTGGACCGCACGATCCTCGTCGCACAGACGGTTGGCCTGTGCGTTGGTGTGCCCCCGAACACCGGCCGTTCTGGTCTTGTTCGTCACGTCGAACACGAGCGCCCCCATGTCATGCCGTGTGCCCGAGACAGGGTGCTTCAGCAGGAACGCCCCTCATCATGGTCCTCGCGGGCTTCGCGGTCAAGCCCCTTGTGCAGCGGTCGTCGGCATGGAGGTTCTTCCGCGCTTCGCGGGGAGGCTGCGGGCTACGGCACGAACCGGCGGACTACCAGGGAATCGTTCTGCCCGCCGAACCCGAAGGAGTTCGACAGGCACACCTCGACCTTCGCCTTCCGCGCGACGTTGGGCACGTAATCCAGGTCGCATTCGGGGTCCGGGTTCTCGAGGTTCAGGGTGGGGGGCAGGACCTGGTCGCGGATGGCCAGGACGCAGGTCATGAGTTCCGTGGCGCCGGCGGCCGCGATCAGGTGCCCCAGGGCGCTCTTGACGCTCGACAGCGGCACCTTCGGGGCGTACTCGCCAAACACGAGTTTGACGGCCAGCGTCTCGACCTTGTCGTTCTCGGTGGTCCCCGTGCCGTGGGCGCTGATGTAGTCGATCTCGGCCGGGCCGACGGCGGCGTCCTGGAGGGCGGCGCGCATGGCGGCGGCCGGGCCCCGGCCCTCGGGATGGATGTCGGTCATCCGGTACGCGTCGGCGCTGGTGCCGAAGCCGGTGACCTCGCCCCAGATCCTCGCGCCGCGTTTCCGGGCGTGTTCGAGGTCTTCCAGGACCATGATCGTGGACCCTTCGCCCAGGACGAACCCGCCGCGGTCGCGGTCGAACGGGCGGCTGGCCCGCCACGGCTCGTCCTTGTGGTCGGTCGAGATGGCCGTCAGGAGGTTGAAGCCCGTGACGCCCAGCGGGTGGATCATCGAGTGCGTGCCGCCGGCCAGCATCAGGTCGGCCCGGCCCGTCCGGATGAGGTCCGTGGCCTCGCCGATGGCCTGGGTGCTGGCGGCACAGGCCGTCAGGCACGAGAAGACCGGCCCCCACAGGCCGTACTCGGCCGCCAGGTGGTTGGCCGGCATGTTGGGCTCCTGCTCGAGTTCGCGCAGGCCGTCGTACCGCTTGAAGCCCATCTCGGCGAACCCGACGGCGCTCACCTGGCCGTCGTCGCGGGTGCCGTTGGCAATGGCGTCGACCAGGGTCATGAAGTCGAGGATGCCCTCGCCGCTGCCCATGTAAATGCCGAACCGCCTGCCATCGAATGGGCCGGACAGGAGGCCGGCGTCTTCCATGGCCATGCGGCCGGCGGCCATGGCGAACCTCACGTTGCGGCCGGCCAGGGCGAACGCCTTGGGGTTGCGGACGTAGCCGCCGAGGTCGAAGTCTGCGACCTGCGCGGCAAACGTGGTCGGGAAGGTGGCGGCATCGAAGATGAAGATCGGGCGGATGCCGCTCTGGCTCGCGAGCAGGTTCCGCCACGTCTCCTCATAGGTCAGGCCGAGGGGCGTAACCGAGCCCATGCCGGTGATGACGATACGTCGTGCCATGGTTTCCTTCGCCTGGCGCTGCCGTTACCGTGGTCGCGGCGTCCGACGGGCCCGCCGCCCGACGTCTCACTTACCGAGTCACCCGGACCACCGCGGCGGCCGTCTGCCCGCCGACGGCGTTGGTCGTCACGAGCACGAGGTCCCCGCCGAGCGGCTGGGGGCGGCCCGTGACGAGGTTGAGGCCGACCGCCGGGTCGGGCTCGTCGCAGTTCAGGATCGGGGGCACCTGCCCGTCGCGCGCCAGGATCAGGGCGGCCGTCAGGTCGGCCAGCCCGCTCGCGGCGCCCAGGTGGCCGGTGACGCCCTTGGTGGCCGTTACGGGGACCGTCCGGGCGGCCGGACCGAGGGCGGCGGCCAGGCCGGCCGCCTCGCTCAGGTCCTGCGCCGGCAGGGCCGTGCCGTGCGCGTAGACCGCCGCCAGGTCGGCCGGCCTGACGCCGGCCATTTCGAGGGCGGCCCGGACGGCGGTGGCCACGCCGCGCCCGTCCGGCTCGCACGCGTTGACGCCCGCGCTGGTGGCGCTGGCGCCGGTGCCGAGGACTTCTCCGTAGAGGCGGGCGCCGCGCTGCTCGGCCACCTCGAGCCTCTCGAGCATGACCACGGCCGCGCCTTCCGCCGAGACCCAGCCCGTCCGGGCCTTGTCGAAGGGCCGGCAGGCGGCGGCGGGGTTGTCGTTGGCGGTGGCGAGGCGGCCCAGGAGGCAGTAGCGCATCATGATGACGGGGTTGACGCGGCTCTCGGCCCCGCCGGCCAGCATCCGGTCGGCGGCGCCGCGGCGCAGGATCCGCGACGCCTCGTCGAGGGCCAGCAGGCCGCCCGCGTCGCTGCACGTCAGCGAGTTGCTGGGCCCCTGGGCGTCCCACAGGACCCCCGTGTGGCAGGCGTGCATGTTCGGCAGGTACTTGAGCAGCCACAGGGGGAACATCTGGGGGATGCCGCGCGCGCCCCAGCCTTTCAGCGAGAACTGCCCGTCCTCCCGCGACGCCTTGACCGGCCCGGCCAAGTCGTCGAGTTCGGTCGGGATGAAACTCGACCCGAAGATCATGCCGAACCGCGCGTGGTCGATGGTCGGGAGGGCGGGCTCGTTGGCCTCGCCCAGCGGCAGCCCGGTGTCGACGATGGCGAGGTTGGCGGCGGCGACGGCCAACTGGATGTCCAGGGCCATCACCTTGGCGTTCTTCTTGATGTAGCGGCTCTGGTCTTTGCGGACGCCGTCGGCGGGGTTGAAGTCGTGGACCTCGCCGGCGATGCGGCTGGGGTAGGACGACGCGTCGAACCGCGTGACGGGGCCGACGGCCCCGCGCCCCTGGCGAACGGCGTCGGCCAGGGCCGCCGCGCCGAGCCCTGCCGGGCTGACGACCCCCATCCCCGTGATGACGATGCGGCAGTCCAAAGCGTCCTCCGCGTCAGGCGTCGCTGGTCGGGTCCGGCGCCTTGAGTCCGTTGAGCTGGCGCATTCGGAGCATGCGGATGTAGTCTTCGTTGAAGACGAAGTTCCCTTCGCCCACGTCCACGGGTCCGCGCGACTGGTCGAGGTGGGCGAACATCATCTCGATCTCGGCCACGAGGTCGCCGCCCAGGGTGATGCGGCCCTCGATGGAGGCGCCCTCGGGCCGGATGTCGCCCAGGACCGTCGCTTCGAGGCGGATCTGGTCGCCCGGCAGCACGTGCCGGTAGAAGGTGGCCCGCGTGACCTTCGCGAGGACCACTTTCTCGGCGAAGTTGAAGGCCTCGCCCACCAGGACCCCGCCCGTCTGGGCCATGCCCTCGATCATGAGCGTCGGAGGGTGGATGGGGTACCCGGGCACGTGGTCGTGCAGGTGGTCCTCGGCGAGCGTGACGTTCTTGATGGATACGGCGCGTCGGCCGCTCTCGAACTCGATAAACTTGTCGATCCAGATCCAGCGCATCGTGTCTCCGGTTCGTGCGCCCGGCCGCGCGGACGGCGACCGCCTCGGTGGGCCGCCCCACGGGGCCGGGTTGTGCCAGCAGAGAGTCGCGGGCGATCAGGCGCCGGCGCCGCCCAGTTTGGCCTCGATGTACTTGACGATCATGTCGACGGTGAAGAGGTCCGCGATGTCCTGGACGTTGGGGTTCTTCTCGAACGCTTCGAGGTTGGCGTAGGGCATCCGGGTTTTGAGTTCCTGGAGGCCCTTGTCGGTGAGTTTGCCGTCCCGGACGAACTCCTCGCTGAGGATGTTGTCGGGGAAGAGGTCTCCGCGCGGGATCTTGATGTTGAATGCCTTTTCGAGGCGGAAGACGATGTCGAGGTAGTCGATGCTTTCGGCGCCCAGGTCTCCGCCGATGCGTGCGGTCGGGAGGACCTCGTCCTCATCGACGCCCAGGGCGTCGACCAGCGCCTCGCGGACCTTGTCCATGATCTCGTCGCGACTCAAAGCCATCTGCGGTGACCTCCCTATCGAATGCGTCCTCAGGGCTTCCGGGCAGCCGCGGCCGCCAGCGCCTGGGGACCCCCGACCAATCGGAAACGTTCCTGCCAGAACGGGCGGAGCATCGCGTCGATGTCGGCCCGGTCGGGCGCCTCGTCGGCCACGTTCAGGTGCTCGAGCGTCAACTTGGCCTGGACGGCCACCTGTTCCTCGCACCGGCCGATGGCCTTGAACTGGCTGGCATCGGGCCCGATCTCAAGGGCCGTCACCTCCATGACCAGTTGGCCGCCCGGCCGCACGAAACTGCCGTACCGCACATTCCGGGCCTCTTTCAGCAGGATCAGGCTCTTCTCGAACCGGGTGGTCACCCGCACCAGCCAGGCGGCCGTCTGGACCAGGGCCTCGAGCATCATGACGCCCGGCATCACAGGGTAGGCCGGGAAATGGTCGGCCAGGTACTCCTCCGCCATGCTGAGGTTCTTGACCGCCACGATCCGCTTGGGCGGCTCCAGTTCCAGAATGCGATCGACGAGGTAGAATTTCATGGCTCTCTAACCGGGCGGCATTCTATCGCCGCCCCTCGGCCCCCTGCAAAGCCTTTCCCCGGCGCCGGGACCGTGCGGCCCGAGGGCTCGGCGCCCGCCACCCCCAGCGGCCCGCCGAGCACGTAGGACGGATGCCCCCAAGTGCCAAAGAGCCGCGGAATCTAGCAGACCCCGCCTCTTCATGCAAGCCAAAAACCTTCCTGGTGCTCTGGTTGTGCGTCATCGGACGGGTGCCATGCCTTCGCGCCGTTGCGAAAGCATGGGCGTGCGCCCTTGGAGTGCATGCTTTCGCAGAAACGCGAAAGCATGGCACCCCTCGACCTACGAGTAACGCACCCCTAGCCGCCGGCCAGGCGATTGAGCGTCTCGATGCCGCGCTCGATCGTCCGGCGGCTGGCGGCATACGCGATCCGGAAATGCGTGTCGCGTTCGCTGAAGACCCCTCCCGGGATCACCAGGACGCCGGCCTCGATGGCCCGGGAGACGAACTGCGTGCCCGAGCCGCCGGGCGCCTCCGGGAACATGTAGAAGGCGCCGCCGGGCTTCTCCACGTGGAATCGCTGCCGCAGGCCCTCGTAGATGAGGTCGCGCCGGGCGCGGTAGTCCGCGACGTGCGACGATACGTCCGTCTCCAGGGCCGTCACGGCGGCGGCCTGGAACGGGGCAGGGGCGCACACGAAAGTGTATTGCTGGAGCGTCGTCATGGCCTGGAGGATCTCGGCGGGCCCGACGGCGTAGCCGATCCGCCAGCCTGTCATCGCATAGGTCTTCGAGAACCCCCGGAGCAGGAGCACCTGGTCGTAGAGCGGCCAGACGCTCGCGGCCGGGCCGTCGTACGTGAAGGCGTTGTACACCTCGTCGGAGACGACCAGCAGCCGGTGCCGGCGGGCTACCTCGATGACGGCCCGGAGTTCCTCCGGCGTGTGGACCGTGCCGGTGGGGTTCGTGGGGCTGTTGAGGATGAGCATCCGCGTCCGCTCGGTGACGGCCGCCTCGACGCGGTCGGCCCGGAGGCGGAAGTCCGGGTACGTGTCGACGAAGACGGGCTTGGCGCCAAGGAGGTTCACGAGGTGCTTGTACATCACGAAGTACGGGTCGGGGATGATGACCTCGTCGCCGGCGTTGAGGGTGGCCAGGAGGCCCAGGAGGAGCCCGCCCGACGTGCCGCTCGTGACCAGCACCGGGCCGCTGAACCGGCCGAACTCCTTGCGGAGGTCCTCGGCGATGGCCTCACGCAGGGCCGCGTCGCCCTGCGTGACGGTGTAGCGGTTCATGCCGGCCCGGATGGCCTCGATGGCCCGCTCCTTGCAGGGGTCGGGCACGTCGAAATCCGGCTGGCCGATGCTGAGGTTGATCGGGTCCTTCAGTTTGGCGGCCAGGTCGAACACCTTCCGGATGCCGGAGGCGTCGATGCAGCCCATGCGTTGGGCCAGCAGAGGTGAGGGTTCGGACATGCCTTGCGCTCCTTGTGCCGCCGCCCGGGCCGGGGACCAGGGGGCCCGACCGCGCGCCGCCCGAACGCACTCGGCGGCAGGGCCGGTGCCGCAGACCGTTGCGGGCCTCGCACCGGCGTCCCGGATCAGGACTTGCCCTTCTTCTCGGCCGCCTTGGGTGCGGCCGCCTTGGGGGCGCCGGCTTTCGGGGCGCCGGCTTTCGGGGCGCCGGCCGCGGCTGGTGCGGCCCCGCCCGCCGCCGGGACAGCCGCGGCGCCTTCGGCCCCGGGCACCGGGGTGGCCTTGATCTTCTTGGCGGTCACCTTGCGGTGGCCCACCTTCGGAAGACCGAAGATGCTCGCCTCGTCGGTCAACTTGCCCTCGTCCTTCAGTCTGTCGATGCGCTCGGCCCGAGACAGCACGTTCCGGTGCCGCGCCAGCGCGCCACGGCTTTTCAGGCTTTTATCCAACGACATCCGGCTACTCCTTCTTTTCCTTGGTCTGGACGGTATACGCGTCCTTCGACGTTGGTCGTTTCGTCTGCTTCTCGTAAGCCTCCAGGTGCTTGTTGACCTGGCCGGCCAGTTCGTCGGACTTCGCCTTGTCGGCAAACTGCACGGCGCTGTAAAGCACGTGGACGCCGCCGCGCGTCACGAGTTCGGTCTCGATGCCGCATGTGCCCAGGTACGCCCGAAGGTCGTCGATCACGCTCGGCTTCGAGACGTCCACGCGGGCGATGCGGACCCGGAACTGCGGCCCCGCGGGCGCCGTCGGGGTCTTGGCGCTGAGGGGTGCCTTGCCCGCGCCGGGCCCCGGTCCAGGCTTCACGTCGCCGACGGGGGGCTCGGTCTCGATCTCCCCGCCCAGGCTCATGTCGGCCGGCGGGAGGATGTCGCCGATGCCCGGCGTCGCCAGGTCCTGGCCCTTTGTCGGGCCCTTGGCCTTCGCGATGGGTCCCGGGGCCGGCTTGACGAGGCCGGGCGTCACCCGTGTGGCGCGAATCTCGTCCATCGTGGGGTGCTTCTCGGTCGCGGGCAGCCTCTCGGTGCCGCCGAATCGGGCTCCCAACAGGTAAAAGAGCACGCACAGGCACGCCAGCACCACGCCGGCGATGATCAGGTGATACGTGGTCAACCGGACGCCGCCGACGCTGACGCCCCCCGTCGTCGGTGGGGCCGCCATGGCAGGCCGCCGGATGATTGGCGCCGGCTCCCCGGTCCGCGGCATCTCGACCGGCCTTACGGGCGTGGGCGGCTCAACCCGGATCGGGGGCTGCGGCTGCGCCCCAAGGTTCGGTCCGCCCTTCTCCCGGCTGCGCTGATTGGTCAGGAGTTCAAACAGGGCCCGTTGCGATTTATGCTTAGCCATGAGGCATTTCCCCCGGACGTTGGCCTGGGGCCGGGCAATCCGTGCACTATAGTGGCCGGCCGGGCGCGTGTCAAGGTCAATGCCCCTGGGGGAGGGTTTCTGGCTTGCCAGAGGGTCCCGGGCGGTGTCAAATGGGCGGCGCGCGGGTCCGGCGGCGCGCCCGGCGGGGTTTCCGGGCGGCCCGGCCGCGAGAGGAATGACGCATGAGATTCGATCCGGCACGGTGCCTCCTGGCTGCCGCAGCGGCGGTCCTGGGCGCGGCCCTGGCCGCCGTCGCCCTGGCGGCGGCGCCGGCGAACCCGTTTGCGCCGCCGGAACCGAAACCAGCCGCGCCGGCCGCCGACGCGAAGGCCGCCCCGGCCGCGGGGGAGAAGGCCGACCCTGCGGCCGCGAAGACGGCCGAGCCGCCGGCCAACGTCCGTGCCATCCGCGGCAGGTTCACCCCGCCGGAGCGGGTCCTGGAGGCCTGCCTCGTGGAGCGGTCGATGGACCTGAAGATCCCCGTCAAGGTGGACCCGAAGACCGGCGCCTTCGAGGTGGCGGGCCTGCGCCTCGGCACGTACGATTTCGTCGTCAAGACGCCGTGGGGCCGGATCGAGGGCATCGACATGACGCCGCGCCTCTCGCCCTACGACGCCCTCATCCCGCCCCAGTACCGGACCGAGGACCTGGGCCTTGAGTCGCCCGGCGGGTTCACCGAGGACGACCGCAAGGCCGTGCGGCGGATCATCCACGAGGTCAAACGGTACGAGAACAAGATCACCGACATGGCCATCTCCGGCACGCCCGACGTGGCGGTGGTCCTGGTGGAACTCCTCATGGACGCCGACTTCGTGGGCCGCAAGGGCGACGAGGTCACCTGGCGCGTCGAGCAATGGTTCTATGAGAAGAAGTACGATGCGTGGACGACGTTCCGCAGCCGGTGCCTCTACCGGTTCCGCGTCTCGAAGGCCGAGTGGGAGACGTGGGGCTGGCAGTTCGAGCCCAAGGTGGGCGGCCTCGACATCACGGAGGACCTCCGCCAGCCCGTGACGCTGGAGTTCGAGAC
>Ga0315286_10002085_pt1 | contig 18479 bp, 8 predicted proteins | sample YL17G10_0_MG_FD_205038 | JGI IMG/M metagenome (GOLD analysis project Ga0315286, IMG submission 205038) | Sediment microbial communities from Yellowstone Lake, YNP, Wyoming, USA - YL17G10_0 | ecosystem: Environmental > Aquatic > Freshwater > Lake > Sediment | place: USA: Wyoming | collected... | reverse complement strand
ATCGGGTGAGCAAGAACGGATTCCTTCTGCTCAATGTCGGGCCGAAGCCGGACGGCACGATCCCCGAGGAGGCCAAGGAGCGGCTGCTCGGCCTGGGGAAATGGCTCGAGACGAACGGCGAGGCCATTTACGACACGACGCCCTGGATCGTCGCCGAAGAAGGCCCGACGAAGCTGGACAAGCAGGGCCCGTTCAACGAGATGGACAGCCTCCGCTACAAAGCGCAGGACATCCGGTTCACGGCCCATGGGAATGTCCTCTATGCAACGGCTTTAGGCTGGCCAGGCGAGAAGATCCAGATCAAGAGCCTGGCCGGCGGCCCGAATCCCGGGCGGAACTTCTGGAACGGCCTCTATGCTTCCGAAATCGTCTCGGTCAGCATGCTCGGCGACGGCCGGCCCCTGGTCTGGGAATTGACGAAGGAGGGGATGACGATCGAGACCCCGAAGACGAGGCCCTGCGCTTATGCGTTCGTCTTCAAGATCGTGAGGCGCAAGCCCTTCTGAGCGCCACGGAAGGGCGCGCCGGACTTCCGGTCCCTGGATTTTGAGGTTCCTTGACTCCCGTCCGGGGCCGGGATATCGTTATTTCATGAGAGGAAAGGTCGATTCTGAGGCCGACGTCGGCGGATCCACGCCTTGCGAAAAAAGGAATTCCTATCCTCGTGAAGGCCGGGGAAAATATCCCGGAGATCCGGGTTGTCAACCTGCCGGTGAACCGGATGATCGGTGACGAGTTCCTGTGAAAAATAAATTATTGAAAAAGGTTGCTGCAAGCATATTTGTTCTTCTTTCAGTTTCATCTATCTCCTGTAATAAAAAGCAGAAAGCGGAATTTACACCTGAACCTGCCGACCCTGACTCATATGACATGTCCGTTTGGGAACATATCAAACCCGGCCTTCACTCTGGATTCGGATCAATGGATGTTGCCTATCCAAAAAGTATTCCTCCGGGGGGGGATATTGCAGAATCAATAAAGCTCCATGGCTGGAAGGGTGAACGGGTCAATTGCATGTTGCTTGTCTGGTCTGCCGGAAGCGAAGAAAACATCCGTATAGAAGCAAGCGGGTTTAGTCGTAATAATTATCAGATTGATAAAGAAAGCACTTCAATCTCTGTTATCAAATATGTTCTGTCGGATGAGTTCTCTGGAGGATGTGGCCCCCGGGACAAGGATAAAATCCCGGTCCATCTCAGCCCGGACCTGCTCAGTAAAGCAAGCGGTTTTACCCTTGACACTCCGGGAACCCGTCCGGTATGGATTTCTGTGGACATACCGTCAGAGACACCTGCCGGAATATATACAGGAACAATTTCCAGGCAGTCGGCATCCGGCACTGTCAATCATATAATGACTCTCGAAGTGCAGAATAGATCGCTGCCAGCCCCTTCAGAATGGTCCTTCCATCTGGACCTGTGGCAGAATCCCTACGCCGTTGCAAGATTTCACCGGGTGGAACCGTGGTCACAGGAACATGTCAACCTCTTGCGGCCACTCCTGACCATGCTCGCTCAGGCTGGACAAAAATGCATCACGACAACCCTGATTGCTGACCCCTGGGCGGGTCAGACATTCGATTCGTATGGTTCCATGGTCAAGTGGATTAAAAAAGCGGACGGGACGTGGGCGTATGATTATTCGGCTTTTGACCTCTATGTCAGCCTGGCAATGGAATCAGGGATAAAAGAGCAGATCAACTGCTATTCCATGGTGCCGGTGGGCAATAAGTTTTCATGGATTGATGAAAAATCCGTTAAATCCATCACCGTGGAGGCCATACCCGGTACCAAAGAGTACGAAAGCATATGGCGGAACTTCCTTAATGAATTCAAAGTACATCTCAGAGAAAAGGGCTGGCTGGATAAAACTGCCATTGCTCTTGATGAACGAGACGAAGAGGAAATGACAGAGATGTTCAGCTTTTTGAAGGAAACCGCGCCTGAATTTAAGATTTCCATGGCCGGCTTTCATTTTAAGGAGATAAACTCATCCCTTTATGATTTCAGCTCTAACTGGAGGGATATCGATAATATTTCGGGGGGCATAGTTGAATCCAGAAGAAAATCAGGCCTGAAAACGACCTATTATGTTGCATGCGGAATACCAAAACCTAATAATTTCACCTTTTCCCCTCCTGCTGAATCATGTTATGAAGGCTGGCTTGCATCGGCAATGGGCTTTGATGGATTTTTAAGGTGGGCCTATAACAACTGGGTTGAGAATCCGGAAGTTGATTCTAGATTCATCAGATGGCCAAGCGGCGATACCTATCTTGTGTACCCGGATGCCCAAAGCTCAATACGATTTGAAAGACTCAGGGAGGGAATTCAGGACTATGAAAAGATAAGAATTCTTCGTAAAGAACTGGGTGAAAATCCATCGATGGAAACTGCAGCCGCCAAGGAAAGGCTGGATAATTTCTTGACCTCAATCAACACCAACACCCTTGATAACAGGTCAGCGGCTGAGGTTATCAATGAAGGGAAACAGCTGGTATACGAAATCGTCGAATCCGTTTATCATGATCAACCCGACAGTGCTGCCCAATTATTAAAAGATCAGGGGCTTCAATTAATGGGTAACCGCTTCTTTACATTCAGCACCGTTGTTCGCGTGAACCAGATTGAAACTTCGCGCGATGAAACTGATGGTACCGATGAATCGAGTGTTCACGGTCCGGAGGAAGCCCGCACTTTTCGGGAAGCCGTGGAAAAGGGTTGGCCGGGGGCACGGGTTACCTGGTCTTTCAGCTGGCTTGCGCTGAAGGATCAGCGGTCCAACTACATGGATTTAAAGAAACTGGTTGTCTCTTATCATGAAAAGTATGGCGATGAGATCACCTTTATCCCGGGCGGCTATTTTGCCAACATGTATAACTCCCGGGAGCAGGTCAATCGCGACCTGCGCGATGGTTTGCAGATGGTTTCGGAGATGGTTGGCGGGGGATACAGGCCCCAAAGCGTCATAGCAGGTTTTCTCTCCGCTGAAAACCTGCGATTCCTGGCCGAAGAGGAAGGCATTCACGTCTGCCAGGGCAATATCTGGAGCCAGTATGCAGTCGACAACGGTGACGGCGAGGGCTCGATATCCTATCCTTACTACCCATCGCGCGAACATTTCTGTAAACCCGCCCAGGGTAAAGAGGACCTGATCGATTGTGTCAATCTCGATGGCTGGACCGTTGATTTCTTGAACGCCAGATTCTCAGGCGGCAGAGAGATCAATGAAGCCCATTGCGGCAGCCGGCAGGGGGTCGGTCCGATCGAGACGGTTCTCCGCCAGGGCACCGAGCAGGGGACAAAAGAGATGCTTGCGACCACAGCCGCTCATTTCGACATGGGATTCGCGCTCAATAACTTTGCATGGGTAACCTGCATCTGGGAATTGTGCCTGGTCGAAGGACGCAAAATCTATGGCTACGACGGCCGAAACGGACTGGACGGCCTGGTGATCTGGCTGAGTGAAATGCGACGGCGCTGGCCGGAGGCGAAGTGCATCACGCAAGGGGAGTTTGGGATGCTCTGGCGCGAGCAGTTCAAAAACAATGACAGTCTCGATTATCGCTTCGTCATGCGCGGCTCAGGCGTTTGCGGATCGGAACCTGAAATGGAAATCCGATGGTTTATGAACAAGGATTTCCGGTTGGCCCTGTTGCGGAACTGGCAAGACAACACCCCTGAAAAACTCATTGATTTCACCCGCTACGACCTCAAAGCCCAGGAACCCGCCGATCCAACACCAGGTCAACACACCCGCAATTGGAGTTTGCTCAACCGACTCAACCAGAAGGGAGTCCGCCCGCAGGACAAGCCCATTGCTATCGGACAATTGAACACCGATGAACTGGCGGTCATCAAGCGCCGATATCCGGAGTTGATACTTGACGATTCAAAAAAACAGAGGGAGGAAAGACGTTGACCAATTTAACCGCGAACGAGCTGGCAGTGATAGCCCGGCCGCGCGGCGAACAACAAGGCGGGCGCCGCGCCAAAGAGGCCATTTCTTAGCGATCATCATGAAGGATCATCAATCAACCCAACGTTCACGAGCGGTCCGTCGGATCCCGATCGTCCTGCTCGTCGCTTTCGCTTTGCAGGGCGGTATTTGGAAGGGCCGTGAGATCGGTTCTGCCGATTCCGCGGCGGCGAACGCTTCTGAGAAGGTGACGGAGCCGGGCAGGGCTGATGATCGGATTTCGCCCGCTGCGTTTGCCGATCCGCCGGTCCATGCGCGGCCCGGTTCGTTTTGGGATTGGCTCAACGGGTCGATCACCAAGGAGCAGATCACCCGGGATTTAGAAGCGATGAAACGCGGTGGCATGCGCGGCGGTGAGATTTGGGACGTGGCCGCTTACGCCGATCCTGACGGACGAGTGCCTGCCGGGCCTGCGTTTCTCGGACCGGAGTCCACGAGGCTGATCGTCCATGCGATTCGCGAGGCCGTCCGGCTCGGGTTGGAAATCGGCGTGGTGGCCTCAAGCGGTTGGAATGCGGGCGGGAGTTGGATTCCGCCGGAGCACGCCGGGAAAGGTCTTTATCAGTCGACAACCTCGGTGACCGGGCCCATGGATTATCACGGTGAATTGCCCCTGCCCGAGTTGCCGGAACTTTGTCCGCGGGATGCGCATGGCCGGCCGATCTATCTTCGCGAAGTGGCCGTGTTAGCCGTGCCTCACGACAAATCGAAAATGCTTGCCGCTGCGAACCAGGTCGTTGACCTGACGAAAATGATCGGTGCCGACGGCAAGTTGCGTTGGGACGTGCCTGCAGGCGATTGGTCCATCCTTCGTTTTGTCTGTGCGAATCATGGACAGCAGCTGATCGTGTCGAGTCCGAAGTCCGGTGGGCCGATGATCGACTTCTTTGACCCCCGTGCCACCGAATTTCACCTCCATCATATTGTCACCACGATCCTCAAGGAACTGGGGCGCAAGACGTTCGAGGGGACCAGCTTCAAAACGCTGGAGTTCGACAGCATGGAACTCGACGGGTTTACGCCTTGGAACGAAACCATGGCCGATGAGTTCCAACGACGGGCTGGCTATTCGGTGCTCCGATTATTACCCCTGCTCGCCGGTTGGAAGCTGGCGGATCCCGAAGTCCAGGAACAGTTCTTCTACGATTGGCGGAAGATGGTGAGCGACCGGTTGATCGACTCGCATTACGTGACGGGTCGGAAGTTCCTCGAATCGTACGGAGTGAAGCTCATCGCCGAGTCGGGTGGGCCGGGGCCTCCGATCTGGGATTCCAATCCGGTGGATGGGATCAAGGCGCTCGGGGCGGTTGATATTCCGCGAGGCGAGTTTTGGATCAGGCATCGGGGAATTTTCCTGATCAAGGAAATCGCTTCGGCCGCGCATGTTTACAACAAACGCCTGGTTGATGCCGAATCGTTTACCACATGGCGGCGCTGGGTCGATGGGCCGTTGAATCACAAGATGATCGCCGATCGGGCGTTGTGCGAAGGTTTGAATTGTTTTTCGCTGCACACGTTCGCCAGTTCCCCGCCCGAGGCGGGGCTTCCCGGTTGGGCCTATCATGCCGGCACGGATATCAATCCGTCGGCGACCTGGTGGCCGATGGTCCGCGGATTGACGGACTACCTGGCCCGGTGCTCTTACATGCTTCGCCAAGGGTGGTTTGTGGCCGACGTTTGTTATTATTACGGCGATCAGGCGCCGAACTTTTATCCGTTGTTGTGCAATGTGCCTGAGAAGCCGCTATTGGATGATCTCGATCCGCGCCACGATTATGACGTCTGTTCGTCGCAGGTGATCCTTCAGCGGATGCGCGTTGAAAACCGCCTGATCGTTCTGCCGGACGGGATGAGTTATGCGGCGCTCGTGCTGCCCGAGCAAGATCAACTCCCATCGGAGGTTCTCGAAAAGATCCGTGCACTTGTAGCCGATGGAGCAACGGTGATCGGCCACAAGAGACCGAGCCGTGCCCCGGGCTTGAAAGATCATAAAGAGGAAACCCAAAAGGTGGAACGACTGGTTTATGAGCTTTGGGGTGGGGGTAAATCGGCAGACAAACAAGACAAGCAAGCGGTTCTGATCCGGACAATCGGCCAAGGACGGTTTATCATTGCCGGCGATCGAAGTGAAGCGCTCCGGGAAATCGGAGTCGGCGGGGATTTCGAGATCGCAGGACACGGTGAAGGAGACTTGGGTCCACTGGACTTCATTCATCGGAAAACCACGGATGATGAATTCTATTTCGTCCGCAACAAGACCATGGATCCGCAGATTATGACCTGCCGTTTCCGGGTTGCGGCGGAAACCAACGGGCAGGCGCCCGAATTCTGGTGGCCCGATTCGGGACGTCGAAGCGCTTGTCGCGATTGGAAAAGCGTCGCAAGCGGCCATACCGAACTGCCTGTGAAGCTTGGGCCGTGGGGGTCGGTATTTGTCGTCTTTCGGAAAGCAAGCACCGCCAATAGCGAAACGCTTGATCCCCTCGCATGCGACACTTTCCTCGCGGCGGACGCTCTCGCGCCGCTGACCCTCGACGGATCCTGGCAAATCGAGTTCCCCGAAGGGTGGGGCGCGCCGCGAATGACAACCTTCGGGAAACTGCAAAGCTGGACCGAATCGGACGATGATGGGATTCGATTCTTCTCGGGAATCGCCACGTATCGAAAAACATTCGAACTGTCGGAATCGTTAGCCAAAAAGAACCGGCTCTTCCTTCAACTGGGCGACTTGGCCGAAATGGCCGAAGTAACGCTCAACGGAAAGCGCCTTGGACTGGTTTGGCTGCCGCCCTATCGAATCGAAATATCCGGAGCCGTACGTGCTGGAACGAATCAGGTGGAGATCCGGGTCGCAAACCTCTGGGCCAACCGGCTGAATGGCGATTCGGTGCGGCCCGAGTCAGGTCGCTTGACGCGAAGCAACCTCGATCGGATTCAAACCGATCCGATGTCGGATAGTTCGTACGGTCGGGTTCCCCTCGGAAAGACACGGCCCGTTTACAACGAGATTCCGCCGTTAATGAAATCGGGCCTTTTTGGGCCGGTTCAGATTATCACTCCCAGAGACGAATATGCGTATAAGACGCGAGACAGAATAAAATGACCAACAAACGAAACAAAAACCTGCCGTGTTTGATGGTCATGGCGGCCATGCTGCTTTCGGCCTACTCGGCCGGCGGTCCGCAGGCGATAAACTATTGGACGGCGAATGCGGAGAGGAGCGGCGTCGTCCAGGCTGGCAATGGCAGGGAAGCGGTCGTGCTATGCATGCAGGGCCGCAAAGTGGTGATGCAAGTGCAGGTGGACCGGGCGGTAGGCTTATCCTACAAGGCGCGATTTTTCAACGTCGATCCGGATCTCACAAAAAAGGGCCGGGTCATGGCCGAGGTGGGGGGCGACTCAAATCCCGCGCTACAGGTGAACGGGCGGCTCCTGCGGTGCGACTTTCCGTCATCGGTGGCCTTCGACGGCATGTTGACGCTGGTTTACCCCGAAAGCGAGGGCATCGTGCCCGTCCGCACGGTCTATCCCTCGCTGCGAAACCCGGTGATCGTCGATGAATGGCAATTGCGCAATGCCACCGACAAACCGCTTACGGTGGATTTCTCAATGCCCGGCGAGGTGAAGTCGGCCACGGAAAAGATCTTGCTGGTATGGACCAGGCAGGGTCCTGCGTCGACGGTCGTGCAACCCGGCGGCACCGTTTCGATGGTGAGTTGCTTGCGGGTCCAGTCAAAGGATGGGCCGGACACAAACCCCGCCGTCGACGTGGCGGCCGAGCATGCCGCACGGCGCGCCCTAGCCGAGGCGGCATGGCGTGGGCCGGGCCGGTTGGAAACGCCCGAGCCACTGCTCGACCTGGCATTCGCCCTGCAAAAGCTGCACGTGCTGGAGTGCCCGATCGAGACCTACAAGGGCGTGATCACCCACAACGGCAGTCTCACTTATTCGCCCGGCATCTGGGCCAACGATCCGGTGGAGTATTCGAGCCCGCTGTTTCCATTCTTCGGCGATGCCGAATTGAATCGCGCCACCATGAACATGTATCGCGTCTGGCTTGATCATTGCCGGCAAAACGGCATCGTGCCGTTTCCTGGGTCCTTCGAGGGACCGGCCCTGAAATTAACGCAATACGAACGTGGCGACGATGCGATGGTGCTTTACGGCCTGTCGAAATTCCTGCTCTTCCAAGGCGACCGGGCGGCGGCGGAGGAAATGTGGCCGCTGATCGAGTTTGCCGCCGCCTCGGTGCTCAAACACATCACGGCCGACGGAGTTGTCGCCTCGGAAACCGATGAAATGGAAGGCCGCTACCTGACGGGCCAAGCCAACCTCAGCACGTCGTCGCTGGCATACGGCGGCTATCGCTTCGCAGCGCGGCTGGCGCGGGCGTTGCGCAGACCCGCGGCCGACGATTTCGACCGGCGCGCCGCGGCCCTGCGCGAGGCCATCGAGTCATACTTCGGCGAGGAGATCGAGGGCTTCAAGACGTACCGCTACTACAAGGAGAACACCACCCTGCGCGGGTGGATCTTGTTACCGCTGGCCATGGGCATCGACGAGCGGAGGGACGGCACTGTGGCGGCGCTGCTGTCCGACAAGTTATGGCCTAACAGGCATGAAGGGGCGGACATTCTCGCAGAATCCACCCGGCCGACCGAATGGGGCCGCGAGACCTACTATGCCCTGCGGGTCTTGTTCAAGGCCGGACGCACCGAGGACGCACTGGAGCTGACCCGGTGCGTGGTGAAGGCGCAGATTTTTGGGAGCCGAGGGCCGTATCCGGATGAGGACGCCATAGACATGCTCTGCCCCGGCTCGCTATATCCCCGCGTTTTCACCGAAGGAATGTTCGGCATTGTGCCCACCGGCCTCGACTCCTTTGAATGCACGCCGTGGCTGCCCAATGCCTGGCCGCGGATGGCGCTGCGTGACCTCCGGGCTTTCGGCCAGGCTTGGGATTTGGTGGTAGAACGTGCCGGCGATCAGCAGAAGGTCACCGTGCTCGGCGGTGGCAGGACGGTGATGACCGGTTTGGGGCCAGCCGGGAAGACGTATTCGCTGACCTTTCCCGATGGAAAAACGTCTCCCTCAATACGTTGAAGGACCAAGCCCCTTTTTCCCGGCCTCCCGGAACTCAATGACGATCGGCATCGGCTGGCAGGGCTGACGGGCAACTGATTCCCTCCTCGCGGGTGGCGCTCTCGGGGCCGTCCTTGAGCACAATTTTGAGCACATCGTCCGGGAGCAAGCTCGTAAGCCGTTCATCTTCCATCAATTAGGAAGCCAGCCCAGCTGCCTTCTAAGCAGCGGGTCGGGGGTTCGAGTCCCTCCAGGCGCGCTCTCTTATTCCTCGAGAAATCTGCGATTTTGATCATCATCTTGGGGTCTCAAATTTGTCGCAATTTTGTACAGATTTACACCGTTTTAGGCATCCGTTGAGCACACATTGAGCACAACCAGAGCCGGGGAGGCCTTATGCATCACAGACCCATCATTTCCCAGCCGTAAGTGACCTGAACCCCGGATCTTGGGCTAATTTTGGGGGCAGATCACCCAACCCCGTATCATCCAAGGGCCTGATTCCCGGTTCCGTTCTATATAGAGTGTTCCTATAGGGGTTGTAAGAATGGGGTGTCTTGTATATGCTATTAGGAACCCGATAGCCCTGAATTGAGGCCCCGGACGCGGTCGGCAGACAAAAGGAGTTTCATGCCCGAGCAGATTTTCACCAATGATCTCGTGAAGTCGCCGCTCCCGTCCATTGTCGGGTCTCGACAGGGCGAGGGCCACTTGTGCTCGTCATGAACTGTACGACCGTGCGGAGGAAGTGATGCTCGCGACCGGGACGCGCCTCGGTTCTTACGAAATCCTCGCCCCGCTCGGCGCCGGGGGCATGGGCGAGGTCTATCGCGCGCGCGACACCAAGCTCGGGCGCGATGTTGCCGTTAAGGTCCTCCCCGCCGACCTGGCCAATGATCCAGAATCGCTCTCCCGCTTCGAGCGCGAGGCGCGCGCGGTCGCCCAGCTCTCTCATCCGAATATCCTTGCCATTCACGACTTCGGGCGGCAGGGTGAAACCGCGTACGCCGTCATGGAACTCCTCGAAGGCGAGACGCTGCGCGCGCGGCTCGAACACGGCGCGCTTCCGGCCCGAAAGGCCGCCGAACTTGCCGTGCAGATCGCGGAGGGGCTCGGGGCGGCCCATGAAAAGGGGATCGTCCACCGCGACCTGAAACCGGAAAACCTGTGGGTCACCAAAGAGGGGCGGTTGAAGATCCTCGACTTCGGCCTGGCCAAGAGATCAGGTCCGCCTGTTGTTCCGGGGTCGAACACGCTTTCGATCGAGCGGCATACTGACCCCGGTACGGTGATGGGGACCGTCGGGTATATGTCCCCGGAGCAGGTGCGGGGCGAGGCGGTGGATCACCGCTCGGATATCTTCTCGTTCGGCGCGGTGCTCTACGAGATGCTGACTGGACGGCGGGCGTTCCAGCGTGATACGTCGGCGGAAAGCATGACGGCCATCCTGAAGGAGGACCCGCCGGGGATTGAAGACAACGGCAAGCCCGTTCCTCAAAGCCTTCGCCGCATCCTCGATCATTGCCTCGAGAAGGTGCCCAGTCACCGTTTCCACGATGCTCAGGATCTGGCCTTCGCCCTGGAAAATATTGGCAACTCGTCTGAAGGGAGCACGGCCCTCCCCGGCGGCAAGGCCTCCCACCGCATCCGGGCGGGAGCGGCCATAGCCCTGATCTTTTTCGTTATCATGTTTGGCGTCTGGATCGTTACCCCACCCCGCCACACCGAGCCAACTATCCGAAAGCTCACTTTCGGCAAGGGGAGGATCGAGTCCGCGCGTTTCCTCCCTGGGAGCCAAGATATCGTCTACAGCGCCCGCTGGCAGGGACAGGCCCCGGCAGTGTTCACCCTGCATCCGGAAAATCTCAGTGCACGGCTGCTGGGTGTCCCCAACGCGATCCTGCTGTCGGTCTCCAGCAATGAGGAACTGGCGCTCCAGCTCGAGCCAAGACTGTGGGACGGGCGCTCGGTGGGCCGCGCGGGCCGCGTGGATTCCACGGAAGGCGGTATTCACATCCTTGCCGAACAGGCCATGGAGGCCGACTGGCTCCCCGATGGCCGACGGCTGGCTGTCCTGGACAACGGAAGCGTCGGAAGAGGCCGCCACCTCGATTTTCCCCAGGGGACCCGGGCATGGGAGACATCTTTTGCCATCCATTCTCTGCGGGTTTCGCCCCGGGGGGACCGGCTGGCTTGCTTCTCAGAGCCAGGCAACATCCGGGGAACGGGAAAGGTGGCGGTCCTGGACACGACGGGGCACCGGACCGAGCCTGCGGATGTGACCGGGTTCACCGGCCTGGCCTGGGGGCCTGATGGGCAGGACATCTGGTTCAGCGAGGAAAAGGAAGGAAGCAGCAGTCTCTACGCCCTTTCGCCCTCGGGGAAACGTCGCCTCCTTCTGCACCAGGCGGGTCGCCTGAGGCTGCTGGACGTGGCACGGGACGGCCGGGTCCTGGCGTCCCTGGACAACGAACTGAAAGGTGTCATGGGCCGGTCTCAAGCGGGGGGGCAGGAACGCGACCTGGGCTGGAACGAAGCCAACCTTGCCAGCCAGATATCGACGGATGGCACTCAGGTGCTACTGGGACAGGGCAGCGACTGGGGAACCCTCATGGGGAGCATCTACCTACGGCCCATGGACGGTTCCCCGGCAGTGCGGGTTGGCGAAGGGGAGCGGTTTGCTATGTCTCCGGACGGGCAATGGGTACTGACCTCAACTTCCAGTTCCGCAACGCAATTGAGTCTCATCCCCAATGGCCCCGGAACGCCCAAGACCATCCCCCTCGGCAAAGCGATCTTCGTGAGCCACTTGTGGTGTCTGCCCGGGAACAGCGGATTTCTCCTTTGGGGGATGGCCCCAGGGGGGAACCAGAGCCTCTTCGTCGTCGGGCCGGAGGGCGGGATGCCGAGGCTCCTGCTCGACGGGGCTTCCGTCTGGCAGGGCTCGGAGCCCGTCTCTCCGGATGGCCGATGGGTCGCAGTCATCAATTACAACCCGAGGGATGTCATGAACAGCGGACTGAAGCTCGTGCCGGTAGATGGGGGACCTGCGATCAACGTGCGGGGGACCCAGAGAGGCGATATCCTGTCGGGCTGGACCGACGACGGCCGGGGACTGCTCCTCTTCAACCGTGACGGCCTTCCCGCCCGCATGGTGCGACTGGACCCGGCCACGGGCCGCCGGGACCCGCTGCGCGAGTTCATGCCTGCCGATCCATCAGGAATCTCCGGCATCCAGGAGATTCATATGAGCCGGGACAACCGGAGTTATGCCTACAACTACGTCCGTCGCCTCTCCGACCTCTACCTCATCGAGGGGCTGAAATGACCCTGCAACCCGGAACCCGCCTCGGTCCGTACGAAATCATCGGTCCGATCGGCGCGGGCGGAATGGGCGAGGTCTATCGTGCGCGCGATCCGCGGCTCGGCCGCGAGGTCGCCATCAAGGTGTCCTCGGCTCAGTTCACCGAACGCTTCGAGCGCGAAGCCCGGGCGGTGGCCGCGCTCAATCATCCGAACATCTGCACGCTGCATGATGTGGGTCCGAACTACCTGGTGATGGAATATATCGAAGGCGCTCCTCTGAAGGGTCCGCTGCCCGTCGGGAAGGCGGTCGTATACGCCGGGCAGATCCTCGACGCGCTGGATGCCGCGCATCGGAAGGGGATCACCCATCGCGATCTGAAGCCGGCCAACATCCTCGTCACCAAGCAGGGGATCAAGCTGCTCGATTTCGGACTGGCGAAGCACCTGGGCGGTCGGATAATCGAAAGGGGCGTATGACCAGTTTATCGATCATAAATGATAAAAATGCGCCCCGTTATGAGAGCGCATTCTCAAATCGCGTAATTCGTGGCTGATGGCTACCGAATCACCCTGATCTCGCGCGGCATGTCAGACAGGCTTTCGCTGCCGTCCTTGGTCACTACCATATCATCCTCGATGCGGACGCCATTGCGGCCGGGTAGGTAGATGCCGGGCTCGACAGTGTAGGCCATACCTTCTTCGAGCAGTTGCATGTTGTCGCCGCGCATGTACGGCTCTTCATGGCCTTCCATGCCGATGCCGTGACCGGTGCGATGCGTGAAGTATTGGCCGTAGCCCGACTTATCGATGACCGTGCGAGCGGCGATGTCTACATTTGCGCAGGGGACGCCGGGTTTACCGGCAGCGCGTCCGGCAGCGTTGGCTTCTTGTACGATCTCATGGATTTTGCGGTATTCGAGCTCCAAGTCACCGACAGCGAAGGTGCGGGTCAGATCAGAGATGTAAGCGTTGACGGTTGCACCCCAGTCGATGACCAGCAGATCGCCCTGGACGATGGGCCTATCACTGGGCGAGGCGTGCGGATTAGCCCCGTTCAGACCGCCGGAGACGATCGGCGAGAAGGGCATCTCCGGTTCGGAGCCGCCGCGCAGCAATTGCACGGTCAACTCGGATGCGAATTCTTTCTCGGTCATGCCGACCTTGAAATTCTTGAGCGCGGCTTCGAGGGCATTTTGCGCCACCTTGACCGCCTTGCGCATGTTCTCGATTTCGCCCGCGTCCTTGCGGATGCGCAGGGCCGAGAGCGCAGCGGAGGCGTCCGGGAAGTTTGCGTCGGGCGCACCGGACTTGACGTAGCCATATTCCAGCAGGCGCATACGGAGCGTCTCGACACCGATGGCTTTGCCATCCAGACCCAGGGATTGGACCGCGCTTTTGAAAACGTTATTCCAGTCAGCGGGGTTTTCGCCATAAGGGAAGGCAGTGATCTCGAAGGGCAGTCCGACCAGCTTTTGGGTTTCCAATTCGGGTAGGACGATGGCTGGAGCCTGGCCGGGAGAAAAGAGCAAAACCACCGGGCGTTCCATCAGGTGGAAATGCAGGCCGGTGAGATACACCAGCGTAGGACCAGGGTTCAGGGCAACCGTATCCAGGCCCGAGTTCCGGAGCGAAGCGGCGAGTTTGTCGAAACGGGTAGCAGACATTCAGTCCTCCAAATTATTTACTTTGACGGGAAAAAGCGGCGGCCAGGACTCCATCCAAAAGTCCGGGGAAAAGGAATTCGAGCCAAAAAATCGGGCGATAAAACCAGGGGAGCACCAACGAGCGGCGTGGATGCCTGGCAAGATCCACAATGCGCCGGGCAACATATTCTGAACTCATGCGCAGGCGTGAAAAATGCTGGCTGGGCGGTTTATTGATAGGAATTTTCTTTTTGCGTTCGGCCCGAAATCGCCGATCCCGGACCCGGAAGCAACTCTTCCCATCACGAAAAGGAGGATAACTCGGTCCTAGGCGAGAGTCAAGAACTCGAGGTCCGGCGGCCCGGGGTCGCGGCGGGCTGATGATCTGATATTCGAGGCAGCGACCGTTCCCCAGAGCGACGCCAGGGCTCGCATCGCCGCATCGGGTACCTCGAGATAAAGAATCCCCTATTGCCGTCCATGTGCACAATTCCGGGCACATCATCCGGACTCGAGCCCGCAACCCATTCATCTTACGTCAGTTAAGAAGGCAGTCCGGCTGCCTTCTAAGCAGCGGGTCGGGAGTTCGAGTCCCTCCAGGCACGCCACTTCCAATCCCTTTGTCGCCTGTCCGGGAGAGACGCCTTCGAAGCCAAAAAACTCCACTTTTGGCTGGATCAGTTTTCGGGTGAGGCTCCTATGGATCAAGATAGCAACTCGGACCTGGCTGAGTGAAACCGGATACGCTGTTATTCACAAAGAGCTCATGACGGGGCCCCTCAATAGGTGCTCCAATGTCCAAATGGTCCGCATGACCTGCGGCCTATAATGGTACCAGATTGACGGCTTTCCCAGCACTGGTATATAGTTCTCTCCGAAAGGGAGGGGATCCGTGAATAAGATCGTTACGGCGATACCCGTAATACTTGGGGCGATCGCAATTGTTCTATTATTGCTATGGGTATTGCCGGACCCTTTCGTCATCTTCGCCCCCCTCCCGGCGATCGGGGCGGTGGTCTATCTGTTCTACTTGTACGAGAAGAAGCGGACGGCCGCCCTCGCGGACGCGTGCCTCCGGATCGGATTCAACTTCCAGCCCGTAATCTCCCAGGAACAAATCCCGACCTTCGGGACCTTCCATCTCTTCAACAGCGGCTATAGACGCAAGGGCCGGAACCTGATGACCGGGAAGGCGGACGGGGTGGCGGTGCTCCTCTTCGACTACCGGTATACATCGGGGAGCGGGAGAAACTCGCATACCTGGACGCAGACCGTGGCCGTCTTCCCCGAGGCGGGTGGCCTGCCCGATTTCCTGCTGTCGCCGAAACATTGGTGGGACAAGATCGGCGACATTTTCGGGCACAAGGATATTCCCTTCGAGGCGAGCCCTGATTTCTCGAAGCACTACCTGCTCAAGGGCCCGGACGAAATCGCTATCCGCGCCGCTTTCGACGCGGAGGCGCTTTGGTTCTTCGAGCAGCACCCAGGCTGGTCGGTCGAGGCGAAAGACTGCAAGCTCGCGATCTACCGCATCAAGTCGCGCCCTAAGCCCGAAGAGATGCAGACCTTCACTACGGAGATCGGCGCCGTCCGCCGCGCGCTCGTCCACTGACCTGCCCCCTCCCGAAAATCGGTCCATATCCAGGGGATGAGAACCTCACTATAGAGGTGTATCGCGAGCGGGGGCGGCTCAGCAGAACACTTATAAATGTGCCGGAAAGACTTCCCCGTTGACTTAGGGGCCCGACGGCGCTACTCTTAGACCAATAAGTTGATGGGGGGGGGCGACATGAAGTGTCCCAAATGCAACATGGAAAATGCTGAGGTGTCGAGCGTCTGCTCTAATTGCGGAGCGCCGTTGAGTTTACCCACTATAAGTCTATATCCATCCGCCGAGGCCTATGGACCGGAGTCCCTAGATTTCAAGCTGGGAGCTGTTCTCGATGGAAAATATAGGTTGCTCCAGGAGATTGGCAGCGGCGGGATGGGTATAGTTTACCAAGCCGATCAGACCGAGCCGTTCCACCGGCGGGTGGCTGTTAAGATCATTAAGATCGGCATGGACACGAGGCAGGTAGTCGCCCGATTTGAGGCAGAGAGACAGGCACTGGCTGTCATGGATCACCCGAACATCGCGAAGGCTTTCGATGCGGGGGTCACGGCGACGGGCCGGCCTTATTTTGTCATGGAGTTTATCTCAGGCATCCCGATTACTGCGTATTGTGACGAATATAAGCTTTCCATGCGGCAGCGGCTTGAACTCTTTATCCCCGTCTGCCAGGCCGTACAGCACGCCCATCAGAAAGGTGTGATCCATCGTGACCTCAAGCCCTCGAACGTTCTGGTTACGGTTAATGAAGGCCAAGCCGTCCCAAAGATCATTGATTTTGGCATTGCCCGCGCTACCGAACATCACCTGGCCCAGCAGACCATCTTCACTGAACAGGGACAGATGATCGGCACTCCCGAGTACATGAGCCCGGAACAGGCCGAAATGTCAGGCTTGGATATCGATACCCGGACAGATATTTACTCTTTAGGAGTCATGCTGTACGAGCTATTGATCGGCGTTCTTCCTTTCGAGCCCAAAGAGCTTCGAAGGGCAGGATATGCGGCAATCCAGCGGATAATCAGGGAAACGGAACCCCCAAAAGCGAGCACGAGGCTAGGAGCTCTAAAAGCGACCCAGAGCGAGATCGCGGAGAAGCGGAAAACGGACCTAGACACTCTCCTGCGTGAGCTGCGCGGCGATCTGGATTGGATCACGACGAAAGCGATGGACAAGGACCGCACTCGTCGCTATGAGAGCGCTAGCGGGTTTGCTGCGGATATCCGGCATTACCTAAGCAACGAGCCTGTCATCGCGCGGCCGCCCAGTGCGACCTACAAGATTGCTAAGTTCGCCAAGCGCCATAAAGCTGGCTTGGGGGCGGGCGTCTTGACGGCGGCCGCCCTGATCGTCGGCTTGATGCTGGCGCTGATGGGCCTGATTCGAGCCCGGCGCGCCGAGGTCAGGGCCAACCAGGAGGCGCAAACCTCAACTCAGGTCTCGGATTTTTTAGTAAGGATGTTCGAAATTTCTGATCCCGGCGGGGCACGCGGCAACAAGCTCACAGCCAGAGCGATCCTCGATGGAGGGGCTAGTAAGATACGGTCAGAACTAAAGGATCAACCGCTTGTCCAGGCGCGTCTGATGAGCACCATGGGAAAGGTGTATCGGAACCTTGGCCTCTATGCGGCCGCGAGGCCTCTACTTGAGGACGCCTTGAAGATACAGGGCGAACACCTCGGTCCAGACCATCCCGATGTGGCCACGAGCCTTAACAACCTGGCCGTGCTTTACGGGAACCAAGGCAAGTACGATCAGGCGGAGCCGCTCTACAAACGTGCGCTGGCGGTTCGTGAGAAGGCTCTCGGCCCAGACCATCCCGATGTAGCTGCGAGTTTGAACAACCTCGCGACGCTCTACACCACGCAGGGCCGATACGCGGAGGCGGAGCCGCTCTTGAAGCGCTCGCTGGCGGTTCGCGAGAAGGCTCTCGGCCCAGACCATCCCAGTGTAGCTGAGAGCTTGCACAACCTCGCGGCGATCTACGACAAGCAGGGCCGGTACGCGGAGGCGGAGCCGCTCTTCAAGCGCTCGCTGGCGATTCACGAGAAGGCTCTCGGCCCAGACCATCCCAATGTAGCTGCGAGCTTGCACTACCTCGCGACGCTCTACACCACGCAGGGCCGATACGCGGAGGCGGAGCCGCTCTTGAAGCGCTCGCTGGCGATTCGCGAGAAGGTTCTCGGCCCAGACCATCCCGATGTAGCTGCGAGCTTGGACAGCCTCGCGCTGCTCTACACCACGCAGGGCCGATACGCGGAGGCGGAGCCGCTCTACAAGCGCTCGCTGGCGATTTGGGAGAAGGCTCTCGGCCCAGACCATCCCAATGTAGCTATGAGCTTGAACAACCTCGCGCTGCTCTACGACAATCAGGGCCGGTACGCGGAGGCGGAGCCGCTCTTGAAGCGCTCGCTGGCGGTTCGCGAGAAGGCCCTCGGTCCAGACCATCCCGATGTAGCTATGAGCTTGAACAACCTCGCGCTGCTCTACGACAAGCAGGGCCGGTACGCGGAGGCGGAGCCGCTCTTGAAGCGCTCGCTGGCGGTTCGCGAGAAAGCTCTCGGCCCAGACCATCCCAATGTAGCTGCGAGCTTGCTCTACCTTGCGGCGCTCTACCGCGCGCAGGGCCGGTATGCGGAGGCGGAGCCGCTCTACAAGCGCTCGCTGGCGGTTCGCGAGAAGGCTCTCGGCCCAGACCATCCCAATGTAGCTGCGAGCTTGCACTACCTCGCGACGCTCTACACCACGCAGGGCCGATACGCGGAGGCGGAGCCGCTCTACAAGCGCTCGCTGGCGATTTGGGAGAAGGCTCTCGGCCCAGACCATCCCAATGTAGCTATGAGCTTGAACAACCTCGCGCT
>Ga0315286_10002084_pt1 | contig 18481 bp, 17 predicted proteins | sample YL17G10_0_MG_FD_205038 | JGI IMG/M metagenome (GOLD analysis project Ga0315286, IMG submission 205038) | Sediment microbial communities from Yellowstone Lake, YNP, Wyoming, USA - YL17G10_0 | ecosystem: Environmental > Aquatic > Freshwater > Lake > Sediment | place: USA: Wyoming | collected... | reverse complement strand
GCCTGCGTGCGCAGATAGTGGGATCGCCTCAACTCGGCCTGAGCAAGACCGATGTGCGGGTGCTGGTCGGCAAGGAAAGGAAGACGATCGCCCCCCAGGAGGTGATCATCTCCAACCAGGGGAGCGGTATCCTGTCCTGGATGGCGATCCCGTCCGCGTCCTGGCTGCAAGTCAGCCCTATCGCCGGGGTAGCCGTAGGCCCGGAGCTGCCCTGCAGCCCCGGCGCTCCCTGTGAACGTGAGGCGAAGCTCACCCTCACCATCAACACTGCCGCCCTCCCAAAAGGGACACAGACGGCCAAGGTGCGCATCATATCGCCGGCGTCGGATGAGACTCAGACCATCAATGTCACTATCGCCTCCCTAACGAAGATAGGCGCGCCGGGGTTGACCAAGAACTGAACGGGGAACGGAGGAAAAAACAGGGTGCTGAAGAACTCGTAGGAGCGGGAGTACAGGGGGCAGAGCCCCCTGACAGGGGGTCTGGGGAGCCTGCCCGCCGTAGGCGGGGTGTCCCCCCAGATTTAGGAGACCAGGCCGCGAGCCGTCGCCGAAGGCGGCGTGCGACGTGGCCGAGGCGTCGAGGGACTTCTCCAGCAGCCTGAGAAGGCCTCACAGGGTGAGATCTGGCAGGGCCCGTTCAGGGGCCTTATGGTATACTCGATAGGAGTTGAGGAACGATCAGATGTTGGGAAGGATAGTTGGAGCCGTACGCCGCAATCATGCCCTGGAGCATGCTACCATCTCCATCCTCATGGGGCGTCTGGGGCCCGATACCCGGCTGGTAGGCCGGGCCACTCCAACCGGCTTCTATGTCTACGGCGACCTGCCGACAGACAAGCTTGAGGAATCGGCGAACGAGGGCTTGGCCCGTCTCCAGCGGGGGGAGGAGCGCCTCGCCGTATCGCCGCTGTGCGGGACCAACCTGGCGGCGGCGGGCATCATGGCCGGCCTTGCCTCGTTGCTGAGCGCCGGCGGCAACCGGAGCCGCTGGGAGAAGATGCCCATGGCGCTTCTCGCCTCCATGCTGGCCGTGATCGCGGCCCAGCCCGTGGGACGCTGGCTGCAGAAGCGCCTCACTACCGACGCTGACTTGCGTGACATCGAGATCGTCGGTGTGCGCAGAGCGGATGGCGGGCTGAGTCGCTACCACAAGGTGGAGACCTCCCGCCGGGCAGGGGCATAGGCTGAGTCAATCGTCCCTGTAGCTCAGAGGATAGAGCGGCTGCCTTCTAAGCAGCGGGTCGGGGGTTCGAATCCCTCCAGGGACGCCAAAGCACTCCTCAGATACAACTTCCAGACGATAACTGACATTCGCCCCTCTTACCCCCTTGACACGGCGCTGATTCAGGTGATAAGATCATCTCGACATTCAGCGACAGGAGGGGATCATGGCGATTCAGACGATAAGCATAGAGCAGGGCTTGTATTTAGACTCATTTCGTCGGGGGCTGCGAGCCCAAAATAAGAGCCCGCAGACGCTGAAGTGCTACACAGAGGCGGTTAGCCAGCTCGGTCACTTCTTGGAGAGCAAGGGTATGCCTACAACGCTGGCGGCTATCCGGCGGGAGCATGTCGAGTCATACGTTGAGGACTTGCTGGCCCGCTGGAAGCCCGCTACAGCTTCTAACCGCTATCGGGCGCTTGCGTCGTATTTCAAGTGGGCGGTTGAGGAAGGCGAGATCAAAGCCTCCCCAATGCTGCATATGAAGCCGCCGAAGGTGCCCGAAGAGGCCGCGCCCGTGCTATCGGACAAGCAACTGCGGGCGATCCTTGATACCTGCAAGGGTAACAGCTTCGACGACCGGCGTGACATGGCGATCCTCAGCGTCCTCTTAGACACCGGCCTCCGACGGGCCGAGCTTGCGGGGCTGTCTGTCGAGGACGTTGACTTTGGCAATGACAGCGCGGTGGTCTTGGGCAAGGGCGGACGCCGCCGAAGCGTCGCCTTTGGGCGGAGGGCGGCAAGGGACATCGACCGTTACATGCGGGTTCGTAGCACCCACCCCCAGGCGGCCTACACTGACGCGCTGTGGATCGGCAAGCGGGGCCGATTGACCCCCTCCGGCGTCTATCAGGTAGTGCGCGACCGTGCGGCCCAGGCGGGCCTCGAAGGCGTACACCCCCACCTATTCAGACATTCCTTTGCGCACGCGTGGCTTGCCGCTGGCGGTCAGGAGAGCGACCTTATGCGCTTGGCCGGTTGGCGCTCTAGGGCGATGTTGACGAGGTACGCCGCCTCGACCGGAGAGGAACGCGCCCGCGAAGCACACAGGCGCTTCTCGCCCCGAGACAAGCTATGAGTAGACCTGAAACACCCAAAGAATCACGCAAGGCAGTAGAGCAGCGGTTAGGCGATAGATTGTCTGACGGGGTATGGGAAGAAGTATCCGCTGGCCGGATTTTCTACGTTCCGCAGAGCGAAGCCGACATCGACGAGATGGTAGAGGCGGCAGAGCGCCACCCGAGCAGGGTAGTGGTAGCAGCGGCTCAGAAGCGGATGAGTTTTGCCGCCGACGTTCAGAGGCTACAGGGCCAGATTCGTGTTCACAGTCCCGAACACGATAGCCTAACGATCCAAGCGCAGGCGCTCGCGGCCACGTGTAATCTTAACCATCTAGTTGAGGGGAGCGATTGGGCGGCGCTGCTAACGGAGACGGGCTCGTGGACACCCGCCAAAATCGAGGGGTTCCACTTACAAATAGGACTGGCCTTTCACGTAAACCTAGCTATCAACTGGCTGGCGCAGCGTTATTGCATACCCTGGGTCTTTGCGGCGTACGCCTTGTGTGGCCTTACGGACGCGGCAAAAATGCCGTTGGACATCCTCACCAAAGGGGAAGGGATACGGCAACCCGAGCGGTGCCTGCCCACTACGGTGAAAGGCTGGGCGAAACGCGCACAGCGCATAGACAACGAACCCGAGATGAAGACGAGGTTCGTTGACATTAGGGGGTTCCTGCGGATACGGCGGGATGCGACGCAGGGGCTATTGTGGCGCATGATGAGTACAAATGACGCGCTATGGGAAAACTGGGAGGAGGGAAGGATCGATTTCATGAAACTGTGGGGAAGCTGGGAGAAGGGACGAATCGAATATGAGACGCTGACCCGCCTTTGGGTAGACACGGGTAGGGGGGCTAGGCCCAGGCACTTCGACGACTGGCGATCCTTCCGTCAAGCCGCCCTTGAGGTCGCCGCCCGACTCTGGCGATACCGTGCGCGGGCCGAGGAACGGAGGGGTTCTAGATAGCACAGCCGTAGAGTACTCAACTTTCGGGGAAAAGCGGGCCAATCGGCTCGCTTTTTGATTACCTATCATGGAGCCATGACCGTTTTGCTAACGCTACAAGTGCCAACAGAAGACTGGAGTGGAAGCCAAATCCTCGCCGCCACCGCCGACGAAGCGTTGATTCGCCAATTTTGTGAGGCAATCCTGACCGAGCGGCGCGAGGAGGCCGAGCAACTGGAAGACCCAGGGGCACGGGAGATAGCTCAGTTGAAGGTAGAGCAGGTCAAGGCACGAATCGACCTGGCGCTAGGGACAAAGGGGGAATAGGTGATGATCTCGGATGACCTTCGGGCCACGCGGTCGCTTGCAGGCAGAATCGGCTCCGCCGTCCAGCGCAGCCGCCACGACCCCCGCGAATACACGTTTGCGGGACGTAACGCCTTCTTGCGGAGGTTCTGGCCCGACGATCCCGCGCTGAGTCCTGCTGAGGCCGAGGCGAGGGCGAAGGCGGGGCTTAAGGCGCATATGTTGAAGCTGGCGCTGGCGTCTGCAAAGGCGCGGGGCGCACGGTTGGCCGCAAGGCGGGAGACCGCTCGTAGAGTCGCCACCATCGGGAAAGAGAGGCGGGACGATGGCTGACAGGAATGATTGCGCCGTCGCGGGGAACGACGGCGCGGGCGGGAACGGGGATACGCCGATTGTCTGCCCCAAGTCTACTCCGCGTTGTGTTAACCCGTCAACACTACGACCGGCCCGAAGCATATGTCCCGTCTGCGGGCAGCGTTGGTCGTCTCCCCCCAACCTACCGGACGGACAGGCAACAGCTTGCCCCACTTGCCGAACTGTGCAGGTTCCGACCGTCGAGCCGCCGGATGAGCGATACTGGCGATGGGCGGTAGGAGGTGGATAGGTGGGCGACGGATGCTGCGCCGAATGTGGTGCGCCCGGTGCCACCTTCAGTCATAGAGACAGTCGGTATCTCTGCGGCCCCTGCTACCATGCCGCCGGTAAGCCGAAAAGCACAGCTACCGCCGCCCCTGAGAGGGTAGACATCACCCCCTACTTCGAGGGCGGGCCGCGCATCGACCGCGAGCAGGTGCTAGAGGTAGTCAACCGCTGGCTACAGATCGGCGATGTGGAGGCGGTCGACGTGATCATGGCCGTTGCCATCGCTATCTACTTGCCCGGCGATCCGCTTTGGCTCCACGTAGTAGCCCCACCTGGAGGCACCAAGAGCGAGCTCCTGCGGGCTCTACAGGGCCACAAGGTAGTCAGCATCTCCACCTTGACGCCCCAAACCCTTATCAGCGGGCTCAAAGGCCACGGTGAGGATATCGACCTACTCCCAAAGCTCGACGGGAAGCTACTGATCATCAAGGACTTCACCAGCATTCTCAGCAAGAAGGGAGAGGATCAGGCGGCCATCTTCGCCGATCTCCGCGAGTCATACGACGGCTACCTGGAGAAGAGCTTCGGGTCCGGCGTGGGTATCAAGGGGTACAAGTCCAGCTTCGGGCTCATAGCGGGCGTTACACCGGCCATCGATATGTTCAGGACCGTTCACGCCTTGCTGGGGGAGCGATTCCTGCGGGTCAACGTTGTCGGCGACGAACAGGGCGCCGTCAACCGCTCCAGCGAGCTTGAGGGCCAAGAGAAGCCCATGCGGGAAGAGATGGGCAGAACTATCGGCGGCTACCTTAGCAGGGCTGGGGAATGGATTGACGGCGATATCCTGGTGGAAGATCGCTTCCTTCACCAGCTCCGGGCACTGGCGCAGATCACGGCTGCCTTGCGCTCCCCCGTAGCACGCGACCGTCAGCACCACGTCCTGTATCACCCTCAACGCGAGATCGGGACCCGCTTGGTCAAGCAGCTCCAGAAGCTCGCAAAGGCGCTCGCCAACTGGCGAGAACGCATGATCGTCAGCGCCGAAGACTATGCGGCGGTTCGGCGCGTTGCCCTCGATGGCATACCCAGCGGTCGGTCTGCCATACTCGGCGCCCTCCTAACTGCCGACGGCTGGCTAACAACAAAGCAGGTGGGCCAGGATACCAACCAGGCGACAGAGACGGCAAACGAGCACCTTCACGATCTTTGGATGTTAAAGATCGTGATGCGCGACGGTGATGCCGCCTATTCCTGGGCCGTCACAGACGATACCCGCCGACTGCTGGAGCGGGCAGCCGTCGACCTACGCACGCAAAACACCCCCCGTCAGCGCGAGGAGGTGACGCCGTGAGCCCATCTACTAATGGGTCTAGCCCTACAAGACGAACCAGTGCCGACATCGAGCACTTGCGCCGGCTACTCAGGGATGTTGTCGCCGAGCAGCGGCCCATGACTGTGCGCCAAGTGTTCTATCAGCTCGTGAGTCGCGGCGCCATCGCCAAGACGGAGAACGAGTACAAGCAGACGGTGATCCGCCTGCTGGGGGAGATGCGCATGGCCGGAAGGATACCCTTCGGCTGGATCGCAGATAACACCCGGTGGATGAGGAAGCCCACCACGTATTCATCGCTGGAGGAAGCCCTACTAAGGACGGCGAGCTTCTATCGCCGAGCCCGCTGGGATGAAGGGGATGCTTACGTCGAGGTCTGGTGTGAGAAGGACGCGCTGGCCGGCGTTCTCTATGACGTGACCTCTGAATGGGACGTGCCGCTCATGGTGACGCGGGGATACCCTTCTCTGTCCTACTTGCACGAGGCGGCAGAGGTGATTGCGGAGCAGGACCGACCCGTCTATCTGTACTACTTCGGGGACTATGACCCGTCCGGCGTAGACATCGCCCGCAACACTGAGGCCCGCCTACGCCAATTTGCCCCCGATGCGGAGATGCATTTCGAGGTGCTAGGCGTTACTCCCAAGCAGATTGCCGAGTGGAACCTGCCCACGCGCCCCACGAAGCGCGGCGACTCCCGATATGCCGGCTTCCGCGGCGAAAGCGTAGAGGTCGACGCTATCCCGCCCGACACCCTGAGAAACCTAGCTGCTGATGCCATTGCCCAGCACGTAGACCCGGCTGCTATCGAAGGACTAGAGGAAGCCGAGCATGACGAGCGCAAGCTGCTGAAATACTTTGCACGCGAGGCGCGGGAGGCCGTTAATTGCTAACTTTCCTTCTCACGTACGCAAAATACCCTGGGCAAACACCAGAAAATATAAAGGGGGTCCTCTTGGAGTGCGTCTACTGGGGGTACTTTGCGTACGTGGCCCTACCAGCAGATACGGAGGCTGACGACATGACAGCATGGCGATATAGGCGCTGTCCTGAGTGTCGGGCGACTTTCCCGGCGGGAGAACTCCGGCCCTTGCGTTACGGCGAAGGCCATTGGCACAAGCAGGGCGGTTCCTTGCGGCGCTGCCCCAGGTGCGGGTTCGTCGCCTTTACGCAACGGTTCGCGGTAGTGGCCGACAAGCGCCCGCCGGCGTCCTACTCCATGCTGAACTGACGCCTGTCTACGCGCACGCGCACGTGAGTGCGCCTTTGTTGTTGCGGGCATAGTGTGGCTGCGCGGGGATGGGTCTTTCAGACTCGCTATCAGGCAGCCGTAGTATAACCGGCCACCTTAGCGGCCCCGCTTCAAAGTCCCCTATCTACCAAGTGCCGATTTCGGCCCGCAATCGGCTGTTTTTAGGGCATGGCCCCCCAATATCACACGATTAGCCCTGTTGCCCGTTAAACGTTAGGGAGCGTGCGCCCCTTCGTCAGCAGGCGGCGCGAAGGCGTTTCGGGCGCTGACGAGGATCGTGGCGGCGCTTCATGGCCCTGTTGGGCTGTGTCCAAGCCGTCGATCATATCCTTGAGAGACAGAAGGAGGGCTAAGCATGCGTAAGTTGATAGTGCTGGCGATAGGCGCAACGGTTGTCGCCTGGGTGGTCAACAGGCTGCTGCAGGCGCAGGAGGATGAGCTTGCCTCGTCAGTGATGAGAACGCCGCCCGGCGAGCGCGCAGTCGGTGGCTCGCTCTCTTGGGGCGTTGCGCCTCAGTCCGTCGCACCGTCACGGGACGCCACCCATGACGACGCGATACCGGCCCGCGAGGAAGACCTCACCGCTCTCGCGGCGAACCTCCCTCCTGAACAAGTGGCCCCTCTCCAGAAACCTCCAAACGTGTCTGACTTTGAATCCTTCCAAGGACGCCGCGCTGAGGAGTCAAAGACAGGCGATGGTACGTCTGCGCCGGCGAGCCAGGATGCAAATGCGCGGATGAAGCGAGCGGGGGAAGGTCTCGACCAGCTCCGCCAGGGGCTGCTAGAAGAAGACGAACGGGATAACAGGAGCGCGGTGTAGGCATCGCTCGGTGCGCGAACCTACCGTGACACGTCGGTCCCCCTCGCATGCGCGCACGAGAGTACGCCTTTCTTTTCTTTACGGGCGTAGCGTGGGCGTGGAGAGATGCGTCTTTCCGAGTCTGTCGCCTATCCCGCTAGTGTCTACGGCCACCCGGGCGTCCCCTCTGCAAAGTCCCCTATCTGATAACCCCTTGATTAGCGGCAAGAATCGCCCGTTTTTAGGGTGTAGACCCCCATAATCCACAGAGCTAGCCCTGTTGCCCGTGAAAGGTTAGGGAAGACGCGCCCCTTTGTCAGCAGGCGGCGCTTATAGTTTCGGGCGCTGACGGGGCTCTGCGAGGCAAGGCGCGGCATTTGCGGCGGTAACCCTACCCTTTTTAGCTATGGGGGTTGCCTGCGAAGCGACTAGACTGATATTTCACAGTAGAGGCGTCCCCGTTCAAGAAGCCGAACTCCCTCTCCAGGCATAGGCTGGGAGTACCTCATCTTGCTGCCCCCAACTTGCGATCCTTCGGTGCACGGTGTATTCTTGGCACACTCACGAGTTCTTGGCGCGGACTGTTCCCCGGACTCCTCTTGCCCTTGACCCGCTGCCTATCACGCAGAGGGTTGAGTGGTGCCCTCTAGATACGGATGGAATACTCGCACCCCCACAGTGGTGGCGTTCATGGGGGCAGGTCAAGTCACCAGGGCCCTGACTCAGCAGCCTCCACAGCAACAACGGCTTCAACCTCAACGCCGAACAAGCGAAATCGCCCCGCGCATCGCGTCGAGCGATTCTGTCAGCGAACCCGGCTACGACTTCGCTCAGCCCTCATAGATCGCGACGGAGATGTTGTCAGGTCCTCCCCGCGCGTTGGCGGCCGCGACCAGTTGGGTGGTCGCTTCGTCTGGGGACGTCGCCTGAGCAAGTCCGACAATCTCCTCCTCTGGCACGACGGCGTGCAGCCCGTCGGAACAGAGGAGAAGCCGACTACCAACGAGCATAGCCACAGGCCCGACGACATCGACATCAACCGATTCATCACATCCCAAGCAACGCGTGATGACATTGCGGCTGGGACTTCGGCGAGCTTCCCCCTCACTGATGACACCCCGACGAACCTGCTCCGCGACGAGCGAATGATCTTGGGTGAGTTGCGAGATGACGATTCCGTCGAGCAGGTACGCGCGGCTATCACCAACATTGGCAATCCACGCCTCACCACCCAGTATCATGGCCGCCACGAGGGTGGTACTCATTCCCTCCAGATTCGGATCGCTTTGGCCGCGCTCCCACAGATCGCGATTGATGGCCTGCAGCGCCATAGACAACGCGTGCTGTGGGTTGGCAAGCGATACCGAGGCCAGGTACACGGAGAGACCATCAATGGCGCTGACGCTGGCGACCTCGCCCGCACGGCCACCGCCCACCCCATCTGCAACGGCGAGAAGCGAAGCGCCTCCGGGCAACGCCACGGCCAGAACGGCATCCTCGTTCTTGCGGCGCTTTCGGCCTCGGTCGGTTGCAGCAGCTAACATGTGAATGCCGCAGGGCACGCCCTTCGTTCTTTGCTTTGCCGGGAGAAACGGTGAGGCTGCCCGGGATGTCGGAACACTAGCGTGAGCATGAGAGACACTTACCTTACCGCAGAGTAGCGGAAGTCCCCGATTAGGACGTAGTGAGCACCGTCGCCGGTGATGAGCGCGTAGGTGTGGGTCTCGATGAGTGGCAAGGATGTATCGTATGCTTTGCCGGACGCCGCCGGGACCTCCGTCACCGACTCCAGGGGAACCCGGCCAAGATCAAGAATCCCACGAGCATGAATCACAACCTCGAAATTCCAATAGCTCGAACGCGAAATCCAAATGTCAGGATCGCTGCTAACTGCGGTCCCGGTGGAGAAACTGAATCCGGCTTTGGAAGAGTCACAGTCATGCAAATCCGCTCGCCCCCGTTGAACCGACTCCGAGTCGAAATTCCCATAGACAGTTGGATCGTACTTATAATTGAAACCACGACTCTCCCATATAGGTGTCGTGTAGGTGACGTCCTTAGATAAGCTGGTCTTCCCGGTCGTACTCAAGATCGTAGCGCGGAAATGATAAGTTGTGTCGCATTCAAGACCCGCGATCTCAAAATACGCCCACGCTTCGTTGGAATCTGTCGGTATTGGGATCGCCTGATGTAATCCGTACGCCGTACTGTCACCGTAGTCTAGTGCTACTGACGCGGCACCTATGTTGGATATGAATACCTTAGCCGCTACGCTAGTGGCGGTGCTGCCGACCAAGTCCACAGCGATGGCAGGATCCGGTTCGACGGATGCTGTCTGGGAATTTGTTGTAGGTAGGGGTGTCTCCAAGGGCTCAGGCGTCGCTGACGCGGGAGGGATGGTTTCCGCCGCCAAGGGTGTCAGGCTTGGAAGCGGGGTCACGTGCGATGTGGCTTGCACTCCTGCGGAGCTCGTCGCCACACTGGTAGTCGATTCCGCCAGAACAGCCTTGTATCGACTGTGCTCGCCACCAGAGCGCGATAGAAGAATGCCGAAAGCGAGGACCATTGGCACCAAGACGCCCGCCAATCCAGCTGCGAGCAACCGGCCAGACGGCGCTACGACCCGGTGACGTATCCGGCCGCCCAAGGCATCCAACAGTTCTGCCGCCGATTGAAAACGTTGCTCTGGCTTCTTTCGCAGGAGTATCGAGACGATGGTGGAGAGGCGTCGGTCGGAAGCTCGGATCTCGCGCAGATCCGGCCGCTCCACCTGATGCTTCCGTAGGGTGGAATACGGGGTATCTCCCTCGAAGGGGAGGTGACCGGTCACCATGTGGTAGGCCATTATGCCTAGCGAATACAGATCGGAGCGCTCATCAGCACGACCCTCCCACACTTCGGGGGCGGCATAGCTGACGGTTCCCAGGAAGCCGGCCGCTGGTGTGATGGTGCTCGCGCCCCATACCTTCGCTACTCCGAAGTCCGTTACTTTGACCGTCCCCGTTCTGTCGATCAATATGTTCCCGGGTTTTATGTCCCGGTGGACCACCCCGTGAGCCGAAGCGGCCTTCAGTGCTCTGGCGACATCTGCCGCTATTCGCCTAGCCTCCTCTGGGAGAAGCTTCCCCTCGCGTCGGAGCCGCTGGAGAAGCGACTCACCCTCCACTAGCTCCATGACCAGATACTGCTGGCCGCCATACACACCGAACTCGTTCACCCGGACGATGTTTGGGTGATCGAGTTCGGCTGCGATCCTTGCCTCGCGCTCCAGTCGGGATACATAGTCAGGCTCTACGAGATGCGAATGGAGGATCTTGACCGCGACCTCTTCGCCGGTGATAGTGTCGCGGGCATGGTATACGGTGCCCATGCCACCGGCACCCAAGCGTTCCAGGAGTTCGTACTCGGCGATTCTCTCACTCATGCGTACCTCACGCGAGGCACGGCTGTGCCGCAGCCCTCCGAAGACCGGTGCGGTGAACGCCCGAGCGGCACGCAGAGGTCGTGCTCAGGGACGCACCGCCCCTGGGTCTGCCGCCATCACGTACACATGCTTGCACGTGCCGGCCGTGGCGCCCTCCTATTTAGCGGCGCCCCTTTTCGCATAGTAGATCTCGTAGTTGCCGGGGGTGTTGTCGCCCCACATCACATACACGTTGCTGGAGCCGTCGACCGCAATCGATGGCCATATGGAATCGCCGGACGTGTTCGATACGTTCGTTAGCCCGGACCAGGAGCCCGCCCGCGGCTTCGACACGTACTCTATCTCGCGTGATGACGCTGAGCCTTCTTCCCAAACCGCGTGCACCGTTCCGATAGAGTCGACTACTATCCTGGGCTCGTACGAGTCCCCTGAGGTATGTGATATGTTGGCTGGCGTACTCCACGCCCCGCCCTTGTTGGTCGCATAGTAGATCTCGCCGTTTCCCCCTCGGTCGTCCACCCAAACAGCATATGCGGCCCCGCTGGAATCCACCGCGATAGCGGGCTCCAGTGCGGAGCTGGACGAGTCGCTGATAATTTGCAGGCCCGACCAAGAACCGCCTTTTGGCTTCGACCTATACGCTACTCCGAGGTTGTCCCCCTGGTTCAGTTCATAGCGTTGGACAAGGTGAACGGTGCCGTTCGTGTCGACGGCAATCTCAGCGTTGGATGTGCTCGGCCAACCCCAGTTGCCTTCGTCAAGGTCGCCGCACGTGCCAGCCCAGGAAGAGACGCTGGCCGGCTTGTAGCAGTAGTAGATGTCGCCCGCCGCGCCCATGGCCTGCGACCATATCACGTGCAGATCCCCATTGGTCTCGGCAGCGATGTAAGTCTCGGGAGAGAACAACCATGTCGGGTAGATGTTCACCGGAAGAGCCGACCAAGAGCCGGACGCCGGCTTTGTAGCGTAGTACGGGTCACCATCTCCCTCAGTCTGATCCGTCCAGATAGCGTGCAGAGTGCCGCTGCCATCCACAGCTATCGACTGGGAGAAGCTGTTCCCCGCAGTATTGGAGATGTTGAGAGAAGCCGAGGGCACTCCGTTTTCGACCGCGGAGTAGTAGATGTCTCCGCCCTCTGTCCACAACACGTGAGCGCCCCCCGAATCATCGACAACGAAGTTGGGCTGGAGGGAGCCTCCGCCCGAGTTCGACACGTTAACCGGCGCGGACCACCTAGCGGTCGGGTTGGCCGATGGGTTGGATGTGGGGGTCGGGCGCACCGGCGTCGCGGATGGCGGGGGAGTGGATACCGGCGTTGGAGCTGGCGCTGCTGGACTGGGCTCGCCGACAAGCATTGGCTCTGGAACCGACGTGGGGGTTGGCGCTGTTGGACTGGGCACACCGAAAAGCATTGGCTCCGGGACCGACGTGAGAGCTGGCGCTGTCGGACTGGGACGTGTGACCAGCGTTGGGCCTACAACCTGCGCATGCTGCTGTGTGCTGACCCGCGTTGACTGAGGCGCCCCGCCGCCCGCCGTCCCTTCGTCCCTTGCCGGGCTCCCCACGGAACCGGCGTCATGACTTGAGCGGGCAAGAACAATGCCAAGAACGAGCGCGATCGAGAGCAGGCAGCCCGCTGCGCTAGCGGCTACCAGCCTAGAGGGTGACAGCACGAACCGGCGGCTTATCCGTCCTCCCAAGGCGTCCAGCAACTCGGCCGCCGATTGGAAGCGTTGAGAGGGCTTCTTCTTCAAGAGAATAGACACGACGCGCGCCAGGTCCTTGTCCAAGGCGCTGATCTCACGGAGATTCGGTGTCTCAACCTGGTGCTTCCGGAGAGTGGAATAAGGCGTGTCTGCTTCGAATGGCAGGTGCCCGGTGACCATGTGATAGATGACGACACCAAGCGAGTAGAGGTCAGAGCGTACGTCTACTCGACCATCCCAGACTTCAGGAGCAGCATAGCTTACGGTTCCCAGGAAGCCTGCGGCTGGCGTGATAGTACTTACGCCCCATACCTTCGCTACTCCGAAGTCCGTTACTTTGACCGTTCCTGTCTTGTCGATCAGGATGTTGCCGGGCTTTATGTCCCGGTGGACAATGCCGTGAGCCGAAGCGGCCTCCAACGCTTGGGCGACCTCTGCCGCAATCCGCCTGGCCTCTTCGGGGGGGAGCGTCCCTTCGCGTCGGAGCCGTTGGAGAAGCGACTCACCATCCACTAGTTCCATGGCCAGATAATGCTGGCCGCCGACTACACCGTACTCGTTCACTCGCACTATGTTTGGGTGATCGAGTTCGACTGCGATCCTTGCCTCGCGCTCCAGTCGGGAGGCATAGTCAGGTTCAATGAGATGGGAATGAAGGAGCTTGACCGCCATTTCCTCACCGTTGATAGTGTCGCGGGCATGGTATACGGTGCCCATCCCACCGGCGCCTAGGCGCTCGAGAAGCTCGTAGTGAGCAATCTGTTCCATTGTGCTCCCCCCTCGAGATGCGAGCGTTCTAAGGGCCGCTGAGACTAGCCATGGTAGGCACTCGAGCGGTCTCGAACCTCTTGCCTGTTGTGTGCCAGGGATCATAGACTATGCCAGGGTCGCTGTAAAGGAAATACCTCTGACGCTTTACTGACAAAGCCGTCCGCGTGTCAGGAACACCACGTGGAAAATGGAGGAACCCCGTGAGCAAGACAGTGACTATCATCCTTGCCTCTGGAGACAGCCGCACCTTGCGCCTCGGCAAACCCCTCATCCTGATTGGCCGGACTGACGACTGTGACGTCCGCATTGAGAGCCAGGCCGTGTCCCGCCGGCACGCCGAGTTGACGTGCCGCGAGGACGGGGTCTGGGAGATCCGAGATCTGGGATCCCTGAATGGCGTCCTTGTCAACAACCGTCCGGTCGAGAGCGCCAGGGTGTCCGAAGGCGATGAAATCCTGATTGGGGACGCACGCCTGTACCTCGGAACTCCCCCTGCCGACGATTCCACAGTGCGTCTGGTAAGGGAGGCCAGGCGCGGCCTGTGGCTCGACCCCAACACACGCTGTCTCCGTCGGGAGCAGGAATTCGTGGGGGAGCGTCTGGGTCCCCTCGAGTATGCCCTCCTCAGGTTGCTCGCCCAAGCCGGCGGTCAGGTGGTGGAGCGGAGCGTCCTGGAGGAGACACTGTGGGGTGCAGACGCGTACGACGATAACGCACTTCATCAACTGGTCCGCCGAACCCGCGAGAAGATACATGACAACCCCAAACAGCCGGAGGTCCTCCTGACCCTGCCGGGAGTCGGCTACCGCCTCAACCTTGGAGCAGAGCGCCCCGAGCGCTAATCGCGCCGCATTCGGGCGAGTTCAGAGCCGTCAAGGTCGAGTCTCATGCGCGATGGAGCGCGCTTCTTCAGGGAAAAGCTTCCCACGCTCGCTCAATATCTGGGCCAGCGTCTTTCCCTCGACTTACTCCATCGCGAGGTAGTGCTCATCGCCGTCGCGGCCGAAACCGAGGAGACGCACGGCATATGGAGTATCGAGAGCCAACGTGATGCGCGCTTCTCGTTCGAAGTGTTTCACTTGTTCCGGGTCGTCGGGTAGGTAGGAGTGAAGAACCTATAACGCAACTGTCCCGCCTGTGCGCTCGTCCTGGGCCTGGTAGACCGTACCCATGCCCCCTGCGCCGATACGCCGGAGAAGAACGTAATGTGATATCCGACGTGAGGGACCGTCCATGGCTCGCCCTCGTCAGAATCTGGCGGGGAAGTGTCTAGTTCCTGTTGTTCGGTTCGTGGCCCGTTCGCGTCCTACCACAGAGGAACGCGGTGGCCTTTTCCAGAGCGCTCCCGACCCTACTAGCGTTGGAAAGAGGCGCTTAGTATAGTCCGCCCGAACAAGAAGTGTAACCCCGTCTAGAGACGCCGCCGCCAATCGTATCCACTTCCTCCGCTCTCCGGTCGGATATTCGACGATTGCAGTGCCCCCACGGATTGTCAGCTCTTTGTAAGCGCAATGCTATTGTGAGCTCCGTCTGGCGCGATTAGATTCAAGGCAGTTCATATGTCGCGTGAAGGGAAAGCCTTCGCCACACCAAAGGGAGTGAGGTTCGCCATGAGAAACCGGTACCACCGAGTTGCTTCAATCCACCACAATCAGGAGGGAACCGACGTGTTCTTGCAAGCACACTCCGATCGCACATCCCAGACACCAACGCCATCACGGGTGAGAGTACTCGGGTTTCTTACTTTCCGTTCGCTGAGACGTTGCGGCAAGGGATTCCTGTTGCTGCCGGTCTTTGCAGCCATACTCGCGCTATTCGCACTATCTCACATGGACGTAGCCGCTGCATGGCCTCCGGACACGTGCAACAACGGTCTAGACGATTGTTGGTCGAAGGCGACCCTGATTCCCAATGGCGGTGCCTATGTGACTTCGCCGATCGGACCCTATCAACAGACAATCAGCCCGCGGGGTGACGTAGACTGGTGGAAGTTCAATGTGTCTAGCGCAGGGAAGATCAACGTGACACTCACCGTCCCGACCGAAGTTGACATCGACGTAGATCTCTACAATTCCTCAGGGTCTCTGATCGGTTACTCGCACAAACTGAAGCAAAGCCCGGAAGTAATCAGCACGGACGTCACATCTGGCGGAACGTATTACGTCCGGATCTTCGAGTACTACGGGTCTTCTAGTGAGAAGGCTTATGGATTAACCGTGAGCTTTGGCGCACCTCTTCCGCCGACGCTGCACGCTGTCGGGAGAGACCGCTTCGGAAGCCCCGTCGGCTCTGGCTTCAACGTGTGCCGCTACGGGCCGGGTGGCTGGGTCAATATGGTCTGTGCCCCAACCGACTCTAGCGGGGCTGTGAACTGGACGGGCCTCCAGGGTGGGACTTACTTCTTGGAGCTCTACGATGGGCGGCAGTACAGCCTGTGGGGAAGCAACGCCTTCTGGGGCAACAACTTGAACTGTGTGGTCGCAGCGAGTGGCACAACCAACTGCTATGCCGATCAGGCCTGGCCCGCGTGGGTATCAACGACGGCCAATCAGTCCAGTCCCCTGAAGGGTCAGACCGTCCGCATCGATGTGGACACACTCAATCCCGGTACCATCGACCATCCGGTCAAAGTGCGTCTGAAGATAGCCCCCGACACAAACCGGAGCAACGTCATCTGCGACGAGACTCACGTGCCAGTCACAGCAAGCAGGAACGGGGGCCATGCCTACTTTGATTTCGACTGCTACATCCCATTGACGGCACCCTACGGGCCGTACGTCGCCGCTGTTCAAATCCAGAGCGATCCCAATGCGGCGTTCATCGGCACGGACAACCAGGGCTGGCGATCTCTGTTCACAGTTCCTTCGACCGACGGGAACATACACGCTGTCGGGAGAGACCGCTTCGGAAGCCCCGTCGGCTCTGGCTTCAACGTGTGCCGCTACGGGCCGGGTGGCTGGGTCAATATGGTCTGTGCCCCAACCGACTCTAGCGGGGCTGTGAACTGGACGGGCCTCCAGGGTGGGACTTACTTCTTGGAGCTCTACGATGGGCGGCAGTACAGCCTGTGGGGAAGCAACGCCTTCTGGGGTAACAACCTGGCCTGTGCTGTGACAAGTGGCGTCACTTCGACGTGCTACGTGGACCAGAGCTGGCCTGTCTTGCTGTCAGCGACGGCGAAATCGCCCTCTATCGGTCGCGGTGCGGCGATCCACATAGATGTCGATGCGCTCGACCCAGCAGGCGTCAGCCGCCAGGCCAAAGCGCGGCTGAAGGTGGCTCCGCAGGGAAACAAAAGTAATGTGATATGCGATGAGACGCATGAGCCTGTCGTTGCTAACCAAAACGGTAGCCATGCCTACTTCGGTTTTGACTGCCAGATTCCTGTCGGCGCGCCTACCGGGCAATACGTCGCGGCGGTGCAGGTCCAGAGCGATCCTAGCGGGACGTTTGTGAGCACCGACAACGGCCAGTGGGAGCCCAAATTCACGGTCTCCGGGCCAGATCGGAAGGTCATCCTCATACAGGGCCTGCCTAGCCAAGGCGTCAGTAGCTGTCCTCCGAGTGTGTCCGGCGGCTTCGACGAGTGGCGGATGGGCATCGCCTCGGCCTTGTGGTCTCCTCCGGTCTCGGACTACGTGGAGTACGATGACCCGGAGAGCGACCCCGATGTCCTCGGAGTAACCTATTGGGACTACTGTCCCGGCCAACAGTATGTGTACCCGGTGTACAGCAAGGGCGACACCTGTGTCGGTATTGAGAGAGCGCTAACCTCCCTTGATGAGATACTCGCGGCGTACCCGGAGTCCACTTTCGATATCGTCGGCCACAGCTTGGGAGGGTTCATAGCGGGGTACTGGGCCGCTTCGACACCGTCAGCGTCATCTCGGGTACACTCGATCGTCTCTGTTGACGGACTGACTGGGGTGGAATCGTGGGTCCCCGACAGTGCATTCGACGTCTTTTTCCATTGTGATACCTATACTCAAGGGGAGAACCAGCCACATACTGCTCCCCCCCCCACGCTAGAAGAACTCTACACAACGTATCATCTGGTGAAAATGGGAACTGTCAGAGATTTCATCACACAGCACGCGGGAATCAACGCGAACTTCCTGCATTTGATGTGTGACGGGTGGAACTGCCTTTCGGGCGGCCTGGAGGCAGGCTGGGGCGTGCAGAGCACCGTGGACGGAGTCTGGCGGGAGAGATCCGTCGGCTCCTATACACACGGGGACATCCCCATGGCGCCGGAGACGATGTACGAGATCGGCCAAGCGGTCATCACCGATGTCGTGGATGACAAGCAGATGAGCCTCCCGTCAGGGTGGGAGCGCGTCTCGAGCCCGGGGTGCATCAGGGGTACTTGCCTTCACCCCTCACCCAGTGGAGCGCAGCCGTTGAATGTCCCGTTCACGGGCACCAGGATCTGGCCGCTCTACGAGAACTACTACGACTCAATGTGGGTGACCATAGACGGTGCTCCGATGGGGCAGTTGCCCCCGGAGGGCTTCTGCACGGTTAGGCCGTATGCCCCCCAGATGTGCCAAGAGGGCTATGCTACGCCAAACGGTTCACACGATCTGAGCCTCTCCGTGTCGGGCGGTAGCACCATCAGTGTGGACGCTTTCGAGGTTCGTCCTAACTACCGCGGAAGCACTCCTCCTCCGAATCAACCACCCGTCATCTCGTCGCTCACAGACAGCCCTGACCCCGTTACCCGCCCTAGCCAGCTCACGCTGACGGCCAACGGCGTCAGCGACCCCGACGGAACGGTGGTGAAGGTGGAGTTCTACCGTGATGCCAACGGCAACGGCACGCTGGAGCCAGGTACGGACGTCCCTCTGTGCACCGACACGAGCAGTTCGGACGGGTGGATCTGCCCTGCCTCTACCTCCGGCTGGCCGCTGGGAACCCAGACCTACTTCGCACGCGCTCAGGACGACGACCTGGCCTGGAGCAACGCGCCTTCGACAACAGGTACCATACAGGACGAGGCTACGCCAACCTTCACGCCCACGCCAACCTACACTCCCAAGCCGCCTACACCGACCCTCACGCCCACGCCAACCTACACTC
>Ga0315286_10002081_pt1 | contig 18513 bp, 23 predicted proteins | sample YL17G10_0_MG_FD_205038 | JGI IMG/M metagenome (GOLD analysis project Ga0315286, IMG submission 205038) | Sediment microbial communities from Yellowstone Lake, YNP, Wyoming, USA - YL17G10_0 | ecosystem: Environmental > Aquatic > Freshwater > Lake > Sediment | place: USA: Wyoming | collected... | reverse complement strand
TTTTGTCTGTCTGGCAAGCGTGGCCAGATCAATCTCATCTGTCAGGTGACTCAAGTGATCTATGATTTGCAGAGCCTTGTCGAGGGCGCGGACACTCGATCCCTTCTTCCCTTTTTCTTTCATGATTCCGATCCCTTCGGTCTCAGATTGTTACCCACAACGTCTCAATTGGAAATGATCTCCTAATGACTGTCAAACCACACCAATCGCATCAAACAAATGTAAGTAAACGACAAGGATTCTTGTTTAGGAGGGTATCAATTTCGATATCGGAGAAGCCTTTTCTTATCATCATTGGGATGACATTCATGAAAATGTGGCCGTAACCATGTCCTCCATAATGGACGAGCCGGGTCTTCGTACAGAGGTCATGAGAGATCAGGATGCGGGAAAGATGCCCCTTATCGATCAAGGTGCGAATGACATTGAGTCGCATTCCATCATTCGGAAGATCAATTTGCTGAAACGGATAGTAAGAGGATTCGATTCCGAAAAAGTCAAATTCCAAGACGCAGCCCGTATCCACCAGGCGCAAAAGTCTGCGTTTGTCAAAAATAGTCCGTTCGATATGACAAATAATTGTCCGGGCTGGATCTCCCCCAGCTTCCTGAATGAATCCGACGATTTTATAGGGAGCATCCGGATGACGTCCCGGGTGTACAGTAATCGTTGCCCCTGTTTCCTGCTGCGCGAGGACGGCTGCATGCAATGCCCTTTTTTCGAAAACGGTCCAGGGATGAGAGCATCCCATCTCCCCAATGATTCCGGCCTTGATACCCGTCTCGCCCACTCCCTCGACAATATCTGAGATGATCTCTCGGGTCAACATCTCAACCGTTTTGTCACACACTTCCGGGGTGAGAAACTCCTCGATGTAGGTTCCGCAACCCATGATGATATGGATCTCTGCTTCCTTTGAAATCCGTTCGAGCCCCTGGGGATTTCGTTTTGTTCCAACGTTGCTCAGCTCAACGATCGATCGCCCTCCCGCCTTCCCCATGCGCCTGAGTTCCTGAACCGCAATCTTCTCCTCATTTAAGCGGCTGTTTCCCAGATGTTTGACCCAGTGATACTGGATCTCCCAGACGTTCTCTAAAGTGATCTCCACCTCACGCTCTTCTGAATTGGCTAAAGAAGGGGGAGTAAGGTCACACAGCACGTGTTCGTGGATGAGTGTGGGGCCGAGTTGCTCGGGTTCGATCAGCCCTCTTACCGTCTGAATTCTTCCGCGGGACTTGGAGGCCGGGTTCACGTTTCCTCCCGTGGTTTTACACGAAACAGAGACGCCGGGTTGACCGCGGACATGACGCGTAACTCCTCTCGAGAAAAGCCGGAACTCTCAATCAGGAGCAAGAATTCACGAAAACCCTCGGAAGGAGGGGGAAGCACATACACTCCGAGATCTCCTGAGAGAATGGATTGTCGAGGAGTTGCTGCAAGGATGGCCTTCGCCATTTCATTCAAAGCGAGGGGCTGAACCGTGTGCTTCTCTTCATCGATATGAGTTAGGCCCACCTGAGTCGCATGGGTCAGGAAAAAGAACGAGAACTCAACAAAGGCCCCCAATCCAGCCACATCCTTCACCTCCTCCAAAGAATAATAGAGATAGGGGACAAGAATCCGCTCCACCCCTGCCCGTTTCGCTTCACCGACGAGTTTTGCAGCCTCTTCCCCGGAGAGGTGGCCTGTATTCAAAACGATATCATGTTCCGCGACAAGGTCAAGGATTTCTCGCAGGGGGTCTGGGAGTCCGCCCTTTAGGGGAATGCCAAGGCACGCGTCAATATAAGCGGGGGAACGCCCTTCCTTCCGGGCGATATTTTTTGTATGATGAGTAGGGAGAGAGACAAACCGCGCTCCAGTTCCTTTTCCATAACCATATTTGAGACCAATCTTCACCGCTTCCACGCAGACGCCCCCTGCGGGCGGCTCCAGGATGAGACCTCCAAACACATCCACACCCAGGTGGCCGAGTTCCGCCATAGCCAGGGCCGCCATTCCCGAGCTATTTTGAAAATTGTCCATTAACCCAATCCCCCTCATCCCTGCTGCTGCAGCCTGCCGGGTGGCCTCGAACACGTTCACACTGCGGGCATTGATATGAGGACAGGCATGGACATGACAATCGATTGCATCAACAAGAAGTTCGATTCCGGGAAGCACAGTAACCTCCTTAGCACACTGGCTATGATTTTTATTTAATGGCGGAGGATCTTGGCCATGAATTCCCTGGCACGGCCCGTCTTCGGGCGGTCCAGGATCTCGCCGGGTGGTCCGATTTCAACCATCCTGCCTTCGTCCATGAAAACAACCTTTTTCGAAACCTGACGCACGAAGGCCATTTCATGTGAGACGATGAGCATGGTCATCCCCTCCCGCGCAAGAAGCGAGACCGAGTCGAGAACCTCTTTGACGAGTTCGGGGTCGAGAGCCGACGTAACCTCATCGAGGAGCAGGATATCCGGCCTGAGCGCCAGTGCGCGGGCAATCGCCACCCGTTGCTGTTGCCCTCCCGATAGTTCATCGGGGTAGGCGTTGAGCTTATCCCCCAGACCGACCTTCTCGAGAAGGGTGACCGCCTCTTTTTCGACCTCTGCGGCGTTTCTCCCTTTAACCTTGACAGGCGCGATGGCCACGTTCCTCAAGGCCGTCATGTTCTGGAAGAGGTTGTACTGCTGGAAGACGATGGCAAACCGGTCACGGGCCTCCCTGAGAGCCCGGCGGTTCGTATAATCGATGGCCCGACCTCCCAGAGAAACCGTTCCCGAGGTCGGCTTGTTCAAACCGACCAGGACCCGAAGAAGCGTGCTCTTTCCGGATCCGGAAGGACCGATCAGACTGACGATCTCCCCTTTTTCCACTGAAAAACCGATGCCCGCGAGCACCGGCGTCTTTCCATAGGAGGCGTGTAGGTTCTCAATGCTTAGATAGGGCAAGTCTTTTCTCCATTCGGGCTCCGAACCGCGCAAGCGGGTAGGAGATGATAAAATAGAGGATCAGAATCGTTCCGAAAACCAGGGATGCCGAATACCCTTTATTGTTGAGCACCTTCCCCACGTAGGTCAGTTCGATGACTCCGATCTGGGACGCAAGTGCGGTATCTTTAATGAAGGCAATGAAAAAGCTGAACGCCGGCGGGAGGATGACCTTCCAGGCTTGAGGGATAATGATCAGTCGCAATTTCTGAGCAAGAGTGAAATTCATCACCTCTGCCGCTTCCCACTGTTTGAGAGGAACCGATTCGAAGCCCGCCCGAACGATCTCCGCCGTGTAGCTCGCCGCAATCAGGCAGACCGAGATCGTCGCCACCGTGAACACCGAAAAGCCGAGCTTAAGGACCTGGCACGCAAAGAACACGATCATGAGCGTAACGAGAAAGGGAACCCTCCTGAAGAACTCGACATAAAGAATCGACGCCAACCGTGCCGGGAGAGTGGCCTTGCCGCTCAGAAGTCGGACGATGGCCCAGAAGAAACCCAGCAGGAAACCGACCACGCATCCGATCGCAGAGAGGCCGATCGTCCTCATGGCAGCCTGGAGCAGAAAAAGGCCGTTATAATATGTGAAGAAAGCGGGTATCTCCTCAAAGAACGCCGTCAGCATCAGAAGATTTTCCCCTTGACCCGGAAGAGCCATCGCCCCAGGAGGAGCAGAAGGAAGCTCGCGACGATCGTCACCAGGACGTAGATCCCCGCCGTCACCGTGAAGATCTCGATTGATCGGAACGTCCTGGCATTGACATTGAAGGCGCGGCCGGTCAGCTCTTCGACCCCGAAGATCGCCGCCATGGACGTGCCCAGAGTCATAATGATGTAATGGTTGGAGAGCGGAGGGAAGAGCACCCTACAAATGTGGGGAAGGATCACGTGCCACACGGTCTGGAGCAGGGAAAAACCGATCGTCTCCGCCGCCTCGAGCTCCGCCTTGTGGACGGAAAGAAACCCCGCCCGCTGAATCTCGGCGGAGTAGGCTCCCGCATTGAGGGTCATGCCGATGAGCACGGCCTCATACGGGCCCAACAGGATCCCGGCCTGGGGCAGCGCAAAGAAGAAAAAATAGATCTGGACCAGTTGTGGCGTGTTCATGAAGAACGCCGTGTAGGCGTTCACCAGCCCCCGCAGCCAGAGTCCGCCGAACATCTTGGCCGTGGCGCCCATGAGCCCGATGACCATGCCCCCGAGAAACGCGAGGAAGGCGATCTGGAAGCTGATCCAAGCCCCCTGAACCAGATACGGCACATACTGAAGGACCTGGCCGAAATGGAGGGTGTAATTCATAGTGCAGACGTTCCGGCATTCCAGAAGGAAGCTCCGCCGAGAACGCATGCCCTCGGCAGGGTCCCCAATCGTTCACGTCCTCAGAACCAGTCGCTGAATTTGACCTTGTGGATCATCGACCGGCCGAAATACTTTTCCCACAGACCCTCGATCGTCCCATCGTTATGAAGCTCGTAGATGGCCACGTTCAGATATTCCTTGAGAGAAGCATTCCCCTTGCTGACCCCGAGGCAGCAGTAGTAGACGTTGATCGGGGTCTCGAGAATCTTCCATTTCGTTTGCTTGTGGGTTTCCATGTGCTTCGTCACAAAATCGAGCACGTCGATCATCGCGTCGCCGCGGCCCTGGGCAACAGCCCGGATGACATCGGGGTAATTGTCAAGGAGCAAAAGCTTCGCCTGGGGAATGTTTTTTTCGATGAACTGAATTGGAGTGGTCCCCCGGACCTCGACGAGCGTAATCGAACTCTTGTTGAGATCCTTGTAAGTCTTGAAGGGCTTTCCCTGGGTCGTGAGAACCCCCAGGATTTCGGTGTGGACGGGGACCGTGAAATCAATGGTCTTTGCCCGCTCCGACGTCCGGGTCATCGCCCCCATGACGAAATCGATCTTATCGGCCGCCACAAAGGGAATCCGATCCGGCGATCCGACCTGGACGAGCTGCAGCTTGACACCCAGTTTCTTGGCGATGACGCCGGCAAACTCCGGGTCGAACCCGGTGATCTCGTTCTTGTCGTTGAACATGCCAAGGGGAGGCTGTTGCGGGTTAATCCCGACCCGAATCTCACCCGCTGAAATGATTTGATCGAGAGATCTCGCTCCAGCGATCGATCCCCCTGCTAAGAAAAGAACGACCAAAGCCAATCCTACCATCTTCTTCATAAATCACCCTCCTTATCCTTGAATTTTCACTGCCTGAGCCGTGAATTTCGAACCGAATCCATCAGACCCTTCCTGTGAAGGAGTTTCGCAATCGGGCACTTTCCCGGCGGCAGGTCGAACGCCTCTTGCCCATTCTGGGATCCCCAATAAACATTCTTATGGAACATCGGGCCATTTTATAACAAATCTGATGCGCACTGTCAAACCAAACGGACTCAACGATTTGCCACTTTACGGAAGACGTCAGGGAGAATCCTTTTTAAACAAGGGAGAGAAAAACCGAATTATTCCCTCATCCTCTTCAGGTGGACAACCACAGGGTTGAGGGGATCGGGGCAGGCGACCTGAGCCATATCCTGGTCTTTCTCCCAGGGAAAAGATCCCCCAAATCTCAAGACACGGAGGTTGGGATAAATCGCATAAAAGAGGGCCGGGCAAATGGTGTTCGGCTTTTTCGAGTAGCCGAGAGTGATTTCTCCGCTGAGATCGAATTCCTGTCCGGCCTGATGGCCTACCTCACAGGTTCCGCTAACGGAAACGACCTTCATGACCACTTTTGCAGGTATTTTCATGTTCCCCTCCTATGGATTCAGGGGCATCCTCTCTCTAAATGACAGGAGAAGCAATCCCCTTTCACTATTTGATTAATTCTATTTTTAACACATCGAAGCCTACTTATCCTCCCCCCCTTTAGAATTCCCTTCAGGGTTCTCGCACTGTCAGAGCCAAGGGTCTCTTCCCTAACACGGCTGGGTCGGCAAATTCTCCTTGACTTCGCCTCCTACGTTTGATAACTTCTATGGGAACGATAGAAAACCGCAAAGGAGGTAAGGCAGATGACGAATGTGGTTGGAATCATCATTGGCGTGGTTCTCCTGATTCTGGGACTCATCCTGATGGTCACCTGGTGGTCGATATTTATCAAAGCATTCATGGCAATTATTCCGATCCTCCTGATTCTGATCGGGGCCGGGGCTCTTGCTTACTTCATCAGTGAGCTCAAGTCGAAACTGGAGGTGGGTGAAGAGAAAGGTCCTCCTGTCGAAGAAAAGAAGACCGAAGAAAAATAGGATCAGTGTTTAATCCTCTCCTCTTCTTTTCTTTCCTGAGATTGAGGACTCAGCACTCCTCCGTGGATAATAATCCCGTCGGGGTCTGTGCGGATGGCTTTGAGATAGTAATGTTCTGCCTTCGCTCCCTCCCCAATCCGTTCGTAACATTCTCCGATCAGGTTGAGGGCATCTTTGAAGGTGGGCAGGTATTCGATGACTTCTTCCAAGGTATTGATGGCCGCATAATATCGGCCTATTTTAAGGTAGCACATCGCAAGCCAATAATGTCCCTGATAGTGTTTGGGGTTCATCTGGATCACCTTTTCATAATAGGGAAGGGCTGCATAATATCTCCCCTTGCGGTAGTAAAGACCTCCCAGGTTTAATAAGACAGGGATGCTCTTCTTATTATCTTTTTTCAGGAGTTCCCGGTAAACCCTGACCGCCCGATCAGGCAGATCGGCCCGTTCAAAGGCGTTGGCTTTTCCCAGCAGGTAATTGGTGGTTCTCTCATCGTAAGACAACTCTTCCCAGATCAGATCTTTGAGAAAAGACCAGAGGACCGGGTTCATACATAAGAAATATTGAATCATTCGCCACGACATTCTTTTCACCTTAGCGGATCAGCAATTTAGTCCGGAGAAATTTAGTTCAGAGTTTTGAGTCTTCGAACTCCGAACCCCTAACTCAATGACTTGTCTCTTTCCTCCAATTAAACATTAAATCGGAAATGGATGATGTCCCCGTCCTGAACGCGGTATTCTTTCCCCTCGGAACGGAGAACCCCTCTCTCCTTTGCAACGTGTTCGGATCCGCACGTCATAAAATCAGAAAAGGAAAGAACCTCTGCCCGGATAAACCCTCTTTCCATATCCGTGTGGATTTTCCCTGCAGCCCTAGGCGCAGGCGTTCCCTTGGAAACGGTCCAGGCCCTGAGTTCTGAACTGACGGTCGTGTAAAAGGTAACGAGATTCAGAATCTCATATCCCACCCGAATCAACCGATCCAGACTCGATCCCTCCAGGCCAAGTTCCCGTCTGAATTCCTCCCTCTCTTCTTCCTTCAATTCAGCGATCTCTGCCTCGAGGTCCCCACAGATGATCACCAGCCGGCTCCCTTCTTTCTCAACCCAATCCCTCAAGGCCTTTAAACGAACCCCTTCTCCCCGGAGCTCCCTCTGGTCGACGTTAGCGATGTAAAAAAGAGGTTTCCCCGTCAGGAGATGGAGATCTGAGAAGATCGCCTCTCGTTCTCCTTTAAGAGGGTGACTCCCTGCCCTCTTCCCCTGGTTCAAAGTGGTTTGAATCTCCCGGTAGACCTCCATTTCGAGAGCAGCGTCCCTGGCGCCGACCCGGTGGAGTCTTTCTACTTTCTCCACGCGACGCTCCAAGGTCTGGAGGTCGGCCAGGATCAATTCGGTCTGAATCACCTCAAGGTCCCGGACGGGATCGATTGAACCAAAGTCATGGCTCACATTTTCATTTTCGAAGCAGCGGACCGTGTGGGCGACCGCATCCACATTCCGGATATGGTCCAAGAATTGATTCCCCAGTCCTTCTCCCTGGCTTGCCCCTTTGACCAATCCCGCAATGTCAATGAACTCCAGGGTCGTGGGGATCCTCTTCTTGGGATCGATACGCTGGGCAATCGCTTCTAATCGATGATCCGGTACAGCGACGATGCCTACATTGGGTTCTAGGGTGCAGAAGCGATAACCGGCCACCTCAGCCCCTGCCGCGGTGACGGCATTAAAAATGGTCGATTTCCCCACATTGGGGAGCCCTACGATTCCGCACCGAAATCCCATCCTTCACTCCATACGTTCGAAAATCGAATTTCGCAATCCGAAATGGAAACAGACAACCTTTTCTCACTGCCCTTCTAAAAGAGAGGGGCTGGGAGAGTCACAAAAAAATATGGAAAAAAAGTAATGAAAAAAAAGTAGACTTCCTTTACACTATTTGTATAATAAAATAGGTTTAAAATAAAGGGAGGGAATTGATTTCCGACGAAGGGAGACCAACGTGAAACACCAAAACCGTATCATGGTTGAAACGGCCTGTTCCATTGCAAAGAAAACGCGTTCCAAAGGTGTCCTGATGTATGCGGACATGATCGAGGACTATGAATCTCTTGCCAAGATGGGCCAGGAAAAGAAGACGGACCTGATTTTGGTCGTCAAAGAAGAAAACTCCTTTCAGGAAGCGCAATCGTTTTTTGAAAAAGTTCTTCAGATTCCCAATCTCCCGCTGGGTCGGTTCAATCAGATCAAGATGGCGATCATTCAGGCCCTCTCTCGCGGGATCGTCCAAAAGGGAGATAAATGGATCTGTCTTTCGGGCATGCCCCAGTCCAAGGCCCTGGATAGCCTTCTGATCCTCGAATTCGGAAAAGAATTTGAAATGCTCTTCTCCTCCGACCTCCCCGTCATCTCTGAAATCGTCAAACCCGAGGTGTTTGAAACTCTATTGAAACTCGCCCTCGAAATCTCCATGGAAGGAAAGGAGGGTAGGAAACCCACGGGAGCCATCTTCGTTCTGGGCAGGCATGAGGAGGTCCTGAAATATTCTCACCCCATGGTGATCAATCCCTTTCAGGGATACCCCGAAGAGGATCGAAATATTTTAGACGATCGGCTAAAAGAGACCGTAAAGGAATTCTCTTCCATCGACGGAGCCTTCATCATTCGGGAGGATGGAGTCATTCTGGCAGCAGGTCGACACCTGGACGCTTCGGGTGAGAATATTGAAATCCCTTTAGGCCTGGGCAGCCGACACCGGGCCGCTGCTGGAATCACCAGCTTAACGGATGCCTTGGCCATTGTGATTTCCGAAGAAACAGGAGAGGTGCGCATCTTCCATCACGGGAAGATCTTTATGGAGATCGAGAAGGGGGAATGATTCTTTTCTGATATCGGTTCATCGCTGCCTCCACCCCTTCGGAGATCATCACGCCCACACATTCCGCAGCCCGCGAAAGGACTTCCTCCAATTGGGGTTGTTCCAGCCCGTCAAAAGAGCCGAGGACATAGTCGGCAGCTTCCGTCGCTCTGCAAGGCTTCCCGATACCCACTTTCAGCCTTAAAAAGTTGTGGTCCCCCACGGACTCGATGATGGATCGAACCCCCTGGTGCCCTCCGTCCCCTCCTCGCCGCTTGATCCGAAGGATTCCAAAGGAGAGGTCCAGGTCGTCGTGAATCACGATGAGATCGTCGAGACCTGCTTTGTAAAAGTCGGCCACCTTGCTGACTGCCAATCCACTCAAGTTCATGAAGGTGAGGGGTTTGACAAGAATGACACTCTGGGTGCGAATCAGACCCTTCCCATATCGGGCCTGGAAACGGGTATGAGAGATGGAGATATGATTCTTTTCGGCGAGTCGATCCACCACCTGAAATCCAATGTTGTGACGGGTCCAGTGGTAGTGGGCTCCGGGGTTCCCCAACCCCACAAGGATCTTCACGATCGACTACTTCTCCTCCTCCTTCTTCTTTTCCTCCACCGCCTCCTCCTTGGCCTCGGCCTCCGCGCCTTCCTCCGCAGCAGCCTCTTCTACTGGTTTCACTTCCTCCGCAGCAGGGGGGACAACGGTGGCAACGGTGAAGTTGAGGTCGGAGAGGATCCTGCCTTTCTCCAACTGCAGTTCTTTCACATGAATCGAGTCACCAATTTTTAACGGACTGACATCGACATCGATGCTTCTCGGAATATCGCCCGGGAAACATTGGATCTGGATGGTTCTCAAAACCTGTTCGAGAATGCCACCCACCTTCACGCCTTCAGATTTTCCGAGCAGATGGACAGGAACTTCCAGGGTGATCATCTCGTCCATCGACACCTCATAAAAATCGGCATGGAGCGTCCGCCTCTGAAGGGGGTGTATTTGGATTTCTTTCAACATCACCATCTTTTGAAAAGACTCCTCCCCTTTCCGGATGTTCAGATCGATGATAACGTTCTTGCCCGCTTCGGTTCGCAGGGTGTTGGATAACTCCTTAGGGTCCACCATGAGAGCAAGGGTTTCTGAATGAGGGCCATAAAAGACAGCCGGTATCAGACCCTTGGTCCTCAGCTTTTTGGCGATCTCCTTTCCTTTCTGTTCTCGAACTTCTGCATTCAATACGGGTTTTTCCATACCATACTCCTTCTAAGGTAATTATAAAATAACGCGACCGTGTTGGGTGTCGCGTGTCCGTAATCTTATTTTGTTAAGCCTTGACTCCCCATCTAAAATTTTTAACTTCCAACTTGAAACTTGTTAGTGTCTATACGAAGAGGGAACTGACAGATTCATCTCTGTAAATCCTCTGAATGGATTCTGCAAGAATGCCGGATATCGAGAGGACTTTGAAGAATGAGCGATCCTCCGCCCTTTCTCGCAAGGGAATGGAGTCGGTCACGACCATCTCCTTAATGGGCGATTCGGTTAGGATCTTCACGGCTTGTCCTGACAGAACGGGATGGGTGCAGCAGGCATAGACCTCTTTGGCGCCCTGATTCATTAGAGCAGCCGCTGCCCGAACCAGCGTTCCTCCCGTATCGACAATATCGTCCAACAGAACCGCAGTCAGGCCCTCGACGTCTCCGATGATGTTCATAACCTGAGAGACGTTTGGAGCCTCTCTCCGTTTATCAATGATCGCCAGCGAGGCATTCAATCGCTTTGCAAAGGCGCGCGCTCTCTCCACGCCTCCCGCATCCGGGGAAACCACCACGATTTCGTTCTCGAGCTTTCGAAGATATTCCAACAGGACAGGGGCAGCAAAAAGATGGTCCACCGGGATATTGAAGAACCCCTGAATCTGGCCTGCATGAAGATCCACGGTCAGGACCCTGGAGGCTCCCGCCGTCGTGATCAGGTCTGCAACCAGCTTCGCGGAAATGGGCGCCCTGGGAAGGACCTTCCGATCCTGCCGGGCATAACCATAATAAGGGAGAACCGCTGTGATTCGCTCCGCAGACGCCCGCTTGAGGGCATCGATCAGAATCAAGAGTTCCATCAGATTATCATTGACAGGATAACAGACCGACTGGATCACAAAAACATCCATTCCCCTTACACTCTCATGGATCTCAACATTGATCTCCCCATCGCTGAAGGTCTTGACCACGGCTTTTCCTATGGAAGTCCCAAGCTGGGTGGCAATCTTTTGAACGAGTTCGATATTTGAATTTCCAGTGAAGATTCTCAGCCGTTCGCAATCGCCAGACGTTTCTGATCCTTCCCTATTCTTCATATTGAAATTATCCTTCCCCATACTTGAAAGCAGAAGGCGGACCGAAGCAGCGGGTCTGCCCCCTCCCTGCGTTTCCCTCTCCCCTATCGAAGGAAATGGCTGGGGTGGGAGGATTCGAACCTCCGAATACAGGTTCCAAAGACCTGTGTCTTACCGCTTGACGACACCCCAATCTACTTTCAGATTTCTGATTTCAGATTGCGGATTGCTCATTCCAAAATCCAAAATCTAAAATCGGCAATAGGTTCAATTGTCAAGTGAGGCTGTGGGTCCTCAGAATAGTCCACCCTCTGGCCTCTTTCCTGCGTTTAATCTTTCGATATGCCCGAATGGCATCCTCCCTCTCTGGGAAGATTCCGAAGACGGTTGGACCACTTCCTGTCATTAGGCTCCCTAAGGCTCCTTCGGAAATTAGGATTTTTTTCATCAGATCGATTTGGGGAAACTTCCTTAAAACCACTTCTTCCAAATCATTCAATAAAATTCCGGATATTCCTTCAGGAGTGGTCAAAAACTCCTGAATTTTAAGACGAAATTTCCTTTTTGTCAACCTGACATTTTGGTAAGCCCAGCGGGTGGAAACCTCAAAATTGGGATAGATCAGGACATACCAGAGCTGCGGAAGTACAACCCTTTTTAACCGTTCTCCAATCCCGGTAGCCAGTGCCGCTCCTTCAAGAAAGAAAAAGGGGACATCGGCTCCGATCTGAAGACCCATTGCCATCATTTCCTTGCAAGAGAGGCCCATTTCCAACAGCTCATTGAGCCCCTTAAGGGTCGCAGCTGCGTTACTGCTCCCTCCCCCCAGGCCTGCACCCAGAGGAATTTTTTTATCGATATGAATGGAAATTCCCCCCTGACGACCTGACCGGTTGAGAAGGATTTGAGAGGCCCTAAAGACTAAATTCCTTTGATCCACAGGAAGTTGGGAATGATTTGTTGTAATCTGGATTCCTTTCTCCTCTTTAAGGGAAAGTTGTATATGATCACAAAGATGGATCTTCTGAAAGAGGGTTCGGATCTCATGGTACCCGTCTTCCCGCTTCTTCAGGATCTCGAGTCTCAGGTTTACTTTCGCTGGAGAAGGGAGATTCAGAGTCTTTTTCATTAGGCCAATCTTCCAAGAGTTGGATGGACTCGTTCGGGCATTGATTGACGCAGGCCCAGCATTCGATACAATCCTCGGGCCGAACCGGATTGGATTTCTCGTCTTCCATTTCGTAGACTTCGCTGGGACAGATGTCAACGCAGTTTCTGCACCCATTGCATGTCTTCGGATTGATCGTAGGATGCATATACCAAGTTGGCAAAGAGCATAGGGCATGGGCATAGGGTAAAGACCTAAAAGATCCCTAATAATTGGCTGCGGACATGTGTGTTAGTTCTATGCTCTACGATCTATGATCTATGCCCTTTGCCCTATGCGACTTTGCTTAAACGGATTCGACACTCTTCACTTCCGGAATCTGCTGTTTCAGGGTCCTCTCAACACCCATCTTCAGAGTCATCTGCGACATGGGACACCCGCCACAGGCCCCTGTCAATTTAACCTTAACGACCCCGTCAGTCACATCGACCAATTCGATATTCCCTCCATCGGCTTGGAGAGCGGGGCGTATCTTTTCCAACGCCTTTTCCACTCTTTCTCTCATCTTCTCTTCACCTCCTCCCCCTCTTCCCATTGGGAATTCGTTTCGCCAGATCCTCAAGTGTCGTTCGATCCAACACCTTGAGCAAATGATCCTGTGCCTCTTCCCAAACCTCACGGAGGGAGCACTCCGATTCTTCGTCACATTCTCCTTTGTGAAGAAGGCACCTGTTGATGGCTACTGGCCCTTCCAGAACCTCAATAACCTCTCTCATGGTAATTTCATTCGCGCGTTTTCTTAAGGAAAAACCACCCTTCGATCCACGATAGGACCGAAGAAGTCCCGCCCTTGAGAGCTCCTGAAAAATCTTGGCAAGGAATTTCTCGGGTATTTTTTGAACCTTCGAAATCTCGCTTACCAGACTGAATTTTTCTTGCGGCTGCCGGGCCAAAAATATCAAACCCTTAAGCCCATATTCTTCTCGACGCGTGATCTGCATATTTCAGACTAAAAAGGTCTTGATACTATTGAATTAACTTCACCAAATGGATTTGTCAATGAAACCTTGAAAGGAATGGATCTCTACCGTTGGGATGGGTGGGAGCAACCTATCTGCAAGCCATTTATTCAAAGATGAATTCGAGATGCAGGGATAGGATAGGGAATCCCCTCATCGAGCGTTCTCCACGACTCCCTTTCAGAAAACCAGGGGCTTTTCGATTGATTCCAAGTGTTGTCACCTCTACTTTTTTCCCTCTCTCTCTAAGTCCTCCAATTTAGCTTTGAGATATCGCTTCAGGACATCAGGCTTGTGACAGAATTTCACGTCCCCTTCACAGGTTGTGCTGCCACTGTCGATGTCGCAGTAACCGACCCCTTTCCCAAAGCTTAGACCCTCCGGTTTTCGGTAGAGAGGACATTTCTTCTGTTCTGTCATTCCACGCCTCCTTTATGTCCTGGCTTCCAACTCATATTTCTTCAAAATGTCATAAAAAAGACCCGTGTCAATATAGACCACGGGCCTGCAAAATTTCTTTTGCTTCGGCAACCCGGCTGTCCCAGGGGGACCCGTGCCTGCACGCCGTAGTGCCTTCCAGGGTAGTAGGCGTTTCGACATACAAGCACTCCCGCATGCTCTATTGCGTTTCGGCACGCAGGCGTGGCTTTCCGTCCCACGATTACTCGTGGTTTGGCTTTATCGGCAATGTTTGTTTCAGCTCAAATGATTCTTAACCTGACATAACTGAAAGCAAGTTATGTGCCTAAAACTATTTTGTTGGATAAACTATTGGGATTAATAGAGGTTCTATTTACTTGAAATATATAATAAAGCGGGGAAAGTGACCTTTTTTGTTACCGAAAAACAATTTTTTCAATGGCCAGGATCAATTTGAAATCCAATCAGGAATGGAATAGGATTCCTCTGCCATCCATTTGTGGGTAAATTTTCCGTATCCATCGGGATCAAGCAGAAGATAGTCTATAGGAGGATCTTGGTCAGAATCAACGGCATAGGCAAAGACTTTGCCGTTACCGCTTATCCGCGCCACATGTCCCCCATTGGGGGTATGAAATTTTTCAACGACCTTTTCCACTCCTTCGATTCGTTTAATTGTAATGGAATATGGGAGGATGCCTTTTAAGTCAGGAATTGGCCACCCTTCTCCATTAATCTCTTGACCCATCGAATAGATAGGAACGATCATCCCTCCCCAAAGAAGAAGGATAAAGAGAAACCTTTTTCCGACAGCAATCATTTGCTTTTACTCTGTGAACTCTGGGCGATGAGCCCCATAGATTATTCACTACCCTCTAAATATTTTTCTGCTGCGAAGGCGGCTGTTGCCCCATCCCCAACAGCCGTCGCGACTTGACGCAACAACTTCTTCCTGCAATCCCCTGCAGCAAATATCCCTTTGACAGACGTTTCGCCATTTTCATTCGTTAGGATGTATCCGCCTCCGTCTAATTCAATGACCCCTTTGAGAAAATGCGTCCGTGGCTCAAGACCCACAAACAGAAAGACCCCTTCCGTTTTCTGTTCCGTCACCTCTCCTGTCTTCACATTCTTGACCAGGACGGATTCAACGACTTTATCGCCTTTTATCTCCTGAACTACGGAATCCCAGAGAAAATGGATCTTTGGATTGGCAAAAGCCCTCTCCTGGTAGATCTTCGTCGCTCTCAGGGCGTCCCTACGGTGAACGATCGTTAATTCCTTAACGAATCTTGTCAAAAAGAGGGCTTCTGTTAATGCAGAGTCTCCCCCTCCCGCCACGATCACTTTCTGATCCCTGAAAAAGGCTCCATCGCAGGTGGCACAGAAGGAGACCCCTCTCCCTGTGAATTCCTGTTCCCCAGGAACACCCAGCTTCCGGTATTCAGCTCCAGTAGAGATGATCACTGATTTGCAGGAATAGGATGCCTCGCTGGTCCTGACACATTTCAGCGGCTCATCCCCTTTGACCTCCACGATCTCCTGATGGATGATTTCAAGCCCGAACCGCTTGGCCTGTTCTTCCATCAGCCGACTGAGTTCCTCGCCTGTAACCCCCTCCGGAAAGCCAGGATAATTTTCGATCATCTCCGTAGTTGTCATCTGACCGCCTGAAAGCCCTCCCTCAATCAGAAGGGTGTGAAGCCTTGCCCTTGAGGTGTAGAGGCCGGCAGTCAATCCTGCAGGACCTCCCCCAAGGATGATGACCTCATAGGTTTTTCCATTATTCTCTGCCATGGAGACCTCCCTGTTTTCTTCACCGTCTTAGAATAGGACAAAGACTTCCTTTTTGTCAATTCGGAACACGGGAACCGTGATCATATCTTGGACTACAGTTTTCGTTTGAGAAACTGCGGTTAAAAATTTATAATCCTTACAAGACAAATGAAGATCTTTTATGGTCAGGACTTATTCTGTGAGAACCGACTTAAAAAGCCTCAATGTTTCGGAATTGCGGGAATGGATTGCCTCTCTCGGTAAACAAAAATACCGAACCACTCAAGTCCTGAGGTGGCTCTACTCGGAAGGGGTCGAATCGATAGATGAGATGACCAATCTGTCGAAACGGTTTAGGGAAGATTTAGGCCTGTCCAGTTTCATCTCCAAACTCCACCCTCTTCGGATAGAGGAAGCAAGGGATGGAACGAAAAAATTTCTATTTCGACTCGACGACGGAAACCGGATCGAGAGTGTCCTCATCCCGGACAAATCCCGATTGACCCTTTGCATGTCAACTCAGGTCGGCTGTGCGATGGGCTGCCGTTTCTGCCTTACCGGTAAAAAAGGTCTGAAAAGGAATCTGACGGCTTCTGAAATCTTGAATCAGATTTTGGCGGCCCGGCAGACCCTCTCTGAGAACGCCTCCATGACCAATATCGTCCTTATGGGCATGGGAGAGCCTTTGGCGAATTATGAAAATACGCTGAAGGCCCTCACCCTGATGGCTTATCCGGATGCCTTTAAATTTTCTTTCAGAAGGATTACCCTCTCCACGGTTGGGCTTCTTCCAGAACTGGAACGTCTGGCCAAGGAGAAAATCACCTTCCAGTTGGCTATTTCTTTGAACGCTTCCAACGACGAGACCCGGAGCCGGATCATGCCGATCAACCGGCGATATCCATTGATAGAGCTTTTAGCCCTATGCCGAAGGTTTCCCCTTAAACCAGGAACCCGGATCACTTTTGAATATGTCCTCATGGAGGGTGTCAATGATTCCCCTCAGGATGCAAAAGAACTGGTCAAAATATTGAGAGGAATCCCATCCAAAGTGAACCTCATTCCGCTGAATGAGGCCCCTGCCATCCCCTTCAAGAGGCCGTCTGAGGAGAAGATCAGGAGATTTCAGGAGATTTTGATGGAAAGCGGTTTAACCGCCATCGTTCGGACAAGTAAAGGTTCTGAGATCTCAGCCGCCTGTGGCCAGCTGGAAGCAAAAGCAACTTAGTTTCGTAGTTTCATATAGGAACGTAGTTCATTTTGGACATCTGTAAAAAGGCGACATTTCATTTTTTCCTCTCCGGCCAGTCCTTTTTTTCCCCACTTGTGGAAAAAAAGTTGCGTCATCCTGTCACTTTTCTGTATAATAGATGACGGAGAGAATATATTTGAAGAGGTCGAGGGGTTACAGGGACAATCTATGTCTCAAAGGAAGAGGCTATCCCTAACATCATAACTATGCGATTCATTACACAATTGAGATAAGGAGGGAACATGCGCCAAAGAGCCCAAAGAACGATGAGAGCAAAAAAGAAAATTAGCCATAGAAAAGGAACCGAAAGGCAAAAACTTTCAGAGAAACAAGATCAACAACTGGCGAGAATTCGGACAGAATCTAAAGACTATTTAGCAGAAAAAAAGAGGGCAAGGGCTTCCAAGTAAAACATCGTCATATCGAAATATCGAAATCTCATTCACGCCCTACCAATACAAACAAGAAGCATTAAGCGACGACGAAGTCAAACGGCTCACCAATGCCCCTGAGACCTTTCAGGGGCCATGCTCCGGGTCAGGCCTGCAGTGTTGCCTTCCTCCTCCCAATCCTTCTTTAGAGGCAGGGGCTTATGAGTAAGTCCTCCAATCCTGTCTTTCGCAATTTAATTAGCTAAATGGGCTTGTCCCTCAAAATCGGGATCCTCCCATTTTCCGGGGAGCCTCTGCTGGTTACGGGTGAAGTCTTCAGGGGGTATCTTCTGGGAAGGGGCGTTTACATGGAACGAAAAGGCAATAACCCTATAATATTGCAGCCATTTTTTGTAAACCCCGTGCAAGCTGTTTTGAATGGTCTTGTTTCGTAAATGTTCTTCAAATTTGGTCTGTAGAGCAGAAGGGATAGCAAGCATGGGGAATCCTCCATTTTCTTCATAATCTTTATTTTGACATGATATACGGAAAGACAAAAATAAATGGTTGTGAAAAAAATGTGAAGAGAGTAGTATTATTTTATAATACTTACAAAGGGATAGGGGAAACCGGTAGTCCGCGAGTGCAAAGACAACAGATAAATGGTCCTTGCATAGATCCCTGAAGATTCCCGTGGGGCGTGGAGTTATACGGAAACTTTAGAATAACTTGTTCCCCCCTCCGCTTCGCTCCGGGGGGAATATGGGAGTGGACCAGAATTCCAGCAGGAAGAGGCAGCGGGGAATCCACCATTTACGGCCCATATTCCACTGACTTCCCCGAACCAGGACCTTACTCGGCAACTTTTAGAATAAGGGGCACGGGCTTTTCCCGTCCGCCAGACATCATCAACGACGTTATTTTGCTAGAACTCGATGTCATTAGAACCGTACCGGAATACATGGTCGTTGACAAAGGGGTGACCATCATCGATGCTCAGTACAAGATAATGAGAAAGTATGTCAGAGTAAGCGAATTGGCCAAAGGTGGTTGGCTTGACTTTGAGCTGAAGTTCTATTCGGATGCTCAAGGAGTCTGGGAATATAGGGTTCACGCATATGACGGGGTGGACGGCAGGCCTG
>Ga0315286_10002079_pt1 | contig 18518 bp, 17 predicted proteins | sample YL17G10_0_MG_FD_205038 | JGI IMG/M metagenome (GOLD analysis project Ga0315286, IMG submission 205038) | Sediment microbial communities from Yellowstone Lake, YNP, Wyoming, USA - YL17G10_0 | ecosystem: Environmental > Aquatic > Freshwater > Lake > Sediment | place: USA: Wyoming | collected... | reverse complement strand
CTCAGGGTCATCGGCGTGCACGGCATCGGCTGCGACCACGTCGACCTCGTCGCCGCCCGCGAACTGGGTAAGGTAGTCCTCAACACCCCCGACGCCCTCACCGTGACCGTCGCCGAGATGTCCGTCGCCCTAATGCTCTCGATGACCCGGAGGGTAGCCTCGGCGGACAAGGCTGTGAGGGCGGGGGGCTGGGCGAGGAAATACGGCGACCTCATCGGCGCCGAACTCATGGGGAAGACGGTCGGCCTCGTCGGCATGGGGAGGATAGGCGCGGCCACGGCGAGGAGACTCAGGCCCTTCGACGTCAATCTGCTCTACTGGAGCCGGACGAGACACAAGGAGATTGAGGTGGAAATCGGCATCGAGTGGGCGGAGCTCCCTGCCCTGCTCGCGCGGAGCGACGTAATCAGCATACACCTCCCCGGCTCACCCGAGACCCACCACATAATTGGAGCTAAGGAACTCTCCCAGATGAGGCGGGGCGCCATGATAGTCAACACCGCGAGGGGCAGGGTGATAGACGAGGCCGCCCTCGTCGAGGCTCTAAGGAGCGGCCACATATCCTCCGCGGGCCTTGACGTCTTCGAGCTGGAGCCCATCAAGCCCGACAATCCCCTCCTCGGCATGGATAACGTAGTCCTCACCCCCCACCTGGGCGCGAGCAGCCTGGAGGCCATGCGGAGGATGGCGACCCAGGTGGCCAAGGGCGTCCTCGACACCCTCGAGGGGAGAGAGCCCCCCAACAGGGTTACTTAAAACCAGTCGTGCGTCGCGACTGGGAACTTTCATCTGGAATCCCTGCTAGCTTGCTCTGAGAAACGGTTTTAAAGCGTAGGCTCTGTGGTATGGAGAGGTGTGAACATACATGCCCACAGTCACAGTCGATAAGAGCAAATGTGATGGAGAAGGCACGTGCGTGGACGTCTGCCCGATGAACGTCTACGACATGGTCGACAAGAAATCCGAGCCCACACGGGCATCGGACTGCATCGCCTGCATGGCGTGTGTAACCAGCTGCCCCACACAGGCCATAACCATCGAACCGTAAAAAGAGCCCGAGAACTAGGCTCCCTTTTTACCCTATAGTTTTTAGTACCTCCGGACCGCGATGGCCCGGACTATGTCCGCCGTGTTCTCACACCAGTCCGCGATGGTCTCCAACGCGTCGAGGAACTCGTTGAGGAGGATGAGGGAACCCGTCGTCCAGCCCTTGAACTTGAGGTTGGCCAGGTGCTTCCTCGCCTGACTATACAGCTCATCCGTGTCCTCTTCGAGGAGCTCGACCTTGTTCGCGAGGTTGATGGCCTCCTTCGGGTCCTTCGATATCTTCTTCAGGCACTCGTCGAGCACCTCAACGCAGTCGGCGTCTGCCTTGACCATGTTGAGCGCGGCTTCCCTCATCTCGGGGGGCGCCTTGTCGAGCTGGATGACGTTGAGTATGCGCCCCGCCTCCTTGCTCCAGTCGGCTATCCAGTCCACGGCGCGGACGAGTTCCATCAGGTCATCCCTCTCCTCGGGGAACATCTCACTCTTCGTGAGGGCGTCGACCATCTGCCTCCTGAGCTCGTCGGCCTCCATCTCCATCCTGCTGACACTCATGTAGTGAAACGTGCACTTTTTGCGGTCGCAATTGGCCGCGGCGTCCACCATGCTGTAGAGCTCCCTGACCGCGTTCTTAGTCAGGTCGAGGTGCTTTTCAGCCATGTCGAGGATATCTTCCCCCCGACTCGGGGCGAACCATCCGAAGAGTTTTCTAGACATTCTCCCGACTATCCCTCTCCTTGTTAGTTTATGAAATCTTCCTCTAGACTCAGCCCCGGAGTATGTATAGTAGTATGATGGTCGCGGGGACGAGGTGAAAGATGATTGTGATGACGAGCGTTAGCCTCGGCGATGCAGCTACCTTGTCCGCCGTGCTCTTGATCACCCTACTGAATGGCTTCATTAGCGGTAGGAAGATCATTGCCCCAATGAGGTTTATGCTCAGGTGGACGAGCCAGACCCCCATCGCGACGGGGTCACCGGTGGCCATGGCCGCGATCATAACGTCGAAGACTGTGCCGATGTTCGCGCCCAGGATGTATGGGAGTATGTAGTAGTCTGCACTTAATACTCCGCTCGTCGCGAGGGGGATGAGCAGCGACACCATCACCGTTGTGCTGGGTATGATCATCGTGAAGAGGAAGCCGGCGATGAACGACCTCAGCGGCTTCTGGAACGTCGCCCTGATGAGGTTCCAGGAGCGGGGCATGTTGAATATCTCCGTCATGTATTTCTCGATGCCGCTGAGGGCGAGGATGAGCATCCCTGCGCCCGCGATTATGCCCAGCCACGGCGGGATGATCCCAAGCACCATGGGAACCCACGGCGTCGCAACCTCCAGGACGTCCGGGATCGCGTTAAGCCACGGCGCCTTGACAAATATGTTGCTCCCCTGGAGAGCGATCGTGGTCAGGAACCCGAAGAACAGCTCGGCGGGGTAGAAGATCATCAACGTGCAGAGGTTGTAGAGAACGTGTGTCAACGTCACGTTGAAGGCGGCTTCCTGATTCTTCCTCCCCCGGATCTGGTTGAGGACCGAGATGAGGAACGGTGTGACGGTTGTTCCCAGCTCGGCGCCCAGGATTGAGGCGACCGCGAGACTGAGGGGCATCGCCCCCGAAGAGACGAAGGCGACGACTATGCTGTCGAAGGCGCCGCTGCTATGAATGAGTGCCGTCCCCATCCAACCGGCGAAGACCGCGCTCGTAGTGTCTTTGATGACAAGCACTATACTCTCGGTGAGGGCCTCCGCAATCATGGCGGCACTCGATTTGATGAGCATGATGGCTGAGATGAAGAAGTAAAGCGCTGCTAGGGAGCCTGCAATGTTTCAGTATTTGGACCTCAAAGCCCTCCTTATTCGCTCTCGGGTATATAATTAAGAGGATTCGGATTAACCCATAAAATCCGGTTTAAACAGGCTCTCCTTAATAAGAGCTTAAATGCGCCGATAACCCTAGGCGAGGTTAATAAGAATCCTCTTAAGGATAATCTATATAGAATATGGTGATTATATAGATGGACTCCGGTTATCTCAGGCTCGTCAACATGTCTACGCCAGCGTCTTTCAGCATATCATAGAGTAGGCTTACGGGCAAACCGACAACATTGTAGAAGCAGCCCTCAACCCTCTCTATGATGAATGCGCCAATACCCTGCGCCGCGTAGGCCCCGGCCTTATCCATCGGCTCCCCCGTGGCGACGTATGCCTCTATCTCCTCCTCGTTGAGTTTTTTCATCCCGACCTTCGTCTCTTCTATTCTTAGATCCGATAGTCCCCTGTCTCTCTCGACGAGGGCCACGGCGGAGATGACCGTGTGTATCCTACCGCAGAGGGCGCGAAGCATCGCCTTCGCCTCTTCCATGTTCCTCGGCTTCTCCAGTATCCTCCCGTCGAGAACGACTATCGTGTCGGCCGCGATTACGAGCCTATCCGGGTATTTAGCAGCGACCGCCTCGGCCTTGGAGAGGGCGTGATCCCTCACGTGGGCGACGGGATCCAGGGCGACGCTGTTCTCCGCGTCACCCGGGTCGACGGCCTCGAAGGGGACGCCCAGTTGCTTGAGGAGGCTTATCCTCCGCGGCGATGTAGAGGCGAGTACAAGCATACGACGGCTCAACTTTTTTACCCTCAGCGTTTTATTGATGTCCGGGGATTCAACAACCTAGAGAGACCCGCGGGTATAAGGATGGTGAGTGGTTGGAGAAGATATACTACGCCAGCTTGGAGACGCTGATGGGCACGATGTGGGCCGCAACCTCAGAGAAGGGGCTGGTACAGTTCCACATCTCAGACGAAAAGGAGGGCTTCCTTAGGGAGCTGAAGGCCCGGATCAAGGCCGAGTACGTCGAGGACCCGGGCAGGTTCAAGGAGCTTAAGGCGCAGCTGGACCGCTACTTCAAGGGGGAGCGGCTCGTCTTCAAGGTCCCCTTCGACATGCGTGGCACACCCTTCCAGGTGGAGGTATGGAAGGCAATCTACTCAATCCCCTATGGGAAGCTTACGAGCTACGGCGGGATAGCCAAGCAGATTGGGCGGCCCAAGGCGGTCCGCGCCGTGGGGAGCGCCGTGGGCGACAACCCCATGGGCCTCGTCGTGCCTTGCCACAGGGTCGTGTCATCGAACGGCGGTATAGGCGGCTTCGGCGGCGGCCTCCCCCTGAAGAGGAGACTCCTCGCCCAAGAGGGCATCTTCGAGACCCCGGAGGGCAAACCCGAGGATGGCGTCGACCTCCGCCAGTTCTTCAAGTGACCGCTAGTATTTTCCCCCGACGTGCACAATCATCCCCATGGCGCCAAAGAGGATCGTTCTGGGAACCTTCAGCCACGAGACGAACGTGTTATCGAACATAAAGACGGACCTCTCCGAGTTCCGGAAGAGGCACCTCTTCCATGGTGACGAGATACCCCCCCACTTCAGGGGGACGAAAACCGCGGCGGGCGGCCTCATTGACGGCTGCGAGAAGAACGGCTTCGAGTTCGTCGAGACCGTCCACGCTTCGGCGACGCCGAGCGGCACCATCACGGAGGAGGCCTACGAGTACATCCTCGGCGGGATACTCGACGGGATCAAGGCGGCGAAGCCGTTCGACGGCGTCGCCCTCCACCTCCACGGAGCGGCCGTCGCAGAGGGGCACGACGACGTCGAGGGAGACGTCCTCGGCGAGGTCAGGAAGCTCATCGGCAGGAAGCCACTGGTCGCGAGCTTCGACCTCCACGCCAACTACACCGAGAAGATGGTCAAGGAGGCCGACATCCTCGTTGGCTACGACACCTACCCCCACGTAGACGAGTACGAGCGCGCCGTCGAGTCCATCGACTTGCTCGCCAAGATCATGGAGGGTAAGCTCAAGCCCACGCGTGTGCTCTGTCAGCCCCCCATGCTCCCCGCCCTCCAGGCACAGTTCACCGGCAGGTACCCCATGACGAAGCTCATCGAGGAGGCACACAGGATGGAGCAGATGCCCGGTGTCGAGGCCGTCACCGTCGCCGCCGGCTTCCCATGGAGCGACATAAAGGAGGCGGGGATGAGCTTCATAGTCATCACCAACGACGACCAGAAACTCGCGGAAGCCCTCGCGCAGGAGCTGAGCGACCTGGCGTGGAGCATACGCAGGGACTTCCTCGTCAAGCCCATGCCCGTGAGGGATGCCCTGAAGAGGGTGAAGGCCGCCAGGGAGGGGCCGATAGTCCTCGCCGACATCGGTGACAACCCCGGCGGGGGCACGCCCTGCGACGGCACCCTCGTCCTCGAGGCGGTCCTGGACGAGGGGCTGAAGGGTGGGGTCTTCGGCGTCATCTGGGACCCCGCGGCGGCGTCGAAGGCCGCCAAAGCGGGTCCCGGGAAGGAGATCGAGGTCAGCCTCGGTGGCCACACAGACAGACTGCACGGTAAGCCACTCAAGCTCAAGGCGCTCGTCAAGAGCGTGAGCGACGGTAAATGGATCGTGAAGGGGCCCATGGGGACGGGCTCCGAGACCGACATGGGGCTCACCGCCGTCCTCCGCGTCGCCGACAACGACCTCATAGTGACCTCACTGAGGCTACAGCCCCTAGACCTGGAACTATACAGGAGCCAGGGCATCGAGCCGACGGATGCTAAATTCATCGTCGTCAAGTCGAGCGTCCACTACCGCGCCAGCCACGAGCACATCGCCAAGGAGATCATAGAACTCGACACCCCCGGCCTCACCAGCCCCCGCCTAGCTGGCTTCAAGTTCAAGAAGATCAGGCGCCCCATATTCCCCCTCGACTTCGAGATGCTCGGCATAACCGAACTCAAGAAGATGGACGAGGCGTAGACAGGGCCCTGTGGTAGGCTTCGAGGTGGAGGTCGATGACCTTCCCCACCTCGTGGACGGCTGAGACGTATCGTCTGCCCCTCTCCCCCGCCTCCCTCCAGTTACTCCCTTCGAGCAACCAGCGGAGCCCCGAGGCGTAGTCGCTGTCCTTGACGTGGTAGCCGAAGCGTAGGGCGAAGCCGTCGGGGTCGTGGGGGCTGAGGATGGCGCATCCGTGGGCCGCCGCCTCGAGGAAGCTCACGGGGAGGCACTCGCTCACGCTCGTGTTTACGAGGACCCTGCTCATTGAGAGGAGCGCCTCCTTCTCACCCCCCTCAATGAAGCCGGGGAACTCCAGGTTCCTGACCGAGTAATAGCGCCTAACCAAGTCGTCGTCCCGCTGCTTGCTGTGTGCTCTACCAGCAGCCACGAATCTCACATCGGGAAACTCCTTCGCTAGCTCAAAGAAGATCTCCGGCTTCTTCTCGGCGTCGAACCTACCGAGGAAGCAGACGGTAGGCTCGGGGGGCTTCACGGGCTTCTTGCTGGGTACCTTGACTGGGTTGGGGAGGAACCCAGGGTCGGTGGCGAGTTTGTAGAGGGCTCTGGTCTTGGGGATTGTGTACCGTGCCTGACAGTAGACGGCGTCGAGCTGCTTGACACATTCGTCGATTGCTGGCGCGGTGAGGCGGTTGTAGATCCTTCGTCGGAGCGGATAGTACCTCTCCACGAGTCCCCAGTCCTCCCCCGTCTTTGGGTTCTGGCAGGTTACGATGTGCCTGGCCCCCGGCACGGCTTCTAATGCCAGCTTGGTCCCCCAACTCGGCTCCTCCGAGTGGTAGATGTCTGCCCCGAGTCCGCGGTAGATGCCCCCCGTGAACGGGTACTTGGTCAGGGGAAAAGAGTGGATCTCCATACCGTCGAGCTCCTCGAGCCTACGCTGTCCCTCCCCCGCGGGGACTACGACGGATACCCTGACACCCCTCTCGGCGAGTTTGCGCCCTATCATGCGGGTCGCAGCGCCGAAGCCCCCAAGCCTACCCCAGGCGAAGAGCTCGGTGGCGACTAGGCAGATGTCGAGGTCCATAGATATATTTACTTTCACATGATATTGATAAATCATGCCTCCACGGGTGCTCGTGGTCACGCCTTGTTACCCGAGGTTCCCTGGGGACTTCAACGGGGGGTTCGTGAGGGATCTTTGCCTCCGCCTAGCCGAGAGGGGGGTTGACCTCGCGGTCCTCGCGCCGAGGAGCCGGACGATGGGGCCGCAGGATGCGCCCTACCCCGTGAGGCGGTTTCCCTACCTCCCGCTTCAGGTGGCCGAGTCGCTTCCCGAGGAGACCATGAAGGGGGCGCCCCTGGGGCGGCTCGTCCAACTCCTCCCATACATGGCCTCGGCGATCATCCACGCCTCGGCTGGGGAGCCGGCGCTGATACACAGCCACATCGCGATCCCCCTCGGCTTCGCCATCTCCCTCGCCCCCGTGAAGGCGCCGAGGATCATAACATGCCACGGCAGCGACTGCACCCTCCCCCTCGACAACCCCGCCTACCGCCCCTTCACACGCCACGCCCTGAGACGCGCAGACGCCGTCGTCACGGTTTCAAAATACGTGGAGACCCTGGCGAGGAGGCTCGGGGCGAGGAACGTGGAGACGATCTACCTCGGGGTTGATACCCTCCGATTCAAGCCCCCCGTTGACCGGAGGGCCCTCAGGGCGGGGTTCGGGGTCCCCGACGGCGCACTCGTCGTCGGCACCCTGGGGCGCCTCGTATGTGAAAAGAACATCCCCGATCTCATCGAGGCCGCCGAGACCGTGTCGAAGAAGCTCGACGCCTTCTTCCTGGTCGGCGGCGACGGGCCCGAGAGACTCCGCCTAGAGGCAGTAGCCCGGGAGAAGGGGCTCAGCAACATGGTCTTCACAGGTGCGGTTCGGGACGCGCCATCCTTCCTCGGCCTCCTAGACGTCTTCACCCTCCCCTCTTCGCGGGAGGGGCTTTCCCTCAGCCTCCAGGAGGCGATGGCAACGGGGTGCGTACCCGTCTCCGCGAATGGGCATGGTTCAGATGAGGTTATAGAAGAAGGCGAAAATGGCTTTCTGCACCCGCCCGGGGACGCGGCGGCGCTCGCCGAGAAAATAATCGAGGCGGCGGATAGCCTACACCTCTCCAAGAAGGCGCGAAGCACCATCGTCCAGCGCTTCGACGCCGAGGTCGGGGCGGACCTCTACGCCGAGCTATACCATCGGCTAGCATTTTAATCGGACCCCGCGTATCTCTGAAGCATGCTCGTGGCGGGCGTCGACGAGGCCGGGAGGGGGTGCTTTATTGGCCCGCTCGTCGTGGCCGGGGCATCATTCGACGACGACAAGATCCCCCTACTCGTCGACCTCGGCGTCAAGGACTCGAAGAAGCTCACAGCGAAGAAGCGGGAGAGTCTAGCCCCCATGATCGAGGCGCTCACGACGAGCGTCAGGTACTTCGAGCTCCAGCCACGCTCCATAGACGCCGTCGTGAACCGCGGCGTAAAGCTGAGGAAGCTGAACTACCTCGAGGCCGCCGCCATGGCCAGCGTCATTAGGAGCCTCAACCCCGAGGAGGCCTACGTCGACGCGTCGGACGTTGACGATGAACGCTACGGGGAGACGATCCTAAGGCTCCTCAAAGTCAAGCCCCGGCTGGTCTGCGAGCACAAGGCCGACTCCACATACCCCGTCGTCTCCGCTGCCTCGATCCTCGCCAAGGTTAGGAGGGACGAGATAGTGGCCAGGCTCAGGGAGGAGTACGGGGACTTTAACTCCGGCTACCCCAGCGACGAGAGGGCCATCGAGTGGCTCAAAGACTGGTACAGGGAACACAGGAGCTGGCCATGCATAGTCCGCCAGAGCTGGGAGCCTGTGAAGCGGGTTCGCCTCGACGCCTCTCAGACGAGGCTGGCGAGCGCGAGCGCGTGATCCACCTCGAAGGGGTCGAGCTCCACCAGCTCCTCGACGTTGAAACCACCCGCCTTGAGGACCTCGACCTGCTCCCGGTACACCTCCTCCGGCGCCCTCCCCACGTCTATGCTCCTCGACTTTATGGATAGCATCGCGTAGCCGCCCCTCCTGAGAAACAATTTAGCGTTCTCGACGACTATCTCGGCCTGGTCGGGCTGTGCGACGTCGGCGAATATCACCTCGACCTTCGGGACCTGGAACGAGTAGCTCTGGGGTTGGCGGGCGTCGCCGAGGATGGGCGTGATGTTCATCCTGTATCGGGCGACGTGGTCGATCAGGTCCCTTATCGGGCGGGGGGCGAAGTCGACGCCCCAGACGTGGCCGGCGTCGCCGATGATGTCTGAGACGTGGCTGCAGGTCGTGCCCGAGGCGACGCCGAGGTAGAGCACCTTGGAGCCCGGTGTGATGGGGTTGTGTCTGATCTCCTTCATTATCGCGGCGCCGAGCTTGCTGCGGGACGGGTTCCAGAGTCGGTACTCGACTCCACCGATGTTGACGAGTTCCTCCCCATAGACCTTCCTCCCCGGGGCGAGGTTCCGTGTGGCGAGGAGCCTCTGACTCCCATCATCTAAGAAGTATACACCTGGTGTGTATTCTGTAACCTTGTGCACCAACGGGCGCTACCTCGGGGTCTGGTCCGACGCCTCGGCTTGGAGGCCCGCGGCGTCCACAACCCGCGCCTGGTCGATGGCGAACTTCTGGAGCCACGTCATGGGGACCTGCAGCTCCCCTACCCTCTTGGCGAAGTGGTGGCAGTTCGGGTACGCGGGAGTCTTACAGACCCTGCTGAAGAAGTCCTTGGTGATCTCAACGTTACAGTCGAAGATGAAGGGGCAGTCCCTCCGCCCAAACTTCTCCTGGAACGCCTCAGAGAAGGTAGACACCTTTGGCCCTCGGGTGATACCCTGAGCCCCCGGTGTTTAAACCTTTCAGGGTTTGCTGCCCCGCCTGATCTCGGCGGCGGACGCGGCTGCCTCGTCGAGTTCCTTCTTGAGCTGGTCGGCGATGAAGTTTCCGCTGAAGGCGTCGGCCCTGGCGGCGATCGAGAGCTTCGCGGCGAGGTGGCGCGCCCTCAGCCCCCTTAGGCCACGCGGCGCGGCGTTGACGTAGGGGTGCTGGAAGATGAGGCCGTGCTTCGGCGGCTTCGACTTTGTCTTCATGGCCCTGAACAGCGCCTTCTCCGCGCCGAGTATCTGGAGGGTGCTCGAGGGCATCATCGCCATCCTCTTGATGCCTCCGGCCTTCTCGATGAGCTTCGCGGCGAGTGTAGGGCCTGCCAGGGCGGAGACGTTGGGGGCGGCTTCCTCGGCGAGGCTCGAGATGTACTCGGTGAGCTTGCCGCGATACTCGTAGAGGGAGAGGACCTGCTGGGCGAGGCGTTGGGCCTCTGCGAGCTCACTCCCCTGGAGGGGGGCGCCCATGGAGCCCTCCGCCTCCTTCAGGATGCCCGCGACGTCGCGGCGTTGAAGCCCGAGCGCCTCGAGCTTCTCCTTCGTCACGGATGCCCTGTCCCCGATCTCCGTGATGAATCGGAGGTAGCTCTGGTGGTCGCGGATTATTCGGCTTAGCTCGGGGTAGTGGAGGCCGTACCACTCCCTGACTCGGCTGCTCAGGCCGTTGAGGCTCGTGTCGAGTTCACCAAGGAGCTGGACCGTCTGGGTTATCTGCGCCTCCTTGCCCCCGAGGGCGTCCTGGACCGCGCCCCGGGTCAGGAGGGTGGAGACCTGGCGACCGAGTTCGTAGTAGCCTTCCTCGTCCCTGACGATGTTATTCTGGCGGGCGATGGTGGGGAGTTCCTCCCTGAGCGCGTCGCCTGGGCCGGAGTCGACGAGGTCGACCTCGAAGCTGTACTCGCCGCGTAGGGTCTCGGCTAGTTCGGGGTTGGTCGTGGTGACCGCGTCGAAGCCCCTCTTTATGAGGCCCTCAACGACCTTGGAGACCTCCTTCGTGATCTCGCCGTTCCTCTCCCGCGTTATGGCGCGGGCGATCTTCTCCGCCTCCTTGGGGTATAGTGCCTTCTCTATCACCCTGCCGTCGGGTGTCAGGGCGAATACCCCGATCATGGTCTCCTCTATGTGGGCTCTCGTCAAGTCGGTCGCCTAGTCGTCGCTTCAATGATCGTCGTCATGTTTCTAAACGTTATCGGGCGGCGAGGGGGTGAATAGCCCCGTTTTCATCGAATCCCGGTGTCTATGTCGATCTGCAGGGTAGTGGTCTCGCCCGTCTTCACAGTGACCACCATGGTGAGGCCGTAGGTCACGGCCTTGACTCGCATGGGAGTTGCCCAATCGATCTTCAAGGGCATCCAATTTGCTCCTTTGGCCTGTGGCTTATGAATCCTGTAGGGTCTGATGGACAGGTTTATGTGGGAGTGAGTCGAGTTTAGATGGGCGGTTTGACTAGTACAAGCTTAGCCGTGGACTTAGCCGGGCTGAAGCTTCGTTCTCCTACACTCAACGCCTCGGGCGTCCTCGGAATGTCGGCGCCCCTTCTCAGGAGAGTCTACGACTCGGGGGCCGGTGCCGTCGTGACGAAGAGCCTCGGCCCCGCCGCGAGGCCGGGGCACATAAATCCAACGGTCGTCGAGGTCGAGGGCGGCTTCCTCAACGCCATGGGGCTACCAAACCCCGGCGTAGAGGGCTACCTAGAGGAGCTGCGCGAGCTGAAGCATTGGGGCGTACCCGTCGTTGCGAGCTTCTTCGCCTCGACCGTCGAGGAGTTCCAGTCGGGGGCCAAGGCCCTATGTGGGGCGGGGGCGGACGCGCTTGAGCTCAACCTGAGCTGCCCCAACGTGGGCGGTGAACCCGGTATGTGCGCGGCAGACGTCATAAGCGTCGAGAGGGTCACGGCGGCCGTCAAGCAGGTCGCCAAGTCACCCGTATTCGTGAAGCTCTCACCGAACGTCACGGACATCGTCGGCATAGCAGTCGCCGCCGAGAACGGAGGCGCAGACGCGATAACGGCTGTAAATACCCTCAAGGCGATGGTGATTGACGCCGACTTCAGGCGCCCGGTGCTCGCCAACGTGACCGGTGGCCTATCGGGGCCTGCCCTGAAGCCCGTGGCGCTCCGCTGCGTCTGGGAGATCGCCGAGGCGGTGAAGGTCCCTATAATCGGTTGCGGAGGCGTCTCCAACTGGCGCGACGCCGTCGAGTACATGCTCGCCGGGGCAACCGCTGTGGAGATAGGCACCGGCGTGATGTACGAAGGCCTCGAGGTGTACGGGAAGGTCAACGAGGGCATCGCGGGTTACCTCAGGGAGAATGGCTTCGGCTCCGTCAAGGAGATAGTGGGACTCGCACACAGGAAGTGAATCGATGAAGGTCGTCAGGATAGAGCGGGTCGTACAGGAGACCCCTGACATCACGACCCTTTACTTCCCCGACGTAGGCGAGGCGCGGCCCGGACAGTACCTCATGGTCTGGTTACCCGGCGTGGACGAGATACCGATGAGCCTCTCAACCATCGGTGACCCCTCAAGCATCTCCGTCAGAGTCGTAGGCGACGCGACGCGTGCCCTCTCCAAGCTGAGTAAGGGTGACAGGATCGGTATACGCGGCCCCTTCGGAAACGGCTACACGGTCAAGGGCAGGCACCCGTTCCTCGTGGGAGGTGGAAGCGGGATAGCCTCCCTCGCCCCCCTCGCGGAGGAATTGGCGGCTAAGGGAGCAGAGCCAACGTTCCTCATCGGCGCCCGCAGCAAGGACCAGCTACCATTCAAGGAGAGGCTATCAAAGCTCGGCCTCCGCCTCGTGGTCTCAACCGACGACGGCTCGGAGGGATTCCACGGCTACGCCTCGAACTACGCCGGCGAACTCATGGCCAAGGGCGGCTTCGATCAGGTATACATCTGCGGCCCCGAATTGATGGCGGCGAAGATTTGGGCGGACGCGGACAGGCTCGGCTTGCCCGTTGAGGCGAGCCTGGAGAGGCTCTGCAAATGCGCCGTGGGCCTCTGCGGAAGCTGCGCCATAGGTCCCTACAGGGTATGCAGTGACGGCCCCGTCTTCGACTCCGCCAAGCTGCGGGGGGTCGCCGCCGACTTCGGCAAGAGGCGCATGGACGCCTCGGGGCGCATGATCAGGGTCGACCACTGAGGAAACCGTTTTCTATCCCTAAACCACCCTCGATCCATGTCCAGCGATAAGGCGAGGGTTGACGTCCTCTTCGAGTGTTTCTACATGAGCCTGGGTGTCCTCGAGGGGCACCCTATGCTGACTTTCAGGTGGCCGTTGACGCCGATGCCGCCGCCCGCAATCGGGCAGACCTACAACGGGGTCACGTTCAACCTCGGGTCAACGAACACCCTACTCGTCAGGGACGAGGGGAAGAACATCATCATAGACCCGGGGATCATCCAGCTCGGCCGCTACGGGTGCCTCCCCAAGAGGCTGGCGGAGTTCGGCCTCAAACCAGCAGACATCGACATGGTGGTCAATACCCACTGCCACTACGACCACACTGAAGCGAACTACATGTGGCGGGGCAAACCATTGCTAATACACGAGGCGGAGTACGAGTATGCCGCCGAGCTATACTGGCCCGAGTGGAGGGCAGCCTTCATCGACATCCTCGACGTCATTGCCTTCAAGGGGGAGAAGAGGGTCACTAAGAACATGCGCCTCATCGAGACCTTCGGCCACACACCTGGGAGCATCTCGGCCCTCGTCGAGACTGGTGAGGGCCTCGTTGCCTGCATAGGCGACGCCGCGATAGTGAAGGAAGACTACCTCGAGTTCAGGGAGCCGATGGTGGTGACGAAGAACATAAGCGGCGCCACAGCCGTCGACAGCCTAAAGAGGGTGGCGGGATACAAGCCGGTGCTCGTCATACCGGGGCACGACGCCCCCTTCAGGCCCTAGAAAGGTTTATAGACTGACGACCTCCCAGAAGACCGCGGTAATCGTATGCCGACGCACGGATCACTGACAAAAGCCGGCAAGGTAAGGGCCCAGACGCCCAAGATTGAGGCCCAGCCTAAGACCAACCTCGCCCCAAAGAGGAAGACGAGGAGCAACTACATCAAGAGGATTGTCCATGCGCCACGCGACGACCGCCGCGGCGGCCGCGGGCGGCGCTTTTAAAACCCCTCTTCCCCTAGTTGGACTCGGTGTTGGATCGCGCCCTCAGGGAGATCGTAGAGAAGCTTCTTCAAATAGACCACCCCTCTAGGTCTGACCTCGACGGTGTGAAGATAGAGGTCGCCCGCGCCCACGGGTTGCCCCGAATTCCCCGTAACTCGGAGATCCTCGCCACCCTCACGGAGGAGGAGGCGGAGCTTCTCCTACCCGTCCTCAGGAGGAAGGAGGCCCGAGCCCTTAGCGGGGTAAGCGTCGTCGCCGTGATGACTAAGCCCTACCCCTGCCCCCACGGGCGCTGCGCCTACTGCCCGGGCGGCCCGGACGAGGACAGCCCCCAGAGCTATACCGGCTACGAGCCCGCCGCCATGAGGGGTGCACAGAACGAGTACGATCCCTACCGGCAGATGAAGGCGCGTATGAAGCAGTTGGAGACGATAGGGCACGTCGTCGACAAGGTGGATCTGATAATCATGGGGGGCACCTTCCCAGCCTCACCCCGCGCCTATCAGGAGGGCTTCGTCAAGGGGTGCCTCGACGCCCTCACCGACGCCCCCTCGGCCGACCTCGCCGAGGCGAAACTAAACGCAGAGAAGTCGGGGGTGAGGAACGTCGGCATCACCGTCGAGACGCGCCCCGACTGCGTGAAGGAGGCGGATGTGAACGGGATGCTCGACCTCGGCGTCACCAGAGTCGAACTCGGCGTCCAAAACGTCTACGACGACGTCTACAAGCGGGTGGACCGTGGTCACACGGTTCAGGACGTCGTCGACGCCACCTCCCGCCTAAAGGACTCCGCCCTCAAGATATGCTACCACATGATGCCCGGGCTCCCCGGCTCCCCCCCCGAGAGGGACCTGGAGGGCTTCCGAACCATATTCGGGGACCCGCGCTTCAAACCCGACATGCTGAAGATCTACCCGACCCTCGTGGTGAAGGGCACACGCCTCTATGACTGGTGGAAGAGGGGCGAATATGAGCCGCTATCCACCGAGGACGCCACCGAGCTCGTCTCAAGGGTTATGGAGATCACGCCCCCGTGGGTCCGGATTATGAGGGTCCAACGCGACATACCTCTCCCACGGATAGACGCGGGGGTCGACATGAGCAACCTCCGGCAGCTCGCCGAGGACCGCCTCGCGAAGCGGGGCGGGCGCTGCAGGTGCATAAGGTGCAGGGAGGCCGGCCACTCGACGATGAAGGCGGACCCGGAGAGGGTCGAGATAACGCACACCGTCTACGAGGCCTCGGGGGGCACCGAGGAATTCATACAGGCCGAGGACAGGGAGGCGGACACCCTCATCGGCTTCATCAGGCTCAGGGTGCCCCACGAGCCCTTCCGCCCCGAGATAGACACCCACACCGGGCTTGTCCGGGAGCTCCACGTCTACGGGCGCATGGTGCCCGTCGGGGAGAGGCGCGTCGACGCTTGGCAGCACAGGGGCTGGGGGGAGGCGCTAATGGCGGAGGCTGAGAAGACCGCCCGCGAAGGGTATGATATGCGTAGGATGGTGGTGATGAGCGCCCTCGGCACGAAGCTGTACTACGCCCGCCTCGGCTACGAGAAGGTGGGCGTCTACGTCTCCAAACCCCTCTGACCCGCATCTCTTAATACCCAGCTCAACGGTAGAAATCCCTGATTCTAGATGACATCCGAGACTCTCCCCGGCTACAGGGGGAAGCTAAGGGAGCTTCTCTCCGCCGCCAAGGTCGGAGTAGGAGACGTCGTGAGGGTCCACAAGGGAGGCGAAGCCTACGAGGGCACCCTCCTCCCCCGCGTCGAGAACGCCGACGAGTGGCACCTCGTCGTAAAGCAGAAGACCGGCTACAACATCGGCATCGCCCACACCGACGACCTGCGGGTCGAGAAGATCGGCGAGGCGGTAAAGCCCGAGTTCCGTCCACCGCCCCTCCCCCCCGTACAGGAGGGGCTCCCCAAGGTCAGCATCATAAGCACCGGCGGCACCATCGCCAGCCGCGTCGACTACGTCACCGGCGGAGTCTACGCCGCCATGTCTAGCCGTGACCTGTTCAGTATCGTCCCCGAGCTGGCCGACATCGCCCAGATCGAGGCGGACATCCTCTACAGCGTCTTCAGCGAGAACGTAAACTCGGAACACTGGGAGGGGATGGCGAAGAGGGTCGCGGAGAAGATCAGGCAGGGCGCCTCCGGAGTCATCATCACACACGGTACCGACACGATGGGCTACAGCACCGCCGCCCTCAGCTTGGCGGTCCAGAACCTGCCCGTCCCAGTCATCTTCGTCGGCAGCCAACGCAGCAGCGACCGCCCAAGCAGCGACTCCGCCACCAACCTCGTCGCCGTCGTCAACGCGGCGGCCCACGCCCCCTTCGCCGAGGTGGTCCTCGGCATGCACGAGGGCACGAGCGACGACTCGATAATCTTCCACCCCGGCGCCAAGGTGCGTAAATGCCACTCCAGCGCCCGCTACGCCTTCCAGACGGTGAACGCGAGCCCAATCGCCCGATACCGGGAAGGCAAATTGGAGATGATCGCGGAGCACTACAGGCCCCGCCAGGAATCGGAGCCCCTAATCATGAACAAGTTCGAGAAGAAGGTGGCGCTTGTAAAGTTCCACCCCGGCTTCGACCCGTTAATAATCGACACCCTGATCGACGCAGGGTTCCGCGGCATCGTCTTAGAGGGGACGGGCCTCGGCCACGTCTCGGAGAGGTGCTACGACGCCATAGAGCGCGCGGGGAAGGCCGGCACCCTGATGGGGATGACCAGCCAGTGCATCTGGGGGCGCGTCAACATGAACGTCTACAGCACGGGGCGGGAGCTCACCCGCCGCGGCGTCGAGCCCCTTGAGGACATGCTCCCCGAGACGGCCCTCGTCAAGATGATGTGGAGCCTCGGTAACACCGAATCCATCGAGGAGGCGAGGAAGTTGCTCCTGACGAACGTCGCTGGGGAGTATAATCCCCGGACGCCCTACGCGAGGAGGGAGGCGTGATGGACTACAAGAAGATCGGCCTCAAGGTTGGCATCGAGGTCCACCAGGAACTCGCCACTCAGCACAAGCTCTTCTGCCGCTGCCCACCCAAGCTCAGCGAGGCCGAGCCCGAGTACACCTTCCTTCGCCGCCTGCGCCCGAGCCAGAGCGAACTCGGCGAGATAGACCCAGCCGCCCTCTTCGAGTTCCTCAAGGGGAAGACCATCAAATACGAGGGCGACCACACCACCAGCTGCCTCGTCGAGATGGACGAGGAGCCACCCGGGCCCCTGGACGCGGAGACCCTCGACCTGACTCTTAGCTTCGCCCTGATGGTGAACAGCTACCCCATGGATGAGGTCCACGTTATGCGTAAGACCGTCGTCGACGGGAGCAACACGGGCGGCTTCCAACGCACCTGCGTGGTCAGCCTCGGCGGCGTCGTCGAGGTCGACGGCAAGCGGTACGGGGTACAGCAGATAAGCCTCGAGGAGGACGCCGCGAGGAACGTCGGGGAGGAGGGGAGCATCATACGCTACCGCCTCGACCGCCTCGGGATACCCCTCATGGAGATAGCCACCGCGCCGGACATGCACGACCCCGTCGAGGTGCAGAAGGTCGCCCTCAGGGTCGGCAGCCTACTCCGCGCGACGGGGAAGGTGCGCCGCGGCCTAGGCACGATCCGCCAAGACGTCAACGTCTCCATAATGAACGGGAAAGTCGTCGAGATCAAGGGCGTCCAAGACCTACCCCTGATGCCCACCATAGTCGAGTACGAGGCACAGCGCCAGTGGAACCTCCTAGAGATCAGGGACGAACTCGTGAAGCGCGGTGTTAAGCCCGCGGACATCGTCGACGCGCAAATCGATGTCTCCAGCGTCTTCAAGGCTACCGAGTCCAAGATACTCAGGAGCGCCATGAAGGCAGGCGGCATGGTCAAGGCCGTCAGGCTCCCCGGATTCGCAGGCCTCACAGGCAGGGAACTCTGCCCCGGCAGGCGCCTCGGCACCGAGATGAGCGACCACGCCAAGTACAGGGGTGGAGTCAAGGGCATCTTCCACACAGACGAGCTGCCCGGCTACAGCATAACTCAACCCGAAGTCGACGCCCTGCGCAGATTCGTGGGGGCGGCCGAGGGGGACGCCGTCGTCATCGTCGCTGACGAGGCCGAGAAGGCCCGACGCGCCCTGACGGCGGTGGTGGAGCGAGCAAGGGACGTATTCAACGGGATACCCCTGGAGACTCGCGCCACCAACCCCGACGGGACGACGAGGTTCACACGCCCCCGCCCCGGCGCCGCGAGGATGTACCCCGAAACCGACGTCAAGGCGATAACAATCACGCCGGAGCACCTCGCTAGCCTCGGGGAGACGCTCCCGGAGATGCCGGAGGCCAAACTAAAACGCTTCCAGAGCGACTACGACCTCAACGAGAAGCTCGCGAAACAGATCGTCGACTCCGATTACATGAGCCTCTTCGAGGAGCTTGCACGCGACCATAGTGCGTTGACTACCCTCGCCGCCGTCACGCTGACTGAGGAATTGAAGAGGCTGCAGAGAGACGGCGTCCCAGTTGAGACCCTCACCGACGAGGCCATCCGGGGCACGTTCAGCCTAGTCGACTCCGGCGAGGTAGTGAAGGAGTCCGTCCCCGCAATGCTAA
>Ga0315286_10002078_pt1 | contig 18523 bp, 25 predicted proteins | sample YL17G10_0_MG_FD_205038 | JGI IMG/M metagenome (GOLD analysis project Ga0315286, IMG submission 205038) | Sediment microbial communities from Yellowstone Lake, YNP, Wyoming, USA - YL17G10_0 | ecosystem: Environmental > Aquatic > Freshwater > Lake > Sediment | place: USA: Wyoming | collected... | reverse complement strand
TGTCTCCAGTATCACCGCAGGCAGTTCCGGTAGCCTCAAAGAGATCCGTCGGACAGTCCTTTGCTGAACCGGTACACAGCTCGGCTATGTCACAGTCACCGGCATCCGCACGGCATATTGTGGTTGAGGGATCGACCCTGTCTACACAGTTACCTGAGGCGTCGCAGGAGTTCGGGGCGTCACAGTCAGTGGCGGTTTGATCACCGCAACTTGTGAACTCAGCTTTGGGCGTATTGATACAATCACCAGTTACTGTGTCACAGACGTCATCCGTACATTCAATACCGTCATCACAGACTACCCCGGCGCAGGCGGGGATGCGAACATTCTTCAGCTGGTTGTCGATGCTACCCAATGCTTGTCCGTCAAGCAGATCCATTGATACGTGATAAGAACCTCCTGGGATGCTGCCAGCACCTAACCCGGGCCCATAACCGATCCCCGCGCCCACATAATCATTATCAATACCGACACTTATGTGCCCGGCAAGTTCAATGAGAATTGCTCGCGATGAAGATGTCCATGTCAATGTATAGGTGGCATCTGGATCAGAACCTGAAGTATAACCATCGAACGTCAGACTTACTATTTCTATATCAGTCAGACTGTAAATGGTAAATGTCCGGTCACCAAACACACTCTCATAAGCGGCAACTTTCTCATACACTTTTCCTCCCAAAATTGTTTCCATTTCATCCGGAAGGGAGGGAGTTTCAACAAAACTACTTGCGCGTAGGTCTACACACGCTTGATAAGCAACAGATCCAATCTCATCACCGCATGGGATTGTGTTAGCTAAAAGATTCTGCCCTGGTGCAATAGCATTCGCTGCTGCTACAGCCTGGTCCCATGATGTTAAGAAGTCATAGGCATGAGCGTTGGCGGACGATTTCACGGCCTTGTGCGAAAACGTCAACGTGTGGACATTATCGGTGGTGGGTGTTATGTCAGTGAGGATAAACCGCTGGAGAGTTGACATACCTTCATAGTACACTGAATTTTGGCTCTGAATGATTGAATTAATATACCAGCAGTTACCAAGTCCCGCATGGTCATTATTGGCACATTGTTTAAAATCTACTGATGCTACCTTTGCAGACACCGGCGTTGCCAGTGCCAACAGCATCAGGATTATCGCGATGCATAACACGAATGTTTTTCCATTCGATATATTTCGTTTAATCATTTTTTCACTCATACTCTTTCACCAAACCAAACCGGTCATCCGGTTCAGGAATGTAAATCTCCTTCAATGCAATCAATAAACATAATCGCAAGAAACACTGAACGAACGGTAACCTGCGGTAGCAGAATAGGATGTAATGCAGGGAGTTGAACGCTTCGAATCATCATTGGAGGGGCCGTCACCCGTGCATCGGATCATGCACATTCGAACGTTGCGATAAACGTTGTTCAGGATGTTCCTTTTCACGTTCCGCAGAACGTATACTATCCTTGGATAATTTTCCCATATAAAGAGATGCAAGGCACCGGTGCATGGCAACAATGAAAATCAATTAACTTTATTAAGAAGAACTGAATAATGAGCTGAAATTTATCATAAAACGCGGAAAAATTTTAAAAAATTGCCCTGGTGGTCTCACGCTGTTCTGCAATCGTTTGGATAATACGACCGGTTTTCCATCCCTCCCGTCACTATCCGGCTTCGCTTTGAGCTGGCGAGAGAGAGAATTGGTATGCCCCTTATGGCATTTTTATACATTAAGGCAAATGTGCACAATTTTAAATGCCCTGCTGATCAATGGATCGATATGTCTTCCAGTACCACGCAAACCGGTGGAAATCAGATCAAGCGCATCCCTGTAAAAGAACTCACCTGGGTGAGCCTGTATGACTTAAAAGAAGCCGGACAGAGTTATGATGAACTGCTTGCCGGGATGATCCAGCGCGAGCGGGACTACCGGGACTGGAAGATGATCACCGAAATTGAAAAGACCGGCGAGTTTGTAGCCTTTGACGAAAAAGAGATTATGAAAGGTGATTAACGCGCCGGGAGCAAGAGAGCGTGTTCACCCTTGTCATTGAAAAAAAAGCAGAAAAATTCTTAAAAATTCTGCCCCAGAAAACCCGGCGTATTATCGTTGAAAAAATTCTGGACTTAAGAGAAGATCCGTTCCCGAAAGGAAACAAGGAAAAACTCACCTACCCCCATCCTCCCGCGGTGTACCGTCTTCATGTCGGCAGATCCTTTACGGTATTTTATATCATCGAAACTGATGAAAACGTCATAAAAATCTTAAAAATCATGATAATAAAAAAGGGCTCATAAGGAGTATTCCCGCAGATAGTTGAACGGATCTGGTAGTGTACTGCTGCAGAGGGAGGGGCTTATTCCTTTTTTCTTTTTTGTTTTCAAAGGACCGCATTTCGTCAGGGAATCCATCAGGCATATTGGAGTGATTCTGGTGGCATATTGCAGGTTACCATTCATCATTGTTGCCGGACCGCGAGGGAAACATCCGACAGGGAGCTTGTAAGCTCGCATTCCCCAATCGTGCTTATCCCCGGCCGGGTACGGGATCTTCCACCAGCCAGCGCCACACCGGGACAACAACAATATCCGGTCCTTCACCAGCGGGGATCTTTTCCTCCTGGTTGTACGTGAGTATCATCCCCTGTCTGATCCCGAGCTCCTTCATCGCTTCCCGGAGTCCATTCAACTCACGCTCACGGTTCGCGGCATCCAGTTCAAAACAGACCACGCGATCTCTGGAGAAAGTGCTGCTTTTTTTCCAGATCGGTGCAATAACCACATACCGACAAAAAATTCAGCGGATCGATTGTGGTTTTTTCGTCAAACCGTGATTGAATTTTCCTCATCGCCGATCTTATTGATATCGACTGCCATCTGTATAGTTTCAGAATTTTGGGTTATTTGTATAAATCCCCCGTAGTTTTCATAGAACCGGATAGCTCTTGGATCTCTTTTTGCATCTACTTTTACGAACCTGCACCCGATCTGCTCTGTTAATCTGAACGCCATCGCAAAAACGTGTTTCAACATTTCACGTCCAATGCCCTGACCACGCAACCCATCTTTTGTTGCCATTCTGGCCAGAAGTAATGCCGGATATTTATTGGGGGGATCTTCAATCTCAAGTGACATTTTTTTTAAGGAGTCAGAGGTGATACATCCCATAGACAGAGAGAAAAACCCGACAAGATCGGTACCCGAATGAACAAGATAGGTAGTACTGATTTTTTCACGTTGCCGGATTTTTGCATCATTCCTTAAAAAATCTTCGAGATCTTTGGAATCGGAACATGTGAATGATGAAACGTCGGAATCATCTGACAATTTTGAAAAAATGAGAGATTTACTATCAATTGTCATTTCGTGGTTATGGCCATTCTTTTGAGAGCTGGCGGGCTTCCCGGAAGAGAGCCCGGCTCTCCGGGGTGAAGTGTTGCTTTGGGGCATCGACGTATTTATTGAATGCCCGCGCTTCCTCACCTCGTAAGATTGTCTCTAATTCAATCTGTTTTGCCATGGCTGACCACCTTTCGTGTGTTACTATATTACTTAATTCTCCATTATTAAAGTAATCTTCACTGAGCTTCAAGGTAACCGTAAGGAAATGAAAATTTATTTCCTGTCTGATTCCTTTTTTCTTTTTTGTTTTCAAAGGACCGCATTTCGTCAGGGAATCCATCAGGCATATTGGAGTGATTCTGGTGGCATATCGCAGGTTTCCCTTCATCATAAGTGCCGGACCGCGAGGGAAACCTCCGACAGGGAGCTTGTAAGCTCGCATTCCCCATTCGTGCTTATCCCCGGCCGGGTACCGGATCTTCCAGCAGCCAGCGCCACACCGGGAGAACAACAATATCCGGTCCTTCACCAGCCGGAATCTTTTCATCCTGGTTGTACGTGAGGATCATGCCCTGTCTGATCCCAAGCTCCTTCATCGCTTCCCGGAGTCCATTCAACTCGCGCTCACGGTTCGCGGCATTCAGTTCAAAACAGACCTGGATAGCAGAGGAGGGGATCCCTTTGTCTTCGGTAACGAAATCGCACTCGTGCTTCCTGCGATAGTAAAACACACCGGCATTCCGCCGTTTGAGCTCAATGAACACGAGATTTTCAAGGAGCCTCCCGTTATCATCGGAAAACCGGAAGGATACCGCATTTCTCACCCCGTTATCGATCACGTAGATCTTCTTTGGGTTGGCATACTGCTTTTTCAACGAAAAATCATACTTGAAGAGTTCAAAGATGAGGTATGACTCCTCTAAAAATCCGATATAACTCCGGACCGACATCGCGCTCTTAAAACCCAGCGCATTTTTTAACGAGTGATAACTCGCCTCCTTGGTCATGTTGGAGAAGAGGTAATGCACGAGCTGCCGGAATGCCTTCATGTCGCGTATGCTGAACCGGGTGATGATATCGCGGAACAGGATGTCGTTATAGATGCGCTTTAAGAATTCCCCGTCACGGTATTTCAGGAATTCCGGAAACCCGCCGTGTTCAAGGTACTGGTCGAAAGCAAGGAGAAGTCTGGCTTTTTTCTCAGAGGTCAACGCACGGCAATCGATCTGCTCAAAATCCAAAAGTTCCATGAAGGCAAACGGGTAGAGTTCAATCTTGGAATACCTGCCAGTCAGGTGCGTGGCAAGCTCAGAATTCAGCAGGTTTGCATTGGAGCCGGTTAGGAATATCTTGTATCCTTCATCATGGATACGCCGGATGAAACGCTCCCATCCATCTACGTTCTGGATCTCGTCAATGAAAATGACCTTACTACCGGGCTGGATTTTATGAAATGCAAGCATGAGGCTGGAAAAATCGGCCAGCTCAAAGTCCATCAGGCGTTCATCATCGAAATTGAGGTAATAAAAATCCTTGTACCTTTCCGCAAACTGTCTCATCAGCGTGGATTTCCCGCTCCTGCGGATCCCGGATATTACAACAACCTGTTCATGGGCACAGTGCCGGTCGAAATCCACACGCCGCTGTGTTCCCGGCTCCCGCGAGAGAAATAGTTCTTTCTGGTCAAGGATCAGTTCTTCCAGTCGCTTGTCAGGTATCATAGATATTTCCAATATACAATTTTATGATAATTTGTATATTACTATTATATACTTTGTTGTCATCATTCAACCTGCTTATGTGGCGATGGCGAATCCTGACAGCCAAAGACCCTGCGTTGTGTTCACGATATTCCTGGTTGCTGGATTAAAGCATTATTTATCATCCGATTCACTTGACATTTTTAAGCTATCAATTGATATATTTCAGATATCAATTGCTCTAATTATTAAATCAAATGATATATTTTTTATATCAATTGAACGAACGAGTACCTATGCTTGAGAAGCTGTTTGGATCAAAAGCACGAGCCTCATTACTGACGTTTTTTTGTCTGAACCCGGGAAAACAATTCTATGTTCGCGAAATAGAACGATTGACTAATCTGAGCTACATATCAGTCAGTAACGAATTAAAAAACTTACAGGAATTCGGATTATTAAAAAGTAAATTTAAGGGAAATCAAAAAAATTTCTGGATTGATGAACATTTTGTTCTCTATGAGGAGTTACAAAAAATAATTCTCAAAACAGAAGGAGTTACAAAAACAATAATGGATACATTTTCGTCATTAAAGAATGTTGACTTTCTTTTTATCTATGGATCCTTTGCATCGGGAAAAGCGAACGTTCAAAGTGATCTGGATGTATTTATCGTAGGTAATGCAAGTTACGATGAGGTAATCGATATCATTGTAAAAAATGAAAAGGAAACAGGGCGTCAGATTAACTTTACCATGTACAAGCAGGAAGATCTCCTGTCACGCATTAAAAACCAGGATTCATTTATTATGAATGTAGTAAACGAACCAAAAATCATGCTCATAGGAAGTGAAAATGAGTTTAAAGCGCTTGGAACTTGAAGGAAGGATAAAGAAGGTCACGCTCAGGCCTCATTACGTTCCTGATCAATTAGCGATGGCAGACCATTATTTAGCTGCAGCTAAACGAAATATTGATGCTGATCCGGATTTAGCGTACGGGCGCTCATATGCTGCCATGTTAGCTGCAGGAAGAGCGCTTATGGGGATCATGGGCTATATACCGGATGGCCATGAAAAATACTATTCCGTTGAATTATTTTTACAACAGTTTTTTGAGAGTAAAATCACCCGGCAATTTGGCATTATGCGACAAAAACGTCGTGCACTGGAGTATGATCAAATCGGGATTATTTCACCTACTGACGCAACGAATGCAATAATGACGGCTGAAACTTTTATTCAGATCATAAAAGAAAAAATAGCACAAAATAACCCTGGTCCGGGTTAATACTTATTATCACTTTTACGCCTTTCAGGCAGCTCCCCTGAATGGTGGCGAATAAGCGTCGAAAATGGCGAATATAGGGTGAATAAAAAACCGGGATTCCCTGTCGGCTTCGGACATGATCCAAATACCGCGGGTCATAACCCAACCAGCCGGGCCCATTACAGATTGCTCTGAGATGGATGGCTTATGACAATTTTAGGGTAATTTTTCCGACCTGATCTTTTCGGCAAGCCACCAGCATACAAATAAAAATTATCGCTCCATTTTAAAAAAATCAACACGGGAGGATTTCGAAAAACCCCATTTTTAGATGGAGTCTCAATCAAAACTTCGTCGTGAATATGTGAGTTGAGTTCACATTTCATGCAGTTAATCGAAATCCTCACGGATTAAAAAAAACAGTACCGGCTGATCTTTTCCTGGTGAGCGGGAATTTTTTTTAAAACCAGATCAGGACTTCGTCTTGGTAAACGGGTCGATAACCGTTATCCACGGCACCTTGTTAAAATGCGAATCCCCGGTATAGATCGTGCCGATATTGTGCTGTTTCATGGTCGCAGCAAGCAGGGCGTCCCAAAAGTGGAGAGCGAACATGCCCCGGATACCAACAGCATCCATAATCGTCCCCGCGTCATAGCCGATCACCGTCCAGCCATCGAACGATACGATATCCCGGATAAACCGCGTAACAACTAATTCCGGCACCGGGTGTTTAACTTTCTCCGTCATAACAACGGAGAACTCCGCAAGGTTTTGCACCGAAACGGCGAGAACGATCTCGGAGCGCCAGCATCGGGAGAGAAGTCCAGCTGCCACCGCCCGCTTTTCAGGCTCTCCGGCATCAAGAGCATAACAGAGGATATTCGTATCAATAAGAGCCGGTGGCACGGTCATAGAGATCCTTTCGTTCCGTAGAGAGATGCCTGCCGATCTGATATCCTGTTTCAAGGAGTGCAAGTGCGTCGCGTGCGATCTCCTCCTGGGACTGCTTCCGGACCCAGATCTCCAAAGCTTCGGTAGTCGCCCTGCCGAGGTAGCCTTTCCCTACGCCCAGCTTCTTCTTTGCCGCCTCCCGGAAACGCTTCTCGGTATCATCATCGACGCTGATCGTAATGGTGCCCATATTAATTTACATATGTTTTTGATGTATTTAAATGATTGGGGATGTAAATTTATGGGATCTTTGTTACTGGATGACCCTCATTACCACCTTGTTTGATCTCGTTACCGGGTGGACCTTGTTTTCTGGAGGATCAAAAGGAATTGGCGAAAACACAGGTATTCACAAAATTGTATTACAAATGACAGAAAATTATAATACATATTCATCCAAATTGTAATGCATGAATCAGGTTATCAGCATACGTGTTCCGGAAGAAACCCGGAGCGAGATGAAAAAGCTCCGCCGGTTCATCAACTGGAACCAGGAGATCCGGGCATTTATTCAAAAAAGGGTTGATGACAAAAAAAAGGATGATGTACTCGCCTCCGTCACGGAACTCCTCAAAAAGAACCCGGCAGTGCCTTCCGGTTCCGCTGCACAGCTGGTGAGGACTGATCGTGACAGTCATTGATACGTCCGCGTTTATGAAATTCTTCCTCCACGAACAGGGCTGGGAGGACGTCTTGCCTTATCTTACCACGGCATCATTCCCTGAAACCGTTGACCTGCTTGTCACTGAGTCAGCAAACGTCCTCTGGAAATCTGCCCGGGCCGGGCTGATTGAAAAAGAGCAGGTCCCTCTCCTGTATTCATCCATGGAACTTCTGTTTACCAAAGGACCCCTCGTCCTGAAACCTGCTCCACAGTTCATGGCTGAAGCATTATCAATCGCCATTTCGCTGGATACACCGGTCTATGATGCATTGTTCATCGCACAAGCCCGTTCAGGTCATGCAACGCTGGTTACTGCGGATCGTCACCAGGCGCTTTGTGCAAAAAAATACGGGGTAACGGCTATCCTGGTTTAAGGGTACCGGACGACAGATTTCCCTTCTTTGCATACGGATATGCGATCTTGGCATTTTCCCACCCCCCCGTCACCACCCGGCTCAAGGGGTGTACTATGCAGGCGGGAAAAGAAACCGGTATAGATATACTCTTCATACTGCCTTGTGGCGATATCCTGACAGAACAGCTCCCTCATCGGGAGGGGCAGTAACCTGATGATCCCGACTCGGCCGGGATCACTACAGTTCATATGGATAAAAATTGAATCCTGAACTTTCAGAATTATTGGAAGGGAAGGAGGAGATCAGATTAAAAAAAAGTGGATGATCAATTTTCCAGAAGACGGCTCTCGATCAGCGCTCATGTATCCTGGCGATCCCTGCAACTTTATCGAAATCGGCATCAAATGAAAGGATCCTGTCAATATGTTTTTTCTCCATGATAAAAACGGATACCGCATCAGAAACTGACAGGGTTCCGTCATAGCGGAGAAAAACCGACATGCCTCCTTTGAGAATTTTTTCATCGGTAACAACAAGAACGCAATTGTCCATGAAATAGTTATACAGGTGCTCTCCCGCTTTACCCCCGCTCCGCCTGCCTATGATGGTTACCGATTCGACAATGATCAGATCTGAAATGATGATAGTCTCATCAGCCAGCACGGGAAGAAGTGCCTTTGCAGCAGGATGCCACTGATCCTTCCGGTCAACAAGCGCAATAAAAAATGAGGAATCAACGAAAATCATTTTTCCCCGGACTGCATCTTCTTTTTATCGTTTAGCGCATCTCCGCCTGAGCTGATGACCCCGCAAATCCCCATAAGTGTCATTTTTTTCCGGGGCTGGATGGTAATGATACCATCGCTTACATCCCACTGGAGAATATCTCCCGGGGTGAGATTCAGCGCTTTTCTGATTTTAGCGGGAAGTACGGTGGAATAGCCGTCTGATATTTTTGTTTTACTTATCATAACCTCATTCCTCAGTAATATTTGTAATATTAGTAAATCATTTTTACTTATAAAACTATCATCAGACAGAAATGAGATTTGCCCTTATTATGATTGTAAAAATAATGATTGCAAACATAATCATTATTGTTTTTATTAACCGGTACCCGACCTGATGCCAGCCACATCCGGATCATATCAGGTGATTTTACTAAGAAACCCGGTTCACTTCTCCGGCCCGATTCTCTCCATGAGCTGGTGAGTGTGCGACCCGTTCCAGTAGAGCCGGCCGCACTGCCCGCACCAGTAGAAGGTAAACCCGGTCCGGTCCCGGGGAGCATACCCTGCTCCCGCTATCTCTGCTTCCGTTGCCGTGCAAAGCGGTGTGTTGCACAGCGAGCAGCGGTCCATCACGAGCCGCCGGACAACCAGCCCGCGATCGATAAGCTGCTGTACCTGCTCCATCACGTCATCAGAGCTGACCATTACCGCCCGCTCCTTCCCGCGCCGTGCAAGCTCGGTGTCCCGGGTGAGCAGGATACGGTCCTCCCGCTCAGCACAGGCAAGCAGCAGGGTATCCTCTTTTGCATTTCCTTCCTTAAAACCACTGTTCGCGCTCACCGTGTCGTAGCCCATGAACCGGAGGTAACGGGTGAGCGTCCCCAGCATCCGGTCGGCAATAAATCGCGGTTCAGGAGACATGGCGCACGATCTCGATCTTCTCACCGCAGTTCCCGCACTGCTGCCCTTCAAGAGACGCAACCCTGCTGGTAAAACCCTGCCGCTCAATGAGGGTTGCACCACAAGACGGGCAGTACGTGTTCTCGTACCGGTGGTTGTACACGTTCCCCAGGTACGGGAACCGAAGCCCGAGGTCTTTTGCCATCGTGTAGATCTTCTCCAGGGTGGCAACGGGCGTAGCGCCACGATCGATCATCTTATAATCCGGGTGGAACGCCGAGAAATGCATCGGGGTTGCCGGGCCGAGATGCTCAATCACCCAGCGGATCAACCCTTCCATCTCCTCCCGGCTGTCATTGAGCCCGGGGATGACAAGCGTAACGGTCTCGACGTGCATGCCCAGTTCCCGTGCAAGCGCAGCGGAATCAAGGACCGGCTGGAGTTTTGCGCCGCAGACCTTTTTGTAAAAATCGTCCGTGAATGCCTTGATATCCACCCGGAATGCCCTGAGCATGGGGGCGAGTTCGCGCAGTCCCTCCTCGGTGATATAGCCGTTTGTCACGTAGATGGTACCGAGCCCTTGTGTACGGGCACGTACCCCCATGTCGAGCGCATACTCATGCCAGATGGTCGGTTCATTGTATGTCCACGCAATACTTGCACTCCTGCTGGCAATTGCCCGCTCGACCCCGGCTTCCGGTAAGAGTGGCCGCAGGTGTGCATTGTCAAACGTCGCCCGCGAGATGTGCCAGTTCTGGCAGTGCTGGCAATGGAAGTTGCAGCCGATGCTGCCCAGCGAGTACGAGAGTGTGCCGGGCAGGTAGTGGAAGAGCGGTTTTTTCTCGATCGGGTCCACGGCTTCAGAACTGATCTTTCCGTAGGTAGCAGCATACAGCGTGCCGTGCTCGTTGAGCCGCACGCCGCAGATCCCGCTCTTGCCTTCCTGAATAGCGCAGCGGTGGTTGCAGAGCGAGCACTTCACCGCGTTGTTTTCGGTTTTTGTGTATTGGCGCGCTTCGTGCATAACTCTCATACGAACTGGTTCAACACAATCGTTATAGTTCTTTTTCTTCCGGTGACACGGTATCGGCTTCAATGACAAATGACCCGCGGTACCTGCAGCTCTTGCAGAGATACACCTGGCCGATGTACCCCCCGGCAACCGGAAAGATATCGTGGCTTTTACAGACAGGACAGTACAGCATATTCAACAACTCTATATGAGCATCCGGCACAAAAACTAGTGCAATGAAGACGGTTGTCATCTCTCTGGGCGGCTCAATCCTGATCCCATCGCTTGAGAAGAACAAAATAAAAGAATATGTTCCGGTCCTTGGGGAGATTGCTGCACACCACCGCCTCTTTGTTGTTGTTGGCGGCGGGGGGGAAGCAAGACGATACATTACCGTTGCCCGCACGCTCGGTATTGACGAGGGAACCTCCGATGAGATCGGCATCCTGGTCACACGGATGAACGCAAACCTCCTCATTGCCGCGCTCGGGGATGCAGCCTACCCGAAAGTGGCCGAGAGTCATGCCGAGGCAAAAAAGTTTGCCGAATCGAAAAAGATCGTCATCATGGGGGGAATCACCCCGGGCCAGACAACCGATGCAGTTGCCGCGGTACTTGCTGAACGCGTGGGCGCCTCAGTTTTTATCAACGTAACCTCGGTCGACGGTATTTATTCTGCTGATCCCAAAAAGGACAAAAAGGCAAAGCGCTATGACACGCTTACGCCCCAGCAGCTGCTGGATATCGTCGGCGTTACCGCGCTCACTGCGGGTTCCAACACGGTGCTCGATATTGTTGCCGCCCGTATCGTTGAGCGCAGTCATATCCCGCTGGTGGTGCTTGACGGGCGTGACCCCGAAAACCTTTCCCGCGCGATACTTACCGGAAAATTCACCGGCAGTGTGGTAAGCGAGAAAAAGAAAAAAATCCTTCCCCTGTAAGGGCTCGTTGTGGAACCCGTGAACCATTACGTATTTTTATGTTCCCGACACAGGTATGATGGCACGGGGTAGTAGGGTAGCCTGGTCCATCCTAGAGCGTTTGGGACGCTTTGACGGCGGTTCGAATCCGCCCTACCCCATCTGGACAAAAAAAAGTCCCCCGGGGGATTTTTTCCTGACCACCCTGTCACCCGTGGGATGTTTTTTTTATGAAAAAACAGGACGCTGCAATAATATATTCGCTTCTGTGCAAACGGTATCCCGGTGCCCGCGATTCTCCTGCCATGCTCTCAAACGGCTCTGCCTTTGAAGTGCTCGTCCTCACTATCCTCTCGGCACAGACCACCGATCGTGCGGTACTCAAGGTAAAAGAGCCGCTTTTTTTTACCTACCCGACACCGGCAGCGCTCGCGAAAGCAACGACCGGAGATGTGGAAACGATCATCCACAGTCTCGGCTATTTTCATGCAAAGGCAAAGCACATCATCGCCGCTTCACAGGCACTGTTGTCGGAATTTGACGGCAGGGTGCCCCAGACCATGGAGGAGCTCCTGAAGATCCCCGGCGTAGGCAGGAAAACCGCAAACATCGTGCTCTACCACGCGCTTGGAAGAAACGAGGGCATTGCCGTCGATACGCATGTCCGGAGGCTCGCGCAGCGGATCGGGTTTTCCGCTACCGATAAGGCAACCGTGATCGAACAGGACCTGATGGCAGCGTTCCCGCAGGAGCAATGGGGAGATCTCACGGATGTCCTGATCGCCCACGGGCGGGCGTGCTGCAATGCTAAAAGACCAAAGTGTGAAATCTGCCCGGTCAGCCGGTATTGTCGCTTTTTCCGGACTTTTAGTAAAAAATAAGGAAATTGTGGCTCTGTTGAAAAGACATGAATCGATTCGGTTCACACTCGAACCATGAAAATCGTCCTCAATACGAAAGACCCCGCCTCAGGGCCTCTCCGAGGCACGGCGGGCAGGGAGTTTTTTTTGAATTTTTAGTCACCAATCCGCCGCGGGGGCGCCCTGTTTTGGGGCGGCGGAATCATCGTAACTGATGGATAGAGTGGTAACAATCCCGGCATCATATCTGAACACTACGATTTTCATAGGAAATCCTGGAGAAAACCAAGCAGTCGCTCTTGGGGGCTCTTTTTTACATCGTGCTTCCGCCCCCGCCGCTCTCATCATCCCCCAATAGTGCGATAATCATCAGAAGGTTGATGAAAAACCTTAACAAAAGAGGGGGCAAGGGGATGCTCCCCACATGCTGCCTCCTCCTCCGGGGGAGAGAGGGGTCACCCTCCCAGCTGCTGCAGAGAATAAGCGAATTACAGGAAAAAGAGAATTTCAACAAAGCCGAAATTGTGTATTATTCGCCCCTCATCACGTACCGCCCCGCTGCATCCGGATCGTGCTGCAGCAGGAAACTGTCGTAGTCCGGGAGCGCTGCAGGTATGCGGGTTTTTTTACATAGTGAAACGGGAATTCCAAAATAAAATTGCAGGTACTACAGCAGTATCCCATGGGGGAATGCCGCAGGAGTGCAGGCACCATATATGTTCCATTACATCAGTACCCGATAATCATGCGGATAGCCGCAAATGAAGCAAACCCGATCAGCGCACTGATGGGGATCGTGAGAATCCATGCGATAACGATACTCCGGGCAACCCCCCATTTCACCGTGCTTGCACCCATGGTTGTTCCCACGCCCATGATGGACGAACAGATGATATGCGTCGTGCTCACCGGGATTCCTACCATTGATGCCCCGATAATGGTTGCAGCACCTGCCGTTTCTGCAGCGAACCCGTGTACCGGGCGGAGCTTGGTGATCTTGTACCCCATTGTCCTGACAATGCGCCACCCCCCCGAGAGTGTCCCGAGCGCGATTGCCGCATGGGCCATCAGGATCACCCAGAGAGGAACGGGCAGCTGGTTCGGATCAACGCCCGCCCCGAAGTACCCGATAGAGAACAGGAGAGGGATAATAATTCCCATCGTCTTCTGGGCATCGTTTGTCCCGTGGCTGAAACTATAGGCCGCTGCCGAGAAGAGCTGAAGCCGTTTGAAATAACTTTCCGCAGTCGATTTATGGGCATTCCTGGTGAGATTGAGCACGAGTGCCATGAACAAAAATCCACCGGCAAGACCAATAAGGGGGGAGAGGATCATAAACGTGACAACCAGTTCAACGGTTGACCATTTTATTGCGGCAAATCCTGCTGCAGAGATACCAGCTCCCGCGAGTCCGCCAATGAGGGCGTGGGAGGAGGATGTGGGAAGACCGAAAAACCAGGTGATAAGGTTCCAGGAAATTGCGCCGATCAGGGAGGCTAAAATGATATAGGGAATTACTTCGGTCCGGACATAATCCAGCTGGATAATCTTGCTGATGGTGCTTGCCACCGCAACACCGAAACCAAATGCAGCGATAAAATTAAAAAACGCAGCAAAGATCACAGCATTGCGGGGGGAAAGAACCTTTGTGGAGACCACCGTTGATATTGAGTTGGCCGAGTCGTGGAACCCGTTGGTGAAATCAAAGAAGAGCGCGATGCCGATAATGATTACGATAAGTTCCCACGTTGCCTCGATCATTCAATCATCGCCCAGGTACTCATGAATGCCGGATTGCGATGTCCGAGAGCACATTTGCCACGTCCTCGCAATAATCAGTCGCGGTCTCAAGATGCTCATAGATATCCTTGAATTTGATGATCGTGATTGCATCATTCGTTTTAAACAGGTCGGTCACTGCGTGCGCAAGTACGTCATCAGCGAGGTTTTCCAGACGGTTTACCTCGATACATCGTTCCTCGATATAGCGGGGATCCTTGATCGAACGGATACTCTTGACAGCACTCTCAATCTCAGATGTGGACATGTGGATCAGTTTTGCCAGTTCGATCATATGCGCATCGGTTGCGCCAATATTGTAATAATACATCTTTTCGGTTGAGCCATCGATGTAGTCCAGCACTTCGTCAAGTGCGGAGGCGAGACGGGAGATCTCTTCGGGGTCGAGCGGGGTGATGAACGTGCGGTTCAGCTGATCGTAGATGTCGTGGGTGATCTGGTCACCCTTGTGCTCAAGCTTCTCGATCTCATGGCGTTTCTCTTTCACATTGGTAAAATCCTCGGTCAGCGCGACAAGCTGCCACGCTGCCTCCTTAACAACTCCCGCCTGTCTTTCGAACATATCGAAAAAGATCTTATCATGCGGTATCAGCAACTCACGAAGACCCATAACAAACCTACGGTTATTCGGACAGGATAGGTAAAAAATATGACGATTTATTCGTCCGGGGGTTTCATCCGAACAGAAGAACCAGTCCTGCCAGAAGAAGGTATCCTGAAAAGGCACAGGCAAACGCAAGCGGTATGGTGATGATCCATGCCGTCATCATCTCACGCACAGCCCTCCACTGGACCGCATTTTTCCCCCGTGTAACCCCGACACCGACGATAGCACCGTTGATCGCGTGCGTTGAGGATACCGGTATACCCTGCTGGGTGACCATGACAAGGATTGCACTGCTGGCAGTTGCAGCACAGAAACCCTGGTAGGGGCGGATCCGTGTGATCCCCTTGGCCATCTTGTCCACCACCTGCCATCCGCCAAAAATCGTGCCAAGTCCAATGGCGAGCGCGGAGGTGAGGATGACCCATACCGGCACATCGAACGAGAGTAAAACTCCTGAAGAGAGGAGAAGCGCGGTGATCACACCGACTGCATGCTGGCCATCGTTTGCGCCATGGGCGGTTGCCTGGACAAGCGATGCCAGTACGTGAAGGGGCTGGAATACCCGTTTCATCCGGCTCTGGCGCGAATGGTTGAAGATCTGCGATACGAGAATATCAAACAGGAATGCCGCGACCATCCCGATGACGGGCGAGATAAAGATGAACAGCACAATGGCCAAAAGCCCCGAGAGCCTGAGCATTCCGGCAACCATCAGGCACGGGATAAGCACTGCTGCGCCGCACACCGCCCCGAGGAGAATACCCTGCAGGACATCTTCTTTGAGGGTGGCGGTGATAAGGCCAAGAATAATTGCACCCCCGACAGCGCCAATAGTTCCATAGACAACGACCTGCTCCACCATGATAACCGGAGGGAGCAGGATGGCAGAAAGGCCACACGCACCGACACCGGCTCCCAGTAACCCACCTACCATTGCATGGCTGCTCGAGAGGGGGATCCCGGCGCGTGTGGCGATAATAACAAGGACGATTGCCGTGACCATTGCCACAATGATGGAATGAGGGGTGAGACCATTGGAACTTACAAGTGTAGTACCTATGGTCACGGCAACTGCTGACGTGAACAAAAAAGGGCCGATCATATTGCAGATTGCAGTCAGGAGGACGGCTTTCATGGGCGAGAGTGCTTTTGTCGCAACAACCGTTGCAATCGAATGCGAGGCATCGTTGAGCCCGTTCACAAAGTTCAGGGCAAGTGCCAGGATGATGCCGGACAGGATGATGGGATCTATGCCGATCATGTATGACTCATCGCGATGTCAATGAGGGTGTGTCCGACATCGTTTGACTTTTCCATGACCTTTGCCAGCCCTTCATAAATATCCTTGAGCTTGATGATCATGAGGAGATCCTGCGTCTTGAAGAGCTCAAGGATTGCCCGGGACAAAAGTTCGGTGGAGAGGTTATAGAGCCGGCTGATCTCCATGACGTGTATTTTTACTTCATCAGGGTTTTTTAAGCTTGAGAGGCTTTCAACCGCAAGGGAAATCTCCTTACTTGAGAGCAGGATCAGGTACGAGTATTCCCTGAGCACATCGTTGGAGGCAGGAATTCCATAGTTACAGATCTGGTGGGTGACCCAGTCGATCTTGTCAAGGACATCGTCAAACACCGGAGCAAGCCGGGCGATCTCTTCGGGTTCGAGCGGGGTGATGAGGGATTCGTTCAGCTGATCGAAAATCTTCTTGGTGATCTCGTCTCCCTGGTGCTCGATCTGGCGCACCTTGTGGGCTTTTTCTGTACCTTCAGGAAGTTTATGGGTAATCTCGTTTAATATGGATGATGCTTCAGCGATCTTTTCAGCCATTTCCTTAAACAGCGTAAAAAAAATCCTGTCTTCGGGGAGGATCAGGTCTCGGATGCGCATAGTCGTTCTGAATAGTCCCTCTGGTATCCAAGTATAAAAACGCGTGGGAAAAAGCCAGCAGACTACCACGCCGCAAGAGGAATTTCAAGTGGGAATAAACCTGGACCTGGTGGGGGCCCTGGTTAAAAACGAATGGACTGGGCGGGAATTGAACCCGCGGCCTCTCCCATGCCAAGGGAGCGATCTACCACTGATCTACCAGCCCGCTTCCTACCTAGTAGGATGGCATAGGTTAAAAGAATTGTTTTGGATGTGAGATCCGAAATGAACCGGCCAGGTATCTGCCAGATCTTACCTGATCCCGGATCAAAAAACCGGCTTTTTTTGTTACCCCATCACCATTTTTTTAAGAATATTTTCTCTCTACCACCGTCTTGGGCGCGGGTTTTTTTAATTTCATCCCCTTATTTCCCACACATCGCATCCAAAGCCTTTATTACCAGAGGAATATCACCGGCCATTAAAGAGGGGGATAAAACCAGCATGACACAGTATGAGATCGGGTTCCGGTTCCGGGACAACGGGCTGTCAAAAGTCAAACAACTGATCTATCATCTCGAAGCAAAATTTCACCTGGACTTTTTTAAGAATAACCGCCCGATCCCCCGCGTGGCGCTTGCCGGCCCATTCATGACCGATGATGAAAAAAGGCTTGTCACCGATTTTGTAACGCTCTGCTCAAAGACGCCGTTTTGCTCCTTTGAGATCAATACCTATGCAGTATCCGACGCAAGCCATGCGGTCTGTATCCGTGTTGATCCTGGCCCTGAACTGGTCACATTCAGAAAAAACCTTATACAGGTGATCATGCCCTACTGCAGCCTGCAGAAAAGGGATACTGAAGAACCCTTCGTGTTTCATGCCACCGTGGCAAAGAATGTCAACCTGCAAAAATACAACCTCATCAAAAAACACGCAGAAGAGATAAAACCCCAGCAGTTCAGGCATTATGTCATACGGGCCACCGTCGTAAAAGAGCAAAAATTTCTGTGCGAATATGATTTTTTAACCCGGAGCGTGCTGACCCAAAAAGAGGCACTGGGCAAAAAACAGGAATTTGCTGACAGATCCCTGTATCTCCAGTTCGTACACAAAAAATTCAATCCTGATGACAGGATGCATGAGATACCCCGTATTCCCGATGAAATTTTTTCCCGGCCGATATGGACAAGAATATCCGACTCTTTTAAAAAAAATCCAGAGAGATTTTCAAATAAACCCCCGTAATTATGTTATCCTGGCAATCCGAATTAAAAACAAAGGAATCGCTCAAGGGTATTTATGCCAAATCTCATTTTATCTAAAAAAGAGGTTCCCGCCGTTTGATAACGGTTGTGCAACCGGGCTATGGTAATTAAAATCAGCCAGAATAAAGGGCACCGTTTTTTGCCGGGGATGCTCGTGCTCCTGTCCTCTTCCCGTTTGTGGTAAACCTGCATGGATTACCGGATTCTTCGGGATCTCAGCCCCTCAAGGACCCGCTCCCGGGCTTCCTGCATGTTGGACTGCCGCACAATCCTGCCGTTCTC
>Ga0315286_10002077_pt1 | contig 18526 bp, 17 predicted proteins | sample YL17G10_0_MG_FD_205038 | JGI IMG/M metagenome (GOLD analysis project Ga0315286, IMG submission 205038) | Sediment microbial communities from Yellowstone Lake, YNP, Wyoming, USA - YL17G10_0 | ecosystem: Environmental > Aquatic > Freshwater > Lake > Sediment | place: USA: Wyoming | collected... | reverse complement strand
TGTCTTGCTGTCTGCATAGTAATATTTATAGTTGGATTACGGCCCATGAAATTTTTTGGTACAAGAGTAAAGTTGAATTGTTATCTAATAAAAACGGCCTTCTGTTCCGAAATGATACATTTGTCAGGTTAAGGTTGAGGGCGGGATTTATTATTTAAAAAGCTCGTTAATAAAGCTTTGCTTATCAATTCCGGCGAGTTTGATGATATTCAAAATGCGAAAGCAGTTTTACTAAGTCAGACCCTTCGAATTTTCGCTTTACTATGGTTGGCATCGTCGCGGTCGAGAAGGGCATAGAGTGCTGAAGTATCGACAAAAATGATCATTTGCCGAATGCCTCGGCAAGGTGCTTGTCATGTTCCCGGGAAATATCGCGTTTCCCCGACCGATATTGGCCGGCTACTGCCAGCGCGCGCTTCCGCTTTTCTTCAGCATTGAGAAACACGGGAGATATCAAAATAGCGTCCACTCCCTGCCGGATGAGTTCTGCCATGGGAAGTTGACGTGACGAAGCAAGCTTTTTTAGCGCCTTTGCTTGTTTTTCCGTTAATTGGATCTGTGTGCGGACCATAACCTGACCCCCCTGATCTTGTTGCGCATCTCTTAAATAAATATATAGCCTCTTATGCTTCTATTAATTCTACCTTCACGTTGTAACCAAGTCGGCGAAGGTATTCATAGCAGTCGTCCCATGAAAGTCCAAACTCGTGGACATCTGCAAGCCCGATGTGAGCAAGAATATCTTTTATCAGGTCAAAACTTCCGTTCTCAAAGTCAGATTCATTCAGCATATCTTCAGCCCAACTGACAAGACTTGGCAAATTTATCTCACGGTTTATGTATTTCATTAGCATATCTGCAAGAAGCTTTCTTTTAAGAGTCATTGTTAGTCTCCTTTTACTTTCCTATGCCCTTTATCAACAGGAAATTTCTCGTGTATTTCTACTAAATTACCTTTGCCATCAAAGATTTCCTGATAAAAAGCAACCGTTTCTTCCATTAAGTCTACCTCTTTTACATATCTTGCCTTCCAGCCATGTTTTCCTTTTATCTCCAGCCAATACCTTCTTCCTCCATGGTATAATTTTTGCCAGTGAGGAAATTTTCTTTCATTTAATCGCCTATTGTCTTGTAAAGACATTGTAAAAAGTATAGCATAGAAACATAAAAAGTCTCATGGGCTAAGGTTGATCGAGGAGGTTATAGTATAATTTTTATTACGCAACCTTGAACTTAACCTTGGCCTCTGCTGTTTTTCTTTTCCTCAACCTTATCCTAAACCTTTTCTCTTATTCTGTGCTTTGCAAGATACAAGACCTGACCCTCGATTTCTCGTGACCCTCGATTTCTCGTGACCCTCGATTTCTCGTGACCCTCGATTTCTCGTGACCCTCGATTTCTCGTGACCCTCGATTTCTCGTTTGTTTTTTGCATGTTGAAGGGTTGTGCTTTTCCTTGTCAGGAGTTATACAACGCAAGAATGTCCCCCAGGAATTCCCTATTATAATAAATTGTTTATATTGGCAACGTCCCCTATTTCTTGTTACATTATCATCCTTGATTTGCCTGCGATATTAAATCTGCCCACTCAGGGCTCAACAAAAATAAGTACTCATTTTCGACACCGGGATGCGCCATAATTTCTACATCTGAGAATTTTGATAGCAATACCCATTTTTGGAGTTTTTCCAGATCAATGGGTTTCATCGAAAAAAAAGAATCGGTGCAAAGAAATTTTGAATTCAACCATCTATCTACAAGATACCTGTAAAGCCGGTTTACAGGGTCTTTTTCACCCGTATAAAAAGTGAAGTTCCTTCGTATCCGAATCCCTTTAGGTATTTTTCCGGAAACAAGCATATTCATACACAAATGCATATGACGATGTCCATCCAATCGTTGTGGTGCGTCGCCGTATAGTCGGCAGAATTCATCCCATTGTGCCTGAAAAACATAGTCGAAGGAAGAGCGCAAAAACGGATTGTAGAAAACCTGATTCCACTTTCGTGCCTTAAGGTAATTGGAAACCGCCCGATGGTGCTCTCTCAATTTTGCCGGCGTTGTCCCTGCTGTTAATTCCTGGTCAAGGTTAATGTGGAGGCCCGTTGGCAATTGGTTTTCTATCGCCAAATCTGCTGCTCTTTCTGAGTCATTCATGAAGGTCATCGCACTGGCAGCGTGAATCCTCCGCTGATGATAGCAAGTCAGGATCCGATCTGTGATCTCTTTGGTCCAACCTATGTCATCGGCATTTACATACAGCAATCTTCTACTTTTCCTGAAGTACAAAAATTTACTAAGTTCTCTTAATTAGTTCAGTGAAAGTGGAATAGCTACTCCGTTCAGAAAGTTCTCTCACGGGCAAACTTTATACCACAGTAGGCAAACAATTTTGCAAGGTGATCGAAATCTTTTATTAAGTATTTCATGAACCGGTGATGCCCCGTTACCAGCATAATGGGGAGGATAGTTGTATACACAGTCACTGCGACAATAGATTTCATGGTTCCCCTGCTTATAAAGGATTCGCGGTCTGCCGACGTTACGCCTCGAATAAAGGCCCGCTTAACTAAGTAACACCTTGTTTGCCTCTCTTTAGGCACGAACTCAAATACTCGCGCCTCATTGCACCAAACAAAGAACCGACCTGCGTGAAGCATGTGGTCGAAGAAGTCTGTATCTTCCCCACCTGAGCGCCCTAACCTTGGGTTAAAGGGGAGTTCTAAGCCATCAATAATTTTCCTGCAAAATAGAACGTTCCCGGTTCTCATATATTTAGAATTTTTTAAAGTAGTACCAGTTGTAAAAGAAGGTCGCACGCAGAGCCCGCTTCTAACAAGCCACTCGGGCGGTGTGCCCTCATAAAATGGTATAACAGGCCCGAGAACCCCATCGGCTGAATACACTTTCTGTGCATCAAAAAGTTTTTCAAGCCAGGTTGGTTCCGGGAATTCGTCATCATCAACGAAAACTAATAGATTGCCGGTGGCATTGCGAATTGCCCTGTTTCTGGCTAATGCGATGTTCTGTTCAGGTTCGCAGTCATAGATAATCTTGGTAGCATTACCCTGTTGTAAGAGACGAACAATTTCTTCCGCTGATCGCCGATGATCGTTATCCACCACGACTACTTCGAAAGTGAAGGCAGATTCCGTAACCTGTCCGGTCACTCCAGCCAAGGCTTTGGAAAGTAGCACCGGTCTATGAAACGTGCAGATACATACGGAAATGTGATCTGGCTTTATATTTTGCGCTTTGACAAATATCATCAGAGACAATTGATTCTTTGGCTATGCTACTTTAAAAGGTTTATGGATAGCATAACTCCCGGTGATTTTTATATTTGCGTTGTCTGTCTTCAACGAGTTGAGCAAAGATTTCGGAAGGATTTAACGGAAATCGCAAAATTTCAATCCCCTCTCGCCCTACTGGCGAGTTGTTGAATTGAGTCCCTTTTCAGAATCAAGGCACAGTTGTCCAGATACAAGGAGTTGCATTTGCCGAAGAAAATAAAACGAACCATTACATCGGTCAGTGCAAAGAGGCATCGGATTAACCTTGACCGTTGCTTTAGCCTTCTGGTCACTCCGCCCTCATGAAGTCGATAGAAAATCGGCGTGAAGCCGTTGGTTTGCGCAAATCCAACTACTCGACTCGGAAGGATAGCCAGCCTGAGATAGGTTTGGAATGGACGAAACTCGTAGTTCATCAGGCGATAAAATAGCACGTGAAACCAATGTGGCGTCATCTTAGTGACTAAGCCTTTAAAGGAAAGAAGGTTTGGGAACCCCAGGACTAAAACACCACCGGGCTTCACTGCATTGAGCATGTTGAGTAAGGCATCGCGCGGCCTTGAGAGATGCTCGATCACGTCCCAGCACACCACGATATCGAATTCCTCGGCGGGCAGCAAATACGTTTGCAGATCGCCCAGAATCTTCTCGTGGAGCACATGATTTCGCTCAAGCTGCTCCTTTGAAATATCGATGCCCACCGATTTAGCCACGTTTGCAAAGCGAAAATAGCTTGCGGACCCGCATCCCGCCTCCAAAAGCTTGAGGCCGGTTTTGCCCTGGAGATGCGCGTTAACTTGATCGGAAATTAAGTTCTCAAGATTCGAAGCTCCCATAAGATCCTTTATTCACAGTGAATGGTTTGACTATGTTGTTTTGACATTATTGAAGGGGTTAGTCTTATGAAAATCCATGCCCTCTCCAATGCTTTATTACCTAATAAGTTGCCGCAATTCTTGCTGGATTGACATGATTGCAGATGTACGAAACACCCATGCTATACCCACATAAAAAAGAAAGCCGGTAAAGGACTGTATAAGCAATTGGTATAAAGGGCTATAGTTATCCAAGAGATAACTTATGCTGAATACTATGGCACCCATTATAATGGAGATTGTAAAATAGGGTAACATATCACGTAATTGTTCTCTTGTTGAATACTGTGTAACTATTGCGATGTAGCGTATGTTTAAAGATAAAGAAAGAAGTGACGAGAAAATCATTCCGGCAATAATACCGAAAATACCCCAGTACCACATAACCGCTATGCTGATAAACAGAGCGAGCTTTTTGATGATTTCTACTCTTAACGACAAGTCAGGTCTGCCGACAGCCTGAATGGCCTGCTGCCTGATCCATTCAAGCGGGAATAAAATACCAACAACCGAGAGTAGCTTCAAGTAGGGAATAGTTGCTGCCCATTTATCTGTTAACAGCACCAATATTAAAGGTTTTGCGACTGCAGCAATGCCAACCATGATTGGAAAAATCAAGAAGGCAAGAATGGTGAGTGTCTTTCTCAATCCCAGCTTTAATATCGGTGGGTCATGTTGCACCTTTGCAAAGACCGGAAATGTGACGCGACCTACTATCATCCCTAATGCACTGGAAGGAAAGCTTTGGAGCTGATTTGCTCGTGAAAAAATCCCAAGATCAGTTGCTGAGAATAACTTGCCTATTACCATATAGTAGATACTTTCAGATGTTCTGTTTAATATTCCAATAGCAAGAATTGACAGGCTAAATCTAAGCATTTGGCGGATTGCATTGATGCTGAATAGAAGGCTGGGTCGCCAGGCACTATAAAACCAGTAAAGAAAATTCTTTGCCACTGCTGCTGATATTTGCTGGATAACGAGACTCCAAACGCCGTAACCCATGACAGCCAGTGAAATGCCGATTATGCCCGAGATGAAATTTGAAATGGTACTCAATTTAGCCAGAGATCTGAAGTCCACTCTTTTTATAAGAAGAATGCTTTGTATCGTACCGAGCGAATTAATAATAAAAATTAGAGATAGCAATCGGGTTAGCGGAGTTAGAGTCGGCTGATTGTAAAATGCTGCAATCACGGGTGCTGCAAAAAATAAAAGGGCAGCGGCAATTAAACCTACAAATATATTAAAGTAAAATACCGAGCATATTTCGCGCTCAGTAATTTTCTGCTTTTGGATCAGCGCGGTTCCAAAGCCACTGTCCACAAATATTTCGCCAAATGTAATAAATATCAAGAGCATGGCGATTAAGCCAAACATTTCAGGAACAAGTAGCCGCGCCAGAATGATGCCTATAACAAAGCGTATACCCTGCGAACTGGCTGCTTCAATCAGGCTCCATGACAATCCTTTTATTGTGTCTTTTTTAAGAGATTGAGAACTTGGCAAATCTAATCGAGCTCTTTCCTAATTAATTCAGGGACATTTATTCAAATTCATGACGTAAAACTCTTCATGCCGGATAGTTAATGCCTCCAGAGAAAATCTTGATATGACAAACTGACGTCCCTGCTTTCCCATTTCATATCGCAGGCACTGGTCGGCCAACAAAACCTTAAACCGCCTCGTTAATCCTGCGATATCTCCTTTCTGTACCAAAAAGCCGCTTTTATCATTACAAAGCGCTTCGGAGACACCACCTACGTCATATGCTACAACAGGTCTTTCCATTGCCTGGGCTTCTAACAAGATCTTTCCCAAACCTTCGGTATAACTTGGCAGTATGACGACAGTTGCCGCCGCATACCAGTTCCGCAACACTTCCGAACTAACCTCCCCCAGAAAAAGTACACGCTCCTGCGCACCTTCTTCCGATATCATTAGCTGCAGCTTTTTCATGAAAGCCGGACTTCCAAGGCGACCAACAAAAACGAGGATGGCGCTAATCCCCCCCCGCGATAGGCAACCCAAGGCACTTAAGGCATCGAGATGCCCTTTCTCTTCCGTAATGCGAGAAGGAAGCAGGACCAACGGGACATTTATCCTTCTTTTCAGAGGCTCTGCCTTTCCAGGATGGAAGAAATCCGTGTCAACTCCGTCCGATAAATTGGTGAAGCTGCTTCTGATGAAGCTTGGTACGTTTACATTTGAGACCCCCCCGATTGCACGGGCCTCAGAAATTTGCTTTCTAATGAGGCGGCGTTTAAGTCTCGTATTCTGAAAATGATTAATCACCACGAACGGAACTCGACTCTTGTTGCAATAGTCTAAGATAGTTCTCGAATCCTCGCTGATCCAATGGAACACAGCAAGGTTAACCTGATAATTGGCAAGAGTAGAAAGGAGCAAGTCGTGACAGATATTAAACTGGCTGCTTTGCATTATCCTGAGTCTTACCAACAAACGCTGTACCTTGGTTATCTGCTGTTCCTGATTTGTTTTGAAAATTGATGGTATCCAGACTAACTCACCCTGGCCTATATGCTCGATTTCGATATTACACGGCTCATCCTCCATCGCCAGGTGCATCTGCAAAATTCGCATTTTGTTACGTTGCAACATTTGCTGATTCAGGTTACTGAGATAAGCCTCAACCCCACCAGCACTTGTATTTTTCCACATGTGAGCAAACCTGAAGATCGTAATCCCATCAAGTACACCTGAGGCGGTATCCTTTGTGGCTTCTGTCTCTTTTCTGTGAGCACAGCGCTCACTTGAAGTGCGGTATTTCACGATGTGTTTTCTTCCATATCTTCTAATTTATTTGGTGATTCATGAAGACTGACCACATCCAGAATCCCTCACGGGGAGTAACGCGTTTAACACATGCGCTACTTTCTCTTTAGGAATGAAGAGGTAATCACAAAGATCCTGATTCTCTGAAGTCCAATACGTGGAATGGAAATTTTGAATCTGTTTAGCATCAACAACATGCGCATTGTCGGATGATTTTATTAATTGCAGGACCATATAGTTCAGATCGGTAAGTAATTGTACCAATTGGTCGTTTCTGAGCTTTTGAGTGGAGAGATCAGCCTTACTATCAGTAAAAAGGACTTCGCAGAGAATTGGGGGCCTGGATTCTTCTATGCTCGTTCTCATTCCACTCAACGTTTCAAGTTCTGCCCCCTCGACATCGACTTTCACAAAACCAATGCTCCTTTTGATTAGGCTGTTACGGATATCATCGAACCTGAAGGAAGCAACAAAGTCGATGTCGTATAACCTGTCCGGGCGCAGTTCGGAGAGGATGGTCCCACATGAATCTGTCGGCGCATCTTTCAACCGGTAGAATGACAGGATTCTATTCTCATCGGCCAGACCCACGGGGACAATCAGACAGTTCGAAAATCCATTTGCCAGGATCAGCCGTTTCAGGTAAACGATGCAGGTGGAATTGGGCTCGAAACCCATATATTGCACTTCTGCGTGCACTGTACGGAGATCCAATAAAGTCTGTCCGATATTCGCTCCGACATCAATGAAGGCCCCTCCATCCTTATTAACTAGACGCTCTATTAACTCAGTTTTCCACGATTTAGTCCAGTAAATGTGATCGAGTCCACCATCTACACTGATAGGTATTACTAAGCCTTGGCCGGCTCGGTTAACTCGGACCTTGGCCAAGGCATGTAATCTTTTAGATAGTCCAAGGAGCTTATTTAGCATAAACCTCGTAATGGATATGTGGATCAACATTGTGTAATTGCCTCCAGTTGAATGCGTTGGATAAGGTAGCTATTCTGACTCAATTAAAGAGTCTGCCCCTCATGGTTTTTGTCTCGCTTTTGTGAGCATAGTGATCTCCTGGATTGAAGGATTTTACCATGTGCTTTCTTTCATATTTGCTAATTTATTTGGAGATTTATGACAATTGGGTATATCCATGATCGCTAACAAAAGCAGTAGCCACATGTTGTTTACCCCATAAAAAGTCGCGTCTGTATAGTTGTTCAAAGAAACGACCACAATGAAACAAAGCCTGAGCACAGCCACTGGATAATCAACACGGAGATCGAGTGAGACTTTTCTTAGTCCAGATAATATCCATGCCAATACGAAAAAAAGACCAATATATCCCAAATCCAAATACATTTGGAGATAGCCGTTATGTGCATTGACAGAAAGTCCCCACCTTTCATGCACTACTTGTTGGCGTGGACCCATCCAGAAGCTTTCATATCCAAAACCTACTAAAGGATTCTTAGCCATATGATAAAGTTCTTCCCACATAGGAACCCGGGTGGTTAAATCCGGCCGCCGACCCAGCATGGCGATCACAGTGTTTTTCACGTCAAAAAGAAAATCCAATATCCCATAAAGAATGATGCATCCAAGACAAATTACCATGATTTTAATAGGTTCACGAACCACCACAGGTAGTCGGGCGACTATAAAGAGCCCCACCGCAACAATCATACACATCAGAGCCGTGGCGGTATTGGCGATAGAAAATAGCCATATTATCATGGGCAGAATAATCAGATAAATAGAGAAGTGCAATGGCCGTTCTGGCTTCACCTCGCCCAAGTGATTGAAGAGCAGGTTCCAGGAAAAATAGATACCGGAAAGCAAACAGATATGCCCAAGTCCATTCTTTTGACCAGCAACTCCAGCAAACATGGGCTGCCCCATATGATAGGCTCTTCCCAAATCAGGATAAAATTTAATAAAGAGGACAGAGAGTGGCAGGAGAAGAAAAGCAAAGCCCCTCAGGATGGCTCCGAGCGAGACATAGGGGCGCTCCTCGGTCAGAATGATCAAAACCATGATCACATTACCCACAGCCTTCACCCACCTTTTAAATGCTACAAACGGGAAATCGGACCAGAAACAACTAATAGCACCAAATACAAAAAAAAGACTTACCCAAATATTTATTTTAAACAGTTCGCTCCAATTTAGCCTCCTTCGCACCAGGACCACAATGCCCGCGAGTATAAGTACCAGAAAGACGGCACGGTCAACGGGGCTGCCATCAAGATATGCATCTGCGGATATCTCTTGTGGACCAAGATTCAACCAATGTGAGACAAAGCGAGACCCAGCAATAATCATCCAGATGAAGGGTATCCATATTGCGCGGGAAACTCCCTCGTTATTCTTTCGATCTATCCAGAAGAGATAAAGAATTAAAAGGATGCAAAGTAATGTTGCAAGTTGTGGAGGCATGTTTTAGTTACGTCTGGCAAGATGCGGCTCGCCCTGCCAGATCGCTGTTATTACTATTTGTTGGATAATTTTAAACGTGAGAAATTGGAATAAGGAGTGGTAGGCCTTTGCGCCGACTATTCCATTTACATGATATCCAGATCGTTGCGTCTGGACTATAATACCCTGAAACGTTGCGTTTCTTATTCCAATCCTGCGAGCTTTCCCGAGTCCGTGACTCTATACAAAACTATATTTTCAGCAAAATACATTAATTTTATTTTATCATCACGTTCGGTGGAGAAGGGACGGTCACTGGAGAAAGTGCAGTCAAAGGATGAGGATAGGTGTAAGGAGTGAAATAAAGAGTCCAGGTATTCGTTGCCGTGCATTTGTAAAGCGTTCCAGAAATAGGTGTTGCTGGATCAACCCCTACCATTCCTGTTAGACTGGAGGTGTTTTGATTGGTTGCCCAATAGCCTACTCCCGTTGTGCAGGTAGCTGGCCGTGCCGCAAGAGTGCCCGCTCCAACGCCAGTAGTGCCATCGAAGGAAGCATTATAACCGTAATAATCCCTATTGGCTTTTATATGGTTTGCTGAATTGTTGATAACTTCAAATGGAACTTCTGTGTTTGATTCTGTTCTATTTATTGCTCCGTAAGCAGGCATTATAGGTTGAGCATATGCACCAACAGGAGAATGACTCCATAACACAGTATCGTATCCACGGCCTATCTGGTCACGACATGGATACCCATAAGCATCTTCATTCCCATCCCAAGTAGAAACTCCATTACAAAGTCCGCCATCGCCTACAGCGCTATAGCTCCGTACATTATCAAAAGCTATGCCATCAACAGTCCAGTTGCCAATAACGCTGTTGTATAGTATAACCCCTGTCCCACCACGAATACGAAATGGATAATATACGTTGGAGGATAGGTTGTTTATGATATTTCCGTAAATCTCCCATCTTTGCGTTGCTCTATTGTTACCTTGAACTGAATGATTCTCAAGATAGAGAGCAGTATTAAGACCAGCGTTAGTAGTTATGGTATTATATCGAAACACATAACGTCCGCCATAATTAGCATCTACAGCATTTGAGACTCCATCCACCGTTTTTGTAAAGGTGTTGTCCTCGATGTATACATAGGCAGTACCACCCATGGCTGGATTTTGCGCCCATAAAACGTGCTGTTGATTATTCTCTCCCAACATGGCATAAGAACCCATTACCAACACACCTAAGTTTTGCATCTGGTTATGGTCAACTAAACCATATGGGAACATACCACTGACATTACTACGACCTACTACGGATTCTCCGTCGCCTAATCCACCTATAAGTCTATTATGGTCAACCCTCCATCCGGTTCCATTCATAACCACCAGATACGCACCAGAACCGGCATAGTTAAATGTAAACCCACTAACTCTAACATTGTTTGCTGCTCCACCATCGGAATAGATACAATAGGGAGTGCTGCAAGTTATATTGGTTTTTCCAATCCCTGCTCCTATTAACTGTATTCCCTTACTAATGGAAACAGCGCTGTTCCAAGTGCAATCCCCTGCTGGAACGCTTACTATGTCGCCTGTCGTGGCTGCTGTGATAGCGAAGGATACATCAGATACTGAACACGAAATGGCAGTATGAGTATCAGCATGTCCTGGTACTATGAAAAAAAAGCTTAATAACATAAGTAATCCGATTGAAAATACTTTTAGTTTTGACATCGTTAACTCCTTTCCTTTAATTTCACTTATCATTTCTCTATTCCGCTGATTCCGCCAGGGTGATCCGATTGATTCCGCCACTCCTGGTCAGAGGGTAGCGGCGCTGGTTTTTAGTGTCCCCTTCCGGGATGGTTGAAACCCCTCGCCTTATTGTATTATCAACATAAATTAAGGTATACTATGTGATCTTCATCACATTCCCAGTGCGATATTTATCTCTTTTTGAAAATTCTAAAAAACATATAATGCGATGTATCCCTTTTCATTCTGTTACATTTCAATCAATTGCCTTTGCATGAGTTCTGCTGTGAGAACCTTGTGTATCTCAACCGTGTAATTTTTCTTGCCCTGTATGTGGCTCAGGAGCATTTTTTCGAAACGTTTCCCATCGAGATAAGGTCGAGTAAGTGCGCGGGAGTCTAAAAGAATATCTTTCAAATACTGAGATAGTCTATCACGATACCAAACGCGGAAATGATAGAATTTATGTCTTCCGAGAAACAACTTCTCAAGGTGTAATGGCGCCAACATACCGTCGATCCCCGCCAGCCATTGTGGCATACCATAGTCATAGGCATATTCTGCTTTAGCCGTAAACTCCGCATACAGATGTCGAAGCTTGGTGATAGCTGGGATCGGTTGATATAGAAGTCCGCGATCTGTCGGTATGTTAGCCAATTCCATATTTCCTTCTGCGATCAAGCGGAGTGATAGCTCTTTGCTCAATACGAGATCCGGTGGCGCCTGATACATGAGAGCAACAAGGTCATTATCGAGATAGGGTGAGCGGAGTGTGAGTTGGGATTGCTCCACAGCGAGCCGTGAATAGTGGTGCCAGGGAACTTGCTTGAATGCTATGAAGGAAACCTTGTGGCACTGGCGCTCGCTTTGATAGGTCGTTGAAGCATTGCGAACAAGTTCTGAAAAGGCAGGTTCCAGCAACTTCTCATCAATGGCGCTTGGTTTGAATGCCACATTCCCTCTTAGAATTTCTGAACCATAATTCCCGGTCAGACGAATTGGTGCAATACCGCTCGCGAACCTGTTGGCGAAGAGTTCAACCGACCCAGACACGTCCATAGTCCCGTCAGAGACAAAAACTGCTTTTTCAGCCAAGCGCGGAAACTCAGAAATAAATTCATTTTCTATGACAATCGTATTGTGGGATTGTCCGCACTTCTTCGCCACTCGTCGTGCGATCCTGACATCCGTGCTGTCACGATAGGTGCCACCGAATGTATAACAAGGCAAGCTTCCCAGAGGGCGATTCGCCCAAGCCATGATCATGCGACCGTCAATACCGCCTGTCAGAGACATGGCCAATGGTCTTTCTCCTCGAAAATATTTTGGACGTATGCGGGTAAACGTCTCCTTCAGTTTCTCATAGTATTCCGCGCCGCTCAGTGAAGGCTGACTCTCCCATAGCTCACGACTGAAATAGCTGTCCTTCTTGATGTCGCGCATCCCGGTAAAAATCCACTTTGATCCTCCGGGAAGTAATGAAATATTGGAGAATAGAGTCCTATTCTGCAGTACACAGCCACAGGAGAATGTCTCCGCCAGGCTGGTTAAATCCAATTGTCGCAGTTCCGGTAAAACCTTGAGAAGCGACTTGGCCTCAGAAGAAAAATAGAATCCGTCCGCGTTTTCATGATAATAAATGCGCCCTAATCCGTATCGGTCATTAAACAGAACAATACTATGCTTACGTAGATCCAGTAGCACACCACTGAACCAGCCATTGAGTCTTTCGATAAACTTTATCCCAATTTCTTCATAAAGATGCAATAGATAGCTCGCGTTATGCAAATCGCAAGCGTGACCTCTGGCTCTAAGACTCTCTATCTCACTTAGGTCCGTGAAGTCTTCCCCTGAGAATATCAGATAGACATCTTTTGACTCATTCCATAAGGGCATGCAATCGGAAAAAGATCCATGGAGACAAGTCCATCCGACATAGAAACCCATATCCTCTATCCAATATTTCCCCGAGTTGTAAAAGCTCTCATGCTCCATGGAGGAAAGCATGGAGCCGAGCTGTCCCCTACAGATCTCCGGAGACTCACGGCTGATAATACCAACAAGTCCTGGCATCAGTTTCCCTTAATGTTTTGGAGAAATCATGAAATATCAAGATGTTTGGAGCCAGCGGGAGGATTCGAACACTCCATACCCTGAATACGATTCAGTTGCTCTACTATTGAGCTACACCGGCTAAGTTTAAATTGTAGCGGCTTTATTAACATTATTCTTACAAATAGTCTTATATTTACATGGGCCATATTACCCATTGGAATCGTCAGTGTGGCCGGTTTAATATTTTGGAGCGCAGACGAATTAAAGTTTTTGTTACCTTGCTGGGTAGCACGTTTGTCAAACCCTTATGAATCCCAAACTTCAGAGCTATATGGCCTTTGGCGGTCATTGGAACATAGTACCTGGGAAGCTCTATTTTCCTGAAGCCATTGTTTTCCTTGAAGTCGATAAGGCTGCTTTCATCTTTTTTGCCGTATGTGTGCTTCCCATAGATCAAAAACTTTATTTTCCGCGACGCACATACTTCAACAGCTTTGGCAATCAATGCATTGGTAGGGCGCTTTGCGAAATAGGTAGACTTGGACAGAATTTGCATAATATTTGCAACTTCCCCATCGGTTACACATTTGAGAAATCCAACGAGTTCGTTTTCAAAGTATGAACCTATAAAAATGCTTCTATCCAGATAGGTTGCATTATCTTGTTTCACTTCAGCAAAAGATTTGCCGTAATGCCAAAACTTTCTGCCTTGTCTTACCTGTAATTCATTGTAAATCTGTTGTATTCCCTTGACAAATTCATCCGTGAAGGATATGATCTCGGTCCGTAATCCTTCCTTAACGGACTTGCGAATATGTTTCCTAACACTGCGGTCAACAAATCTTTCAAACCATTCGTCATAAGATTCAAATTTGGCGACAGCAAGGTTATCCCACTCCAAATGATATGAGTATTTTGGTGATATATCAGGTAGTTTCTGTGCAAATGTGAATACATCAGGTTTGCCTGCGGCTTGGTTCAGCTTATCAATTATTACTGAAGGCACCGGTATATCTTTAGCTTCCAGCCAGTACTCATCGAATACTTCTGCTATCTTAAAAAATGTTCCTTTGATCACGACAATCGCTTTTGGCCCGATGGGCACTGCCGGAAAATCACGCTGTTTACCCTTAATGCTAATGCTCTGTACTTGACTGGACATGGACTAAACCTTTCTATGCAATTTGAGTTGCAGCAACGCCAAAGCCTTATATGTCGTTGCCTGCGCCCAGTGCAGCATGGGGGCTTTGGCTTTGATTCCTATCGGATATTGGCGGTAGTAAAAAAAGCCTTTACTGTCCTGCATATTTTTTATGGTCCAGTAGGCAACCTTTTGGGCCAATTTAAGAGATTCTTTGTCAACGTCGGCAAAATTCGATAGGGTGTCTATCCCCTGAGATGCGCACTGACTGTCGATCGGATAAGCCCGATTGTGGTAATACTTGGGTCTGCCCGATTCCTCGAAAAAATTGTCCATGTAAAATTTTAATCCGCGTTTCAGGTTATCTTCATATTCTGTGTCGCCGGAATAATCGATGTAGCATTTCAGGGCGTCGAGATTATAGCCCGTGTGGAAGTTATCTATCCAGTGATTTTGGGGGTCTTCTCCATATAACCAGGCGCCGTCTGGTAATTGCCGGGAGCAGCTATAAGTTATAGCCCCCTTGGCCACTGCCAAATATTCTTGATTATTCGTATGCCTTGAAGTGCGGGCCAATACTGCAGCACCTACCATATTGGAATTGTGAATATCAGCCGTAAAATCTCGATTATGATACCCCATGCAAAAACCGGAATCGGTCTGATTGCGAGGCAATTTCACAATCCATCTGCATACACTGTCGGCAACCTCCAAGTATTTGCCGTCGCCAAATGTCTCGTAGGCTTCCAGAAAGGCCTGCGCAATCAGGGCTGTCCATACCAAAATGGGCTCGAATGATTTGTAAAGACCGCTTCTGCTCGCAAAATCAAAGTGCTTTCCCCATGAAAATTCCTTATAACCCGTGGACTTGTTTTCGATGAGCCATTGCAGGCATGCGGCCGCTTTTTCCCGATAGTTTTGATCCCCGGTTATCTTGAACATATGGCAATAACCCCAGGCCATATATCCCCTGCCGATGGTCGAATCTAATGGCTTTACACCAAATAGCGGCCTGAGGTTGATGGGGGATTGCCTGATGAGTTGAAGCAAAAGCCTGTCAAAAAAAAGGTTCCCGAATGTAAGCGGCCTGAATATGGAAGAAAGGCCATCGAAAGGTTCATAGCCTTTGTAGTCGTGGTCTTCAACCCATTTTTCAACCATCTTAATGCCGGCTTCTATTTTATTTCGATTCTTATCGTCCACTACCTATCCCCCACTGTTTTCAAGCCCTATGATTAGCGACTTTTATGAACATATTTTTCAATCGTTGCATTTGTTCACCACGATGAAATCTCATGAGTTCCCCTGAAACCGGCCTTTCGACTCTGCTGAGAAACGACCATACATATCCCAGAAGAAGCAATGATCCTCTAATGAAATAAGGTTTTTTCGTCATCTGATATAAAGACCTGAATATCTGCCAAAGCGGGTGACCACCGAGAAAATAGTCCTTTCTGCCATGCCTGAACCAGATCATCAGGTGGTTTGCGTTCCCTGTCCCCATTTTACGGTGATGAAAACAGGTTTTTTCAATGAATGTTTTGGTCTGCCAGCCTTTCATTCTCGCTGTTGTTACGGCTGTCCAGTCGATCCCCCCTCCTTTAATAGGCACATACCCGCCAATCTCTTCGAAACATTCGCGACGGAAAAGCTGACAAGTTCCAGATACATGCTCAATATTCGTGAACCGGTAGTCATAGTGGGAGTTCCCTTCGATAAATGGCGTACCTGCAACACCAAGGTCAGGATTCTCTACAAATTTACCCAGAAGGAATGAGAAGTAATCCTTTTCGAATGTAATGTCGGCATCAAGATTTCCAATAATATCGTAGTGCATGTCCCTGATCCTGGTATAACCCGCATTAAAACACTGAACTTTTGCCGCAAACTGCCTATCGCGATGCTCTGGCATTCTGACGAGTTCGATCCACGCATACTGATTTGTATATTTTTTTACGATATCATCAGTGCCATCTCTTGACCCGTCGCTGACAATAACCCATTTTTGAGGCAAAATCGTTTGGGAAACGACGGATCGAATCGTTTTCTCAATATATGCTTCTTCATTGCGCGCTGGAGTTATAAGAAGATACTTTATTTGTTTTATTGTATCCATCGCCCTAAGACCTTGTCTGATTGATACTCACTCTAAGATTTTCCTATTTTGAGTTTATTATTTCCTGAGCAATCTACCTAAGTGGTTCAAGTGCCTAAAAGTGGCTAAAGTGAGCTAAAGTTCACTTTAGCCATTTTAGGCATTTTAGTTCATTTTAGGCACTTCTCTTTAATAGGGTAAAAGGGAATGTTCATTCTTCCTCCATGGCTTTCTGTAGATTCGATATCGCCAAACTATTATCAAATTTAAATCCGGTTTTTATGTCCTCTATGGATCCAATCGCCTTTTCCAGCTCATGGGTATTGTTTACAACCTTTGTATAGCCCAATTCCTCAAGCCTGCAATGGAGATCTTCGTTCATATCGCTTTTGGTCGGAAGTTCTCCATAGTGATAGTCCCTTGGCATGACAATGAACTTCGTTCTATGCTTCAAGCATTGGGTCCCGATGCCCGCACTCTCCTGGGAGATGACATAACTTGCATTTAGGATCAACTCATCGATCTTTTCAGGCATGCAAAAATCAAACATCTCCATACGGTCAGAACGGTATTTTGTATTCCCGGCTTGTACAATGACCTTTTCTTTTATGACCCCCTTTTTAACCAGGTCTTCGACTCCCTGCAGCAGTCTGGTAAACGGTTCATCGCGCGTACCCAACGTAACAAACACGTATTTTGAGTCGACATTCTTATGCCGAGTTTCCTGTTGTTTGAATATCGCCCCGATATACACGGCATTGTTATTCTGTAAGTCTTCCCACTGTGAATATATTTTGTTCCCCGTTCTTAGTAAAAAGGTACCGAACTTTGAATGCCCGTTCACCCGGGAAAACGTGTCAATGTAAATGAATTTTGTCCTGAATAGCCAACTCAGCAAAAATGGGACAAACGCTGTTCGCCCCGACCCTGTCGACAATATATGCGTTGGCTTTTCTCCGGCAAATACTTTTAACACAGGGGCCATCTGGTAAAGATAGGTCCAGGGCTTTTTAAAATGGGCCGTTTCTATATAGTACGCCCTTTCTTTTTTCAGTTGGTTCTCTGTCTGTTTATTTCTGTTTGTTATCCAGAAGTGGTTATAACTATCGTAAAAATCGGATAAATTGGTCATTTGTTCAAAATGCCCGCCTTTAGTACAAACCAGGGCAATGTTTATTTTTTGTTTTTTATTCATGGAATGTACTGTATTTTACCTGCTTCCTGCTAAAAAGCATTACGTGCCGACAGTTGCCAGGATTTCAACCACTTTTTTAGCATGATCCACGCCTGTCAAACACTTCGTTCCATTCCGTATACAGTCAATAAAATGCTCAATTTCTACCTTCAGTGGTTCCTTGAAATCAATCTTTGGTAAAAGAACATCTCCGGACCTGTGGTCAAATGTCTGAAATTGTGGATTGTCGTAATCCATGTTTTCGCCCAACGCTGCTTTTCGATCAATGCCCTTATCGTAAATAGCGATTTTGTTTGCAGCCGTATCATCATAGATAACCATTTTTTTGGAACCCACAATTGTCATTGATCTGGTCCTCTGCGGATCGAGCCAGCTAACATGGATGTTGGCCATGATTTTTTTTGGATATATGATATTTAGAAAGACAACATCATCGACATTATTCTGAATATAGCCGATACCCCTTCTGACCACTGAGAGAGGAGTCGGATCTCCAAGCCAATACTGAATGATACTTATGTCATGGGGCGCAAAATTCCACAGGGCGTCAACATCGGAGCGGATGCGACCAAGATTTAGTCTTTGACTATAAATGTAACGAATATCACCGATTTCTCCTGAATCTATTAATTTTTTTACATAACGCACGGCAGCGTTATAGAGGAAGGTGTGCCCTACCATGGCGACACGATTTTTCTCAGTCGCAAGCCTGCCGATCTCATCCACCTCCGCTACGCTCCGTGCCATCGGCTTTTCGACTAATATGTGCTTCCCTGCAGTAAGCGCCCGCATAGCCAGATCAAAGTGAGTCGCTACCGGAGTTGCAATTATTACGGCCTCAATCTCAGGATTACGGATCACTTCTTCAACGTCCGCAGTAACCTTTACCGCAGGATAGA
>Ga0315286_10002075_pt1 | contig 18531 bp, 16 predicted proteins | sample YL17G10_0_MG_FD_205038 | JGI IMG/M metagenome (GOLD analysis project Ga0315286, IMG submission 205038) | Sediment microbial communities from Yellowstone Lake, YNP, Wyoming, USA - YL17G10_0 | ecosystem: Environmental > Aquatic > Freshwater > Lake > Sediment | place: USA: Wyoming | collected... | reverse complement strand
TTCATATGGGACAAGCTCGCGGTGTGGGTAGGAACGCCGTATGCCGCAGACTCAATGAAGGAAGAATACAAGCCGTCCTATCCCAACCTCGAATGGATCGCGGGCGTGCAGAGGACGAGGAGACTCGTGGCGGAACAGAAAGCGAAAGCGGCGTGAGCATCGCCTCGGAAAAGACCTTAGAGTGGGAAAGGCGATGCAGTGCGGGAGCTAGAGTGATCGAGTGTCCAAACTGCGGGACTGAGAATCCGGATTCAGTTGCGTACTGTCAGAAGTGTGCACATGAGCTGAAAGGGCATGACACCACAGAGCCAAAATTGCCGATGCTCTGGATGCTAGGCACCTCGATGATCATACTTGGCATTGTTCTTCACGGGCTGTACTGGATGGGAGCTGTCACTGGTCTCATGGCAGGTCCTACACTAGTAGCAGGTGGTGCTCTCTTCCTTGCTGGCCTTATCACTTGGAGAATTCACCACAAAAGGGAGAATTGAGCCTCGCCTCGGAAACGAGCTTAGGGAAGGAACGGCGATGCTGGGGTGATACTGTGGCCAACAAGTTCCAGAAAGTTGGATCCAAGAGGTGTCGGAAGTGCGGGGCGCTCAATACGAGCACGATGGAGGTCTGCGGATCCTGCAAGACGCCATTCGACGGAAGAGAGGAAGTGGCAACGCCAGTAAAAGGCTCCTCGACATCGAATCTCGCTGCAAACAGAGAAGGAGACTTGATAAAGAGAAAGCTGAGTAGCATCCTTACAAGAATTGAGGACAATTGGAGGGAACACGCTGAGAGCGCAGGGGGACGAATTGCCTTCGCGAGAAGGAGAACCTTCATCATGGGATTCAAGACCGAGAACGAGGAAGTAACAATCACCATCCCCCCGGACGGCCATGCTTTCCTGGGCGACGACTATCTGTCAACGCACAACCTTGACTTCGAGGGTCCTGAGAAGGACCTCCTGGCGTTGCTGGAATACGGGAGGGACATCCCCAGCATTCCTGATTCCATTAGTGTCAGACTTGGAGGTCGTGATTCTCCACCAAGCATCGGATTCGGGATCATGTCTCCAGTAACTAGGCAGGTCCTTCGGGACACGGCTGCAAAGACGTGGCGTAGACTGCTCAAGTAGACGGAATCGCCCCGGAATAGACCTTAGGGGAGGAAAGGCAGGCTCACCCACTAGAACAGCTTTCCACTCGTTTATCTGACCCTTACCGAAATCAACCTCCCAGACTTAGCTTCGTGGCCATGATTCGCGCAGAGAGAGATGGAATCGTAAGTAGTCCCTTTACAGTAGCGGGAAGGGCATCATTTTGCTGTGATTGTGCAACTGTTTCTCGGGCCCGGAACACGTTGCTCGGGCGCTTGCGAAAGTTAATCTCCGAGCAAGGCCAATGCCCTCCGACCAGATGACGGTGCGCCCATGGACCTGATGATACTCGTCTACGTGCTTCTGATCATTGCCTTCGCGAAGGCGCTCGGAGAGGCCGTATCGCGCATCAACCTGCCACCCATCGTGGGCGAACTCCTCGCAGGGGTCGTGCTCGGACGGTTCCTCCTTGGTAGGATTTTCACGGGCTTGCATGACATGTGGGAGGACGGAGCGAGAAGCACTTTCATTGGCCAGCTCGCGGACCTGGGCATCCTGTTCTTGATGCTCTATGTCGGCCTCGAGTTCTCGCCGAAACTGATCAAGGCGTCCTCATGGCTTGGCACCGGCATCGCGGTCGTCGGAATCGCCGTCCCAGCATCGTTGGGTGCAATAGTCGGAATTGCCTTCGGCCTGGAAGGCTTGACTCTTGCATTCATGGCGGTCGCCATGGCCGTCACCGCTCTGCCCGTCACAATCAGGATACTCAAGGACATGGGTGTCATCGGCACGAGGACAAGCGGAATCATAGTGAGCGCCGCGCTCGTCACAGACATAGTGCTTCTGATGGTGCTCGGCGTCCTCATAGGAGCGGCGGAAGGTTCCGCGACATGGTCGTCCGCGATATACATAGCGATTGGCTTCATCTTCTTCTTCGTCTTCGCGATGGTCGTCGGGCGGCTCATCGTGCCGTACATCTACAAGCTTCTGAGATGGATGCGGACCGGTGAGGCCGCATTCGCGGTTGCGATCGGCATCGCCATCACCTTTGCGATCGTCGCTGAGTGGGTCGGTCTCCCCGGAGTAATAGGCGCGTTCATAGCGGGTCTTCTGTTGCGCGAGACCGGAAAGGGTCTCAAGGTGTGGGCCAGGGTCGAGGACATACTCTCGGGCCTCACCCTAGGTTTTCTGGCACCGATATTCTTCGTTATGATAGGCTTCTCGGTCGACTTCGACCTGGTGGTCGAACACCTTCCGCTGTTCGCCGCGATCCTGTCGGTAGCGATCATCGGCAAGGTCGCAGGCTCCTATGTGATGGCCAGGTGGGGCGGTCTGAGCTCCAACGAGTCGATGGCCATCGGTTCGATGATGATGGGGAAGGGTGCGATGGAGCTTGTCTTCGCCCAGCTCGCCCTCGAGACGGGTTTGTTCGAGGGGAAGGAGTACCTGTTCTCCCTGCTCGTTCTGATGGCGTTCGTGTCCACGATACTTGCGCCGATCCTGTTCAAGGTCTACTACAACAGGGCCGTGGTAGCAGGCGAGGTCCCTGTTCAACCGAGCGAGCGAGGGCAGGTGGATGGAAACATGGACGCGAGCCGGTACGCCTATAGGTAAGCTCACCTGATCTTTCCGCTCTTGTTCGCGACGACGATGCCAGCCACAATTATGATGCCGCAGACGGCAGTCCAGGTGGCCACGCCCTGTCCGAGTATGGCCCAGGCGAAGATGGATGCGAAGACCGGCATCAGATAGATGAAGAAGGCCATTTGCGAAACCTCCCTGCGCTCAAGGGATGAAAGGTACAATACCGAGGACAGGCCAGCGCAGAACACGCCAAGCACCATCAAGTTGAGGACGGACGATGCGGTGATGATGGACTTCGGGTCCTGGTCAAATGGCAGTGCAAGCCCAAGGATCAGAGTGCCGAGCGCCAAGGACAGACCGATGATCAGCATCGGCGGGTTCCTCTCGAGCATGCGTTTCGCGGAGACCCATGCCATACCATACGACACGGCCGACGTGAGAATGAGGAGGCTGCTCACGAAGCTGTCGTTCCTCAGCGAGATATCCCCGCTGAACACGAGGAGGACGGTCCCGCTCAAGGCGATTGCAGTCCCAAGGCCCTTGAATCCGTTCATCCGCTCTTTCAGGAGGAGGACCGCGAAGACCAGGGTCATCACAGGTCCGGAGGACTGGATGACGGACGCGATCGACGACGTGCCGTTCTGAAGGCCCAGGTTCTGGGCCACGTTTGGGATTGCAACGTACAGCACTCCGAGGATCAGCAGGGGCTTCCACTCTCGCTTGACTGTGCCAACGATCTCCGTGAGCTTGTAGCGAAAGGCAAGCACGACCAGCATCAGTGCAGAGGCGATTGCGAACCTCACGAATCCCAGAAGAATCGGTGAGAAGTCCTTCAGCCCCTCTTGGATGAGCGGAAAGGCTAAGCCCCACAGGGCGACCGCGGTGATCGCCGCCGCGGGGGTCATCCAGTTGCTGGTTGGCGATCTCATCCGTCTTTTCGCGATGGCGAACAAGGATTTGAGCCTCTGGATGCTACATCAAGCGCTGGGTCCGGTGGAGCGCCGTCAAGGCGTTCTCCGCGAGCAGTCGATCCACCGCAACGATCCTACCTCACAATCATCCGGTCGCTCACTTGGTCGAGCTCTCCCTGGCTTGCTTCTTCTTGCTGATGGCTTCGAGCCGTCTGCCCTCGTCGTAGAGACACTTCACTGCCTTGGCAGCTCTCATCGCCGACGAGTATACGGGTATGTTCTTCACCCTCAGCTCCTGCACGACCTCGTCGATCTCCGGGCCGCCGACCCAGCACGCGATTATCGGCTTCTTGAGATTGCGCTTCTCCTCGACCAGTTTGACCACAGCACCTACATACTCTCTAGGTCTAGCTATGCCAGCATGGACGCATGTCATGATGAGCGAATCGACGTTGGGGTCGGAGAGCATGGTCGCTCCCGTGGCGTGATATCTGTGGAATCTCGCATCTCCCGTCACGTCCAGCGGGTTCCTCGCGGTCGTGATCGATGGCAGTTGTGGCCTGAGCGCGTCCATTGTCTTCTTGGTCAGGTTCGGAACCTTCAACCCGATTGATTCGCACCAATCTGCGATCATGATGCCTGCGCCTCCGCCGTTGGATATGATCCCGACCCTGTTCCCAGCCGCCGGGGGCTGGTACGCGAGTGCTCGCGCGAAATCGAACATCTCGATGACATCGTAAGCTCTCTGGATATGCACCTGCTTGAACGCGGAGTCGTAGACAACGTCGGATCCGCTCAGTGAGCCTGTGTGCGTCGACGCCGCAGCCGAACCAGCGGGGGTTCGGCCAGCCTTGATTGCGACGATGGGCTTCGTGCATCTCCGGGCAGAGTCGAGGAATTTCTTTCCATCCTTGATGCCCTCGATGTACATCGCGATTACCTTGGTCTCGTGATCCGCATCCAGATAGTCAATCAGGTCAGCGTCGTCGATGTCGGCCTTGTTGCCCACGCTGATGACGCGGGAGAGTCCTATGTGCTCTCCATTGGCGTAATAGATCATGCCTATGCACAACGCACCGCTCTGGCTTATGAGTGCGATCTCGCCGGGCATCGGCATGCCGAACACGAACGCCGCATCGAGTCTGTCGATCGGGTCCTTGTAGCCGAGGGTGTTCGGCCCGATGAGACGGATGCCTCCCTTCCGAGCAATCTGCAGCACCTCATCCTCGAGCTGTTTGCCGTGTCCCCCGATCTCTCCGAAGCCAGAGGATATCACGATCGCGCCCTTGACCTTCTTCCTCGCGCATTCCGTCATCACCTTTGGTACGAACTCGGCGGGCACGGCGATGATCGCGAGGTCGATGTCGTCCTTCACCGCGAGGACGCTCGGGAGCACCCTCAGACCCATGATCTCGGAGACATCGGGGTTTATCGGATACACCTTCCCCTGGTATCCTTGGACAAGGATGTTCTGCAGGATCTCGTACCCGATCTTCATCGGGCTCCGGGACGCTCCTATGACCGCAATGGACTTCGGTGAGAATATTGGTTTGAGCTCTTCAACGACTCCCATCGGCACACGCGAGCATAAGAGAGCCATAGACTTGCATAAGCCTTTGCCTGCCCGACGTCGCCGACTCGTCCCCCGTGGCGGCCCGGGGAGGTTCGGTCGGGACGCTCACAGCCGCTCTGGAGATGCCTTGGTCGAGCCTCTCCGGGGCCCAGAAACCGTTAATATATGCTATGCTTCTTATCGGCCACTTGGTGAGCGCACCAATTTGACAAGACCGGGGGAAAAGATATGCCTGAGAAAGTCACCGTTTCGCTGATCAAGGCTGATGTCGGATCTATAGCTGGGCACTCGAGACCACACCCGAAGATGATGGAGGTGGCCGGTGAGCATCTGGCGAAGGCGGTCAAGGAAGGTCTCCTCAACGATTACTATGTCACGCGATGTGGGGACGACATGGAACTGCTGATGACCCACAGGAAGGGGGAGAACAACAAGCAGGTCCACGAGCTCGCCTGGAACGCCTTCATGGCCGCAGCGAGCGAGGCCAAGAAGATGCATCTCTACGCAGCTGGGCAGGACCTTCTCTCAGACGCGTTCTCTGGCAACGTCAGGGGACAGGGCCCGGGAGCGGCGGAGATGGAGATCGAGGAGCGGCCCACCGAGCCTATATTGGTGTTCATGGCTGACAAATGCGGTCCGTCCGCCTATTCCCTGCCGATATCCAAGATATTCATGGACCCGTTCACCACGACAGGCCTCGTGATAGACCCGAGGGCGCACCTCGGATACGACCTGGAGATCGTGGATGTCGTGGACCACAAGAAGGTCGTGATGAGCTCGCCCGCGGAACTCTACGACATACTCGCGCTGATTGGGGACACCACCAGGTACGCCGTGAAGCGGGTTACGCACAAGACGCTTGGCCTCGCGGCAGTGGTCTCGACCGAGAAGCTCAACATCCTGGCAGGGAAATACGTGGGCAAGGACGACCCAGTGATGCTCCTGAGATGCCAGTCCGGGTTCCCAGCCGCCGGGGAGGCGCTCCAGCCGTTCGCGTTCCCACAGCTCGTCGCTGGCTGGATGAGAGGTTCTCACTACGGCGCATGGTATCCCTGCGCGGTCGATGAATCCGACCCGAGCTATCACGACGGTCCGCCCCGAGTCGTTTGTCTGGGACTGCAGATAACCAACGGCAAGATACAGGGAGCGGAAGCCCCGGGCGGGAAGGCAGGCGACCACGAGCCGATCGACTACTTCTCTGGTCACGAGTGGGACCCCGTGAGGAACAAGGCGATGGAGATATCGATCTACATGCGTGGCCACGGTCCGTTCATGCCCGGGATCGTCTCTCCCGAGGAACTGGAGTACACCACCCGTCCCGAGATCCTGAAGAAGCTCGAACCGAGGATGAAGCCGCTAGAGTGAGGTCGCTGCTTTGCCAATCAGAAGGCCCGTCATAGTCGTCAACTTCAAGACCTACCAGGAAGCGAGCGGATCGGCTGCCATCGAGCTCGCCAGGATATGCGAGGACGTCTCGTCGGAGTCGGGGGCATCGATAGTCATCGCACCGCCGTTGCTCGACTTGGCCATCGTTTCCAGGACCGTCAAGATCCCGGTCTTCGCTCAACACCTCGACCCTGTCCCCTCGGGCAGCACGACGGGGCACGTCACCATCGACAACGCCAAGGCTTCGGGCGCCAAGGGCACGCTCGTGAACCATGCCGAGAGACGGCTGAAGCTGGCGGAGATCCACGAGGTCATCGACAGGTGCAGGACCTTGGGATTGGATACGATCGCATGCACGAACAACCTCCCCGTGAGCAAGGCATGCGCCGCCATGGACCCCAATTTCGTAGCCATAGAACCACCCGAGCTGATCGGAGGAGAGGTCTCCGTGACGACCGCAAACCCGAAGATAGTCTCCGACGCGGTCGAGGCGATAAGGATGATCAGCGGGAGTGTCGGGGTGCTCTGCGGAGCCGGGGTGAAGAACGGACGTGACGTCGCGAAGGCCATCGAACTCGGGACGGACGGAGTCCTTCTGGCCAGTGGAGTGGTCAAGGCGAAAGATAGAAGGGCTGTCTTGATCGATTTGATCTCGGGACTTGAGAGATGAGCGAAGTCTAACTGTAGCAGGACCCGTATTCTCGTCGGTCCCGACATCGGGTGGCGATGTGGCGCGGGTGCGTACCGGCGGTGTCATCGGCCTTGCTATTCTTGTCGATCGTCCTCGCGCCGCATCACATAGGGTCCGCGGTCGCTGCAGAAGGCGAGGGGGCTAGCATCGGGACGCAGCTCCTGATAACGGAATTCTACCCACGCGCTCTCTCGAGCGATGAGTACTTCGTCATCTCCAATGCGTGCACGTATCGAGTGAACCTGGCGAACTGCTCGGTCTCCGATGGAGAGGGCACGCTCATCTTCGTGGGCGACATGTGGCTGCAGCCGTCCGGCTCGCTTTCCGTCTCCATGAACTCGACATCCTTCGTGAGGGCATTCGGCCGGTCCCCTGACATTACAGTCGACGATCCCTCAGGCAGGTTGTCACGGACGGGGACCTTCAGGTTGGCGGATGCCGGCGATTCGCTCGCGCTTGCCTCCTCTGCAGGCACTCAGATCGATTTCGTGAGATACGGCAGCTCCGTGGAGCCCTCGTCCATCTGGTTCGGGGAGCCTATGCCCTCGCTTAGGCAAGGAGAGGTGGCCAGGAGGATCCATTCGAACGCTGGCTGGAAGGACTCCGATTCAGCAGGCGATTGGGCACCGTTTCGAGAGTACAGGTACGGATACACCGAGTTCGAGCCGATCCAGATAGGAGTTCCCGCAGGGGACCTGACCGCGTTCACGAGCCCCGACTGCTCGTTGGACGTGGTCCTGGACGTGCTGAGGGGTTCGCAGAGGACCGTTCGGCTGTGCACGTACGAACTGTCCTCGGCTGCGGTTTGTCACGAACTCCTAGCTGCGTCCGCAAGAGGCGTTGACGTGCGAATCCTGGTCGACGGCGCCCCGGTCGGTGGGATGTCCCCCCGTCAGGTGGATTGTCTCTCCGCCTTGACCATGGCCAGCATAGATGTCGCGACGGTGAACGGGAACCTCAGCGAGAAGATCGTGCAGCACTTTGGCCCGCTTCATTCGAAGTACGCGGTGATAGACTCCTCGAGGTCCCTGATCCTCTCGGAGAACTTCGTCGAGAGCGGCGTTCCCGAGGATCGGCTGATGGCGAACCGGGGTTGGGGGGTATGCATCACGAGCCCCGAGGCGGGTCGATATCTCTCGTCGATCTTCGATTCCGATGCACGTTCGTCGAGGCTGGACGTGATACCATGGAGGATCGATCCGAGATACTCGAGCTCCGCCGTACTGCCCGAGGTTCCGAGGTCGAACCACTCCTACGGAGCACTTGCGCCGATGCGCACCACAACCGATGTCCGCGTGGAGCTTGTTCCATCACCGGATGCTTCGGAACTGTCACCCTTCCTCTTCCCTCTCATAAGGGGCTCGAAGTCCATGATCGTGGAGCAGTTCCAGGTCGGTCTCAACTGGGAGGATCGATGGTCCAGCGGTCCGGCCGTCAGCCCTCTCCTGGACGCGATGGTCTGTGCCATGCGCGATGGCTCCACGGTCCGGATGCTCTTCGATTCCTCATGGTTCAACGCCGAGGGCAACGGCCCGGCTCTGAGGTTCCTCTCCGGGATAAGCGACAACGCCAGCCTGAAGGGCGAGTTCAAGCTGATGGATCCCAAGAACCCGATCACGGTCGTTCATAACAAAGGGGCCGTGTTCGAGGGACTGAGGACCCTGGTCTCGAGCAACAACTGGGGCTTCTCTTCGTTCGCAAAGAACCGTGAGCTTGCTGCCATCATCGAGTCAGAGGAGGTCGGGGCATACTTCACCCGTGCGTTCGACATGGATTGGGTCCCGGATGTGACCCCGCCGAAGGCTGAGGCAGGCGAGAATCTCACCGTGCATCTGGGGGAGGTCGTCGAGCTGAACGGCAGCGGCTCGGTGGACGACCGGGCGATCGCGCATTATGGGTGGGACCTTGATAGGGACGGGGAGTACGAGGCCCAGGCCCAGTTCACGAGATTCGTCCCAGACCACGCTGGCAGGTTCGAGATAAGATTGACCGTCGAGGACGGTTGGGGAATCAAGGATATGGACATCATCACCGTCGAAGTCCTTCCGCCAGGCGCAGTCGGCGGCCGCGGGAGCACGGGGTGGAGACTCCACTACGGGGTGGGTCTGGTGGCCGCTGGTCTGGGAGCGGTCCTCGGCAGAAAGCTGGCCAAAAGGCGGCTGTATCGTCTTAGGAAAATTAATCATCATCGTGATACTTGACTCCGCCCGATGATCCTGGTCCGACCGTTCTCCCCGACCGACATACCATTGGTCATGGAGATCGTCAGGAGGTCCTTGGGTGAGACGTATCCCCCCTCGCTCTACTTGACTGTGCACAACCTGTGGCGGGAAGGGTTCCTCGTGCTGCAGGCGGAGGGCGTGGTCGTAGCGTTCGTCGCGGCCGTCCCATCAGGGGGGAGGGTGGCCAGGGTCCTCATGCTGGGTGTCCTGCCCGAGAGGAGACGGATGGGCTACGGGCATCAGCTGATGGGTGAGCTGTATTCGAACAGCATCGCGAAGGGCTTCGACGCCTTGATCCTGGAGGTCAGGAAGAGCAACAAGGACGCCATCGGGTTCTACGAGCGTCAGGGCTTCGCCCTCACCGGGGAGATAGACAATTTCTATAGCAACGGAGAGGGTGCTTACAAGATGAGCAAGACGCTCCAGAGCTGAGGTCTGAGGTCAAGCGTTACTCGTATCCTCTCTTGTCGTCGTGGACATGGTAGTTCCAGGACTGATACGGAGACGAGTCCTTCGCGGAGGAGCTCATGTCGGATGAGACGCCCCCCATGTAGCTGCCGTACCTCTCCTTGATCTGCTCCTCGACCGGCCGGGCAGTCCTCATCGCTTCCTTGATGTGCCTCGCCTCGATGAGTGTGGTACCTTCGACCACGGCGACATCCCCTGCCGCTCTCACGAGGCCGCCCAGCTCCCTCAATCTCAGCGTCAGGGACTTGTCACGGTTGTCTATCATCTTCGCCCGCTTCCTCGCCTCTTCGATGATGAGGCCGACGGCCTCCCGCGTGGCGTGGGGTATCTTCGCGTCCATGACGATCTCCTGCGCCACGAACATGGCGAGCTTCAGCCTGTTCTCCGGCGTGTCCGGCATCGCCGTCTCGACCAGCACCTCGTACCCTCCGCCATTGATCCTGGATCTGAGCGGTGAGAGTATGTGCGGGAGATCCTGGATGTTGCACGCACCGACGAATATGAAATCGCAGGGCACGTTCTCCACACGCACGCTGGCCCCCGAGCTCTGTGGGTTCTTTCCAGTGATGGGGAACCTCTTCTCCTGCATCGCCGTCAGGATGAACCTCTGCAGGTGGCCTAGGATCGGAAGCTCGTCGATGAAGAGGACTCCCTGGTGAGCGCTGTGGATAGCGCCAGCGACGACCCTGTCGTATGGCTGGGTCCCGAGCTGGGGATGGCCGCCGTACGGGTCGTGCCGCACGTCCCCCAGGAGCTCGACCTCGCTCGCTCCGGTCGCGAGGACGAATGGGTTCCTTGAGATCGGGACTATCACCTTCTTCGGGCTCTCCTTCTCCAGCTCCCGTCTCTTCTCGAGCGCTGGCTGGTCCAGGACCTTGATCATCTCGCCCGCGCGCTCGAACACCACGACCTCTTCCTTGCCGAACCTCTTCCTGGTCGTGGTCACCCTCTCTCGTCCTGCCAGCTGGCCCATCGTGACTTCAACCAATCCACCCAGCAGGTCCCCGAACGGGTTCTGGGGCGTGGATTTCATCTGTGCGATCTTGGCGCGGCTGCACTTGGGGCAGAAACCTTCCTTGGGCGAAGAATAGGAGCCGCAGTTGGCGCATCGGTATCCGAGGCGCTCAGCGACGTTGACGGGAGCCTCCTTCGGGTCCACGAACTCTCCCTCGGCGGAGCCTCTGGATTCGAGTTCCTTCGTGACCTCTTCAAGGCCCTTGACCTCGACCAGCGGACGCTCTGGGTTCTCCGGATTGTGCACGACCCTGATCTCCTCCGTCGGCCTCGACAAGTGGAGCGAAAGGGCCTGGGCTATCATCGATTTGCCAGTACCGGGCGGGCCAACGAGGAGGAAATGCCTCCTCTGGGAAGCGGCGATGCGCGCCAGCCGGACGGCCTCGTCCTGACCTATGACCCTCTCCAGCGGGTCCTGCGAGATCCGTATGTCCGCTGTGGTCTCGAAGTCGTCTAGTGACCTGGGTGACTTGTCCGCCTGCTCTTCCTCGTTCGGCATGATTTCCACGATGTTCAGATGAGGTCCTCTTTGGTCAAGACATCCACGTTCGTCGGAAGCTTGGCTATGTTCCCCAACTTAACACCTACTACCGCGATGATATTCTTTTCCACCGCGATATCGAGTATCCTCTGCGTTATGATGCCATCGAGGACCACCGCGACCAGTCCCTCCGCACCCTCCTTCAGGGTGTCGGCGAGCAGGCTCACGTGCACTTCCTTGATGACGTTCCCGCTGGAATTGAGCAGCCTCGCCTTCGACGTGTTGTTGAGCTCGTCGAGGAGTCCCCTGTATCTGATCTGCTCTGGAGACAGCTTCTTCACAAGCTTCTCGGGCTCCGGAGGTCGCTCCGGGGGTCTTGGGGCGGCCTTCTGCTCCCTCTCCTTTGCGGGGTGCTGTTGTGGTCTTCCCCTCTCATCATCCCGTCTCTCGCGCCCGCCCCTGTCGTCCTCTCTCCTGCCCCCTTTTTCACCATTCTTGGGGAATGCAGGGGTGATGTTGAGCATTTCTGCAAACTGATCCGCGGGGACCTTGTTCCTCAGGCACTTGACGATCTGCTTCTGCGTGAGCTCCTCAACCTCTTGTCCTGCGGGAGCCCTCGCGATGAAGTCTATCTCCGCCACCTGCAGGAGCTCCCTGAGGATGAGCTCGCCGCCCCTGTCCCCATCCACGAAGGCCGTGACGACCTTCTCGCGGGCCAGGTCGACTATCGCCTGGGGCACGTTCGTGCCCTCCACCGCGATCACGTTCTTTATCCCGTACTTCAGGAGGTTCAGCACGTCCGAACGTCCCTCGACGACTATGATCGCATCTGAATCCTCTATGTTGGGGCCCGCTGGCAACCTGTCCTTGCCGTAGTGGACGGCCTCCTCTATCTGAACGGACTGCCTCACGGAATCGGCGAGGTCAACCCCGCTGACCTTGGATGCCTTCATGAGCTCGTTCAACAGCTGCTTCGCACGCTCGATGATCTTGTTCCTCTTGGATATCCTCACGTCCTCGATCTTGTCGATGGTTATCCTCGCCTTGCAGGGACCTACCCTATCGATCGTCTCGAGGCTCGATGCTAGTATGGCCGTCTCGACCTGGTCAAGGCTCGAAGGTACGTACACGATGCCCTCTGACTTGCCCTTGCTCGAGCTTACCTCTACCTCGATCCTTCCGATCCTGCCGCTCTTCTGAAGGTCCCTCAGGTCCAGTTCGTCCCCGAGCAATCCCTCAGTCTGTCCGAAAATCGCGCCTACTATGTCCGGCTTCTCGACTATTCCATCGGTCGAAAGCCTTGCCGAAATCAGGTACTTCGTTGTACTTGGATCAATGTCCATTGTCTACACTTCCTTGTTCTTTGCGAAAAACAGCACTGCCAGTCTTCTCCGGTGTTAGGCTGGGTCTGCCGCTCTTTGTTGCAGTACCCTTCCGGAGGGTGCTGACAGACATCTAGTTCCATGAGGCCAGGGATGCCATCATCTTGGAAATCCTTGGTCTCGGTAACATTCACTTGGATATTGGTTGATATGCCAGTTGAAGTTTGATGCGCTGTTCTTCTGAAACTCCAAAGACGGCACTGATTAAATACTTTTGCCTTTTGGCGATAATAATTGGTAACGCCCCGCCAGTGTTACACTGGCCTACCCGCCGGATACCACGGAGATCAGTTTCAGCTCATCCCCGTCGTTCAGGACCTCGTCCAAGGGCAGGGGCTCGTCTCCGCGCACGGGTATCCATGAATCGGGGTAGAGACCCAAGGCTCGTATCGCGGATTCGACCGTGGCTCCGGGTTTGAGCTCGACGACCTTCTTTTCCTTTCGAGTAGGTAGAAGATTCAGAGTCACTTTCATGCTGGTCGATTCTGGATTGGTCCAACAACCTAATTATCGTTTCTCTCTGCTGCAAATCCCATGATTGAAAACGAGATATACTTGTCCGATAATGCATGACTGGAATCCAGCAGTCAGCCGAGGTAGCCAAGCTCGGTTTAAGGCGGTAGCCTCGAGAGCTACTGGTGCTTGTCACCACGGGAGTTCAAATCTCCCCCTCGGCGCCTGCGGTCCGGGACAGACTCGGCCTGGTTCTAACCATAAGCTCTCTTGTCGTCTCGCTGGCTTTTGGGCATCGCTGTCCACCCGACGCTCGAGAGGATAGACGCAGGGGTTATCTAGACACTGACGCATTTGGCGGGTGCTTAGATGACCGAGAAGAAGATACTGCTGATCGTGTGCGACGGCCTCTCCGATAGACCGGCAAAGGAGTTCGACATGAAGACTCCTCTCCAGGCGGCCCGAAAGCCGGCCATGGACGCGCTAGCGAGGCACGGGATGAACGGCGTTATGGACGTGATAGCTCCAGGCGTCGTTCCCGGGAGCGACACCGCCCATCTCGCGCTTTTCGGTTACGATCCTTACAAAGTGTACACCGGGCGGGGCCCAATCGAAGCCGCGGGCGCTGGAATCGCGGTCCTCAAGGGCGATGTTGCATTCAGGTGCAACTTCGCAACGGTCGACAAGTCGATGAAGATCAAGGACAGACGGGCCGGAAGGATAAAGGCCGGGACGAGCGAGCTCGCCCAGGCCTTGACAGGGATGAGCATCGATGGAGTCACCGCGGTCTTCAAGGAAGGGTCGGAGCACAGGGCGGTCCTGGTCCTGAAGGGTGCTGGCCTTGACCATCGGGTATCGGATGTCGACCCCCACAACGAGGGGAAGATACGGCAATCGACCCCCTTGGCTCCCAAGGCGAAGAAGACAGCAGATGTCCTCAATGAGTTCGTGAGGAGATCCTTCGACATCCTCTCGGATCATCCGGTCAACAAGGATAGGGTGAAGAAAGGGCTTCCTCCCGCAAACATAGTCCTGCCTAGAGGCGCTGGGAGCGTAAACGAGCTCGAACCCATGGGAGATCGGATTGGGATGAAGTGCGCCGCGGTGGCGGGCGTGACGCTGGTCAAGGGGATATGCAGACTGGTGGGGATGGATGTTCCAGATGTTCAAGGTGCGACCGGCGGCCTCGATACCGACTACAAGGCGAAGGCTGAGGCTGCGCTCAGCTTGCTGAAGACGAATGATTTTGTCTTCGTGAATGTCAAGGCGGGAGATGTCGCGAGCCACGACGGGGATTTCAGGATGAAGGTGAGGGTCGTGGAGAGCATCGACATGATGCTGGGCATGATACTGAAGGACCTGCCGGACCACGTGATAGTGGCGATCACCTGCGATCACTCAACCCCAGTCTCGATCAAGGAGCACAGTGCCGATCCGGTCCCTCTCGCCATATCGGGCGGAGGCGGCAGGGTCGACGGAGTGAAGGATTTCGATGAGATATCCGCGGCGACTGGAGCTCTTGGAAGGATCAGGGGGACGGACCTGATGCCCATAATGCTCGGAATGGCAGACAGAGCCAAGAAGTTCGGGTCGTAGTCGGGGGCCTTTGAAGAAAGGTCCTATACCTTGAGAATGCTGTTTATTCGGTCCTCGTGGATATGCCCGATCACTTTCACGTCCGCCTTCGTAACGCCCTTCAACGATTCCAGGCGGTGTTTGATGCTCTGCGCAAGCTGCGCTCCGAGGGGACAGAAGGGTGATGTCGGCCGGAATGTCAGGCTAACGCTGTTCTTCGTCACTTTAAGTTCCGAGATCAGGCCCATTTCGTACACGCTGGTGTTGGTGTGCGGGTCGACGACTTCTTTCAAAGTCGATATTACTTGTTTCTCGGTCGGCATCTATTGTCCCCTTGTCTGCTATGGTCTCTTCTTCGCTGCCCTTGATGCCGTCTATTGCCTCGTTGTAGATTAAGTTAGCGCAGGTCGAGTATGGTTCACAGTTGCTGTCTCTGCTTCTTGAAGTAGTCGAGAACTATCTTCCTCTGGCCCTTCCTCAGGATCTCGGACAGGGTCGATGGCGACACTTCGAACATCCTGGCCAGCTCCCTCAAGCTTATGCGCTTCGGGTAATCAAAATAGCCTCTGTCAAACGCCACATGAGTTATCTTGTCTTGGCGTTCGGTCAAGCTCTCCTTGTCGTCGATCTTCGTCAGCTTGACGAGTTCTGCCAACACGCTCTTCGTCTTTAGCCGATCGAATATCCCCTTGAGGACATCCTTGTCGCTCACTACCAGGGTCCATTCGACCTTCCCAGCACTCTTGGTCTCGGCAGATATGAGGAAGCAATCCGAGTCCGTCAAGATCCTGCAGATGTCGCACCTCGCTGTCGTCACAGCGCCCACGATCTTCCCGCGCTCGGTCATGGTCGTGTCGACATTGGACACGAGTGGGTTTTTGCGGATGTCCTTGAGAACCTCTTCCATTATGTCCTGGGGGCCCGCGATCTCCACCAGGTCCTTGACCCCTCTCTCGGAGTAGGGGATCCGGTCGAGGACCTTTATCGTGACGGGATACCTCTCTGGGATTTCACTCATCCAATTCTGCGGTATCTTGAGTGAAATCACTGCTTCCATCATTGTGCGCACCGCCCCACGACGAATCGCCTCCGCTGATTGGCGCGTCGATATATCAATCTTGAGGCCCATTCGTCCAAACAGAGGTGCGTTCCCTGAGGAGGAGCGCACTTTCACGTATCTGGTCTACCAGCTTTTAAGCCCGTGATGCAGATGCAGTTCATGGATGGACCTGGGGCTTTTCAAGCAATCCAACTCGATGGTGGACAACTCCTCGATGTTCGAGGAGATACTGTCTTTGCAGAATGTATCAGCTCGATCTTCGCGATGCGTGTACTGCAAGGGCTCGAAGATGCTCTGTGGGAAGGAGAGATGTTCAGTCATCGCTAGGTTCTATTCGTCTTCGAAACTAAGGAACAGGTTAGACACCCTCGAGCTCGACGGAGCATGCCCTCCAAGCGTGTTCGTCGGGAGGATCGGATACCCGAGCGTGTCCATCGGTCCGATGATTCCCCCGATCCATGGAGATACTTCTCTTATGGACACCCCGGAGAAATGGGTCGGGCTTCCGATCGACGACATCATAGATTTCCGATCGAACCTCGTCCGAGGGATGCACAGGGTCGATGTGGGGGATGTCGATAGCACGGACAAGCTAGTCACCAGGACAAGGGAGCTTACTTTGGCAAAGGACCCGCCGGACGTGGTGGCGGAGTTCCAAAGGAAACCTGCGGGGAGGCTGACGGTGGACGATGACGTCCAACCCTTTGGGCCTTCAGCACCTTTGAGCAGATTTGACGTCTCGAACTACAGGTTCGACGACAGGCTTGAGAAGGCATTCTACGACACTGACCTCAAAGCGAGAGAAGCGGTCGTGTCGCTCTACAAATCCGGGACCCTCATCTCGCAGATACAGAGGGCCTTCAGCGTCGGTGCGTTTGGTGTGGGCAAGAGGAGACGTTTCGTTCCCACGCGCTGGAGCATCACGGCAGTGGACTCTAACCTCGGGCTTCACATGCTGGAGACCACGAAGAGTCTGCCGTTCATAAACGAGTACAGGGTCTACGAGACCCAGAGCCTGGACAACCGCTGGGCCATCCTCATGCTGCCGACAAGCTGGAGGTACGAGCTCATCGAGGCGTGGTACCCCAACACCGCGTGGAACCCGTATGGGGACAAGATCGCCATCATGTCGGATTGGGAGTTCTATGATGGCAGGACCAACTATGCGAGCATCGGCGGTTGCTACTATGCCGCGAGGTTCGCGGTCAATGAGCTCCTCCAGAAAGAAGGGAGGCAGGCCGGGGTCTCAATAATGAGGGAATCCCATCCTGGATACATACTCCCTGTCGGTGTCTGGAACGTGCGCGAGAACGTGAGGGCGGCGCTGAGGACCTCCCCCATGAAGTTCGCCACGCTCAAGGAGGCGTTGACCCGCATCTCGACCCTCATGGACATTCCGATGTCAAGATGGATCAAGAACAGCGCCGTGCTCAAGGATGCCCTCTACCAGAGAAGGGTCGACGACCAGTGGGGGTGATATCAGTGGATGTCCGCCTGAAACAATGTAAGGGGGCGGTCTCTCCGTCGAGACTCCCAGGTCTGGACTGGGCCATCAATCCTTACCGAGGATGTGCCCACTCCTGCGCTTATTGCTATGCCCAGGACGTGACAAGATTCGAGCCATCGAGATCGTGGGGAGAGATAGTAGAGGTCAAGATTGGAATAGTACAGAGCTTGAAGAAGGAGCTTGAGAAAAGGCATGCAGCGGGGGTGTACGGCATCGGAACGGTGACGGATCCGTACCAACCCCTGGAGAAGGAATACGAGCTCACCAGGGGCTGCCTGGCTCTGCTCAAGAGGCACGGGGCGAGAGTGAGCATCCTCACGAAGTCCGATCTGGTATTGCGCGACCTGGACATCCTGAGATCATGGACGGGCGCAGAGGTCGGGATCAGCATAGGGTGCGCAGACCGAGATGTGGCAAAGCTGCTCGAGCCCGGTGCTGCCACCCCCGAAAAGCGATTCAGGGCATTGCAGAAGCTTTCAGGAGAGGGTGTTTCCACATACCTGATGGCCGCGCCGATCGTCCCTGGTCTCTCCGATTCAAAAGGGTCCATCGCCGAACTGGTGAGGCTTGCAGGTGAATCTGGTGTCCATCGGATCATCTGGGACAAGTACAATCCGAAACCAATGGCTTCTGAGCGTATGGCGAAAGCGCTCTCATCCGTTGGTCTCGAGATGGGAGCACTCCACACGGCAGCGGATGCGGAGCGCCTACACAAGGTCTTCGTTGAGGAATGCCGTCGTTCGGGGATAGATCTTGAAGAGGCTTTTTGAACCGCACGAAAGTGTGGTCATCCTTCCAAACGATGGTCTATGGAACGGACTTGCCGAGACCGACTTGCTGGCCAGTCTGTCAAGTGGTCGAGTCGTGATGGCGGAATGATTATATAGAAGCTCATTCATATTCGAACCTCCGGAGGCACAGTAATGCTAGGAAACCAGTCTATTATCATACTTAAGGAAGGAACGGAGTCGACGAGGGGCAAGACCGCTCACAACAACAACATAATGGCAGCAAGAGCAGTCGCCGACGCCGTGAGAAGCACGCTTGGTCCGAAGGGAATGGACAAGATGCTTGTGGACAGCATGGGAGATATCGTCATAACGAACGACGGTGCAACGATTCTGAAGGAACTCGACA